>VOFH01000866.1_pt1 | contig 104001 bp, 120 predicted proteins | sample 5384091 | NCBI WGS metagenome assembly VOFH01 (sample SAMN12384727, study PRJNA508395) | human gut metagenome | isolation source: healthy gut G | host: Homo sapiens
CGGTATCTGTGATACAAACTGCGATCCGGAAGAACTGGATTATGTGATCCCGGGTAACGATGATGCTATCAGAGCTGTTAAGCTGATCGTTTCTAAGATGGCTGACGCTGTGATTGAAGCAAATCAGGGAGCAACAGACGAAGAATACTACGAAGCAGAAACAGCAGTAGAAGCTGAAGAGGCTGTTGAAGAGTAAGAAAACGAGAGCTTCAGCCTAAAAAATAGGTTGAAGCTTTTTGCTTGTATAGGCGACGAGCAAAAGTCCGTGGCCTGCCCGAGACCTTGGCGACCGCTTACAATCCCGGAAGACGCCGTTTGGCACTTACGGTGATTTGTTTAGGTGAAAAAGAATATTGAGAAGATAATGGAGGAAATTATCATGGCAATCACAGCAGGAATGGTAAAAGAATTAAGAGAAATGACCGGAGCGGGAATGATGGACTGTAAAAAAGCTCTCTCTGAAACAAACGGAGATATGGATGCGGCAGTAGAATTCCTCAGAAAGAACGGACAGGCAAAAGCTGAGAAAAAAGCTGGAAGAATCGCAGCGGAAGGTATTGTAAAAACAGTTGTAAAAAGACAACAAAGCTGCAATCGTAGAAGTAAACTCTGAGACAGACTTCGTTGCAAAGAACGATGAATTCCAGGGATTTGTAGAGACAGTTGTAAATCAGATCGTTGATTCCGAAGCGGCAGATATGGATGCGTTCATGGCAGAAGCTTGGGCAGCAGATACAACAAAAACTGTAAAAGACGCTCTCGTAGAGAAAATCGCAGTGATCGGAGAAAACCTTAACATCAGAAGATTTGAGAAAGTTGCTGCTGACAACGGATGCGTTGTATCTTACATCCACGGCGGCGGACGTATCGGAGTTCTCGTAGTGGCTGATACAGACGTTGTGAATGACGACATCAAAGCATGCCTTAAGAATGTAGCTATGCAGGTTGCTGCTATGTCTCCAAAATATGTATCCCGTGATGAAGTTTCTCAGGAATACATGGAGCATGAAAAAGAGATCCTTCTTGCTCAGGCTAAGAAAGAGAACCCGGAGAAACCGGAAAATATCATTGAGAAGATGATCATCGGACGTCTCAACAAAGAGATGAAAGAAATCTGCCTTCTTGATCAGGTATACGTTCAGGACAGCGACCTTACAGTTGCAAAATACGTTGACAAAGTAGCAAAAGAAAACAATGCTAACGTAACAGTTAAGAAGTTCGTTCGTTTCGAGACAGGCGAAGGACTTGAGAAAAAAGTTGACGATTTCGCAGCAGAAGTAGCAGCACAGGCTGGAATGTAAGCGTTTAGCACAAGCGCGACATATACAAAAAGAGGATTCGATATGAGTTTACTCATATCGGATTCTTTTTTTGTATATACCGTGCGACGCACGGTAGTGAGATGTAGCGAAGCGGAATCGAACTAAGCGCTTGTGCGGACGAAGCGAGATGCACGGTAGTGAGATGTAGCGAAGCGGAATCGAACTAAGCGCTTGTGCGGAAAAAGAAAAATGTAACATATAAGAAATACTTGTAACTTTTTCGTAATGGTAATATAATGTGTTTATGTCACAAAGAGAGTAGAAGATTCTTTTGCAGCATAAATATTATAAAAGAACAAAGAGGATAATCATTATGGGAAAATATTTTGGAACGGACGGCTTTCGTGGTGAGGCGAATGTTGTGCTGACAGTAGAGCATGCATTTAAGGTAGGACGTTATCTCGGCTGGTATTTCGGACAGGATCATAAGGCAAGGATCGTGATCGGAAAAGATACGAGAAGAAGCAGCTATATGTTTGAGTATGCTCTTGCGGCGGGATTGACAGCGTCAGGCACGGATGCGTACCTTCTTCATGTTACGACAACCCCAGTGTTTCATATGTGGTGAGAACGGAAGATTTCGACTGCGGTATTATGATTTCTGCAAGTCATAATCCGTTTTATGATAACGGGATCAAAGTGATCAACAGCGCAGGACATAAATTAGAGGCAGAAGTAGAAGAAAAGATTGAGGCGTATATAGACGGTGAGATCGGAGAGCTTCCGCTGGCGACAAAAAAGATCGGACGTACTGTCGATTATGCAGCGGGAAGAAACCGTTATATCGGCCATCTTATCTCAGTAGCAACACGTTCTTTCAAATATATGAGAGTCGGATTGGATTGTTCTAACGGAAGTTCATCTGCAATCGCGAAAAGCGTATTTGACGCGCTCGGAGCTAAAACATATGTTATCAATAATGAACCGGATGGTACGAACATCAATACAGACTGCGGATCTACACATATTCACGTTCTTCAGGAATTTGTGAAAGAGAAAAAGCTTGACGTCGGATTCGCTTATGACGGAGATGCAGACAGATGTATTGCTGTAGATGAAAACGGAAAAGTGATAGACGGAGACTTGATTCTCTATATATGCGGAAAATATCTTATGGAACAGGGCCGTCTTGAGGGGAACACGATCGTAACAACGGTAATGTCTAACTTGGGACTGTACAAAGCGTGTGATAAGATCGGTATGAAATATGAGCAGACGGCGGTCGGCGATAAGTACGTCTATGAGAATATGCTGAAAAACGGTTATATTCTCGGCGGTGAGCAGTCAGGCCATATCATTTTCAGTAAACATGCAAGAACAGGCGACGGCATCCTTACCTCACTTTTTGATTATGGAAGTAATCCTTGAGAAAAAACAGTCTCTCGGCACACTTGCGGGAGAGGTGAAGATCTATCCTCAGCTTTTGAAAAATGTCCGTGTCACAGATAAAAAGACGGCGAGAGAAAATCCGGCAGTTCAGGAAGCGGTTCAAAAAGCGGCTGATGAGCTTGGAAGCGACGGACGTATCCTTGTTCGCGAAAGCGGTACAGAGCCTGTGATCCGTGTAATGGTCGAAGCGGCAACTGATGAAATATGCGAAAAGTATGTAAACAGCGTTGTGAAGGTGATCGAAGATCAGGGGCTGACAGAATAAGCATTACGATTTCGCGGGTAAAAATAGAGATCGGGAATTAAAAATATATGGATTTGAATAAAGAAAATATGAAAAAGATGAGAGAATTGATCGTTTTTACGATCATTCTTCTCATTGCACTTTGGAACTATAAACTGCTGTTTGAGTGGATCGGCTTTGCGTTCGGCATTGTTACTCCATTTCTTATAGGCGGAGCAATCGCTTTTGTGCTGAACGTGCCAATGAGTTTTTTTTGAAGAAACTTTGTTTGGAAATAAGCGGGTAAAAGAAAAGAAACTGGCGAAAAGGCTGGCTCGGCCGTTGAGTCTTGTGCTTACGATCGTGGCAGTGATCGGAGTTGTCGTTCTGGTGATGTTCGTCGTTATTCCGGAGCTGGCGCAGACAGTGCTTTCGCTTGAAAGACAATACAGGCATTTGTACCGGAGGCACAGCATTTTCTGGAAGAGTTATTTACAGACAACAGTGAAATACGCGCGTGGCTGAATAATCTGGACGTAGATTTGGATAAGCTTTTGGACAGCGTGATCGCTTTCTTTAGAAACGGCGCCGGAAACGTGCTGAATTCTACGGTATATGCGATCGGTTCTATCGTAAACGGTGTGACAACATTTGTAATCGCGTTTGTATTTGCATGTTATATTTTGCTTCAAAAAGAGAAGCTCGGCGTGCAGGTAAAAAAGTGATGCATGCGTTTTTGAAAGAAAAATGGGAAAAAAGATGTCTGAAAGTGTGTACACTGACTTCCAAAACATTTTCTAATTTTTTGACGGGACAATGTCTTGAGGCGCTTATTCTCGGGTCGATGTTTTTTGTGGCGATGAGCCTTTTCAAGATGCCGTATGCGCTTCTGGTCGGTGTGCTCGTGGCATTTACAGCGCTTATTCCGATATTTGGGGCTTTTATCGGCTGTGTTGTAGGAGCGTTCCTCATTTTGATGGTCGATCCGCTGCAGGCATTGTTTTTTGTCATTATGTTTCTCGTGCTTCAACAGATTGAGGGAAATCTCATTTATCCGAAAGTTGTGGGAAATTCGGTCGGTCTGCCTTCCATATGGGTGCTTGCGGCAGTAACGATCGGCGGCAGTTTGATGGGCGTTGTGGGGATGCTGATCTTTATTCCGTTAGTGTCGGTTGTATATACGCTGTTTAGAGAGAGTGTATATAAAAGACTGGAACAAAAACAGAGATAATTCATATATTTCATGTAGAAATGAATGGAATTTAATAAACATCTTGACTTACTTCCGTTTTTCGTGGTACAATACTACGGCGAATGGAAGTAGGTCTTTTTTTTATGCCTAAATTTTGACGGGGTCGCAGCCGTCAGCAACAAGTAGTGAATAATTAAAGCGGAGGTGGAAGTTGTGCGCACAAGAATTACATTGGAGTGTACGGAATGTAAAAACCGTAACTACAACATGACGAAGGATAAGAAAGCTCATCCGGATCGCATGGAAACTAAAAAATACTGCAGATTCTGCAAATCACACACACTGCACAAAGAAACGAAGTAGTCGTCAGGGGGAAGTGGAATTATGAGTGAAACAGAAAAGACTCAGAAAAAGAGCTGGTTCAAAGGACTTCAAGCGGAATTAAAAAGGTTATTTGGCCGGATAAGAAAACACTTGCAAGACAGACCACGGCAGTTGTTGCTGTTTCCGTAATCCTCGGAGCGTTGATCGCGGTGATCGACGTAATCCTAAGATACGGTATTGACTTATTGATAAAATAGTTGACCGCAGCGGAAAGGTGATTTTATGTCAGAAGCAAAATGGTATGTAGTTCATACTTATTCAGGGTATGAAAACAAAGTGAAAGCGAATATTGATAAGGCGATCGAGAACCGTCATCTTGAAGATCAGATTCTTGAAGTACGCGTTCCTATGGAAGAAGCGACAGAGTTGAGAAACGGTGTTCAAAAAGCGGTTCAGCGCAAGATGTTTCCGGGGTATGTGATGATCCATATGGTCATGAATGACGATACATGGTATGTAGTCAGAAATACTCGCGGAGTGACAGGCTTTGTTGGATGGGATCAAAACCGGTTCCGCTCGAGGAGCATGAGATGGAAAATCTCGGCATCCAGAGAGATAATGTTATCGTGAATTTCGGAGTCGGCGACATGGTTGTCGTACTTAGCGGAGCATGGGAAGGCACAGTGGGAACTGTGCAGAGCATGAACGAACAGAAGAAGAGTCTGTCGATCAATGTTGAGCTGTTCGGCCGTGACACACCGGTTGAACTTAGTTTTTCAGAAGTGAAAAAATGGATTAAAAGTAAGTGGGAGGGGCTTGTCCCCGACAATACCACAAGGAGGTAATTGAAATGGCAAAAAAAAGTAGAAGGTTATATCAAATTGCAGATTCCTGCCGGCAAGGCAACTCCGGCACCGCCGGTTGGTCCGGCTCTTGGACAGCACGGCGTTAATATCGTTGAATTTACAAAACAGTTCAACGCAAGAACAGCAGATCAGGGCGATCTGATCATTCCGGTTGTCATCACAGTATACAATGACAGAAGTTTCAGCTTCGTTACAAAGACACCGCCGGCAGCAGTTTTGATTAAAAAGCTTGCAAGATCCAGTCCGGATCAGGCGTACCGAACAAAAATAAAGTTGCGACGATCACAAAAGCTCAGCTTCAGGAGATCGCGGAACTGAAAATGCCGGATCTTAATGCGGCAACAGTTGAGTCTGCTATGAGTATGGTAGCAGGAACATGCCGTTCTATGGGTGTAGTAGTAGAAGAGTAGGCACAGAGTTTCGTCTGCATATTCAAAGCGCGGTGAGGATGAATCGGTTTTGAAGGGCAGAATGTAAACATCCGTGATGCATTGAAACAAACATCAAGTGATTTGAAAGAAGTGGGAGGGGCACGTTCCTGCAAATACCACAAGGAGGTTATTGTAAAATGAAACGAGGAAAGAAATATATCGAAGCTGCAAAACTGATCGAGAGAGGAAACCTCTACGAAAAAAGAAGAAGCGGTAGCATTAGTGAAAAAAAGCAGCAACAGCAAAGTTTGACGAGACAATCGAGGCTCACATCAGAACAGGTTGTGACGGACGTCATGCAGATCAGAGATCCGCGGCGCGGTTGTTCTTCCGCACGGAACAGGTAAAAAAGTTCGCATTCTTGTATTTGCAAAAGACGCAAAGGCAGAAGAAGCAAAAGCAGCAGGAGCTGATTTTGTAGGAGGAGACGAGCTTATTCCGAAGATCCAGAACGAAGGATGGCTTGACTTTGACGTTGTTGTAGCTACACCGGATATGATGGGTGTTGTAGGACGTCTCGGACGTGTACTTGGACCGAAAGGTCTTATGCCGAACCCGAAAGCCGGAACAGTTACGATGGACGTGACAAAAGCGATCAACGACATCAAAGCCGGTAAGATCGAGTACAGACTTGACAAAACAAACATTATCCATGTTCCGATCGGTAAAGCATCCTTTACAGAGGAACAGTTAGCGGACAACTTCCAGACGCTTATCGATGCAATCAATAAGGCAAGACCGTCAGCGGTTAAAGGACAGTATTTGAAGAGCATTACTCTTACATCTACAATGGGGACCTGGCGTGAAGGTTAATCCGATGAAACTTGCATAATTAAAGTAATATACAGCGAGACAGCATATCATAGTATGTGCTGTCTCGTTTGTTTTATAGGAAGCTTATAGAAACCGGATGAAAGTCCGGATATGCCCAGAAACTTGGCGATCGCTTATTTGTTTTAAAGTATGTGAATATGAAACACATGTGTAAAAAGTAAAAATAGTAAAATTGACAAATTTTTGAAGAGAAGATGCGCCCGGAAAGGCTGTTTTCATAGGATGAAAAAGGAAATATTGTTAAAAATCACAAAAAATTATGTAGTGATAAAAAATATTGAGTTTTATGATGAAAAAAAACTATAATAATGAGAGAGTCGCTAGAGGCGAGTTGGTTTTTTATATCGACTCTGACTAAATCAGGATATAAACTTTTTACTGGAAGTTTATTAGCAGAAGTAACGAGAGAAGTACGAAAACGTGTTTTCTCTCGTTAAAAATTTTAAGAAAGCAGAGAGGTAAAAAATGGGAAGGAAAATGAAAAAGTTAACGCGCGCCGGCGCGGGAGCGCTTGCCGGAGTAATGGTCTTCGGATTGGCAGCTCCGCTTGCACCTCTAAGTGTTGAGGCGGCAGATGAAGTGAAAAATCTGGCGATTGGTTCAACAGCAACAGTCAACGATAAAGAAACAGACTATTGGGGCGCGGATAAAGCTGTTGACGGTATTGTTAACAGAACTGCAGCAAAAGAGATCAGTCCCGTTGGGCAACGAACGTAGGCGGAGATGCAGATGCAAAGTGGCTGAAGATTGATTTGAAAGAAGCAAAAACATTCCAGTCGTTTGTTCTTGCATGGGAAAGAAGAAATATTACCGGTTATAAAATCCAGATTTCACAGACAGGCGAAGATAATTCATGGGAAGACGTCTATACAAAAACAGGAGCAAGTCATATTTCTCATATAAATGAAAATATTCATTTGCCAGAGGCAAAAACAGCACGTTATGTACGTTTATATATTGACGGATATACGGCGAATGCGGCAGATGATCAGACAAATTGGCGATCAGTTTCTCTTTATGACTTCAGATCTATGCAAATGAGATTCCTGATACGGTTCTCCCGGATGAAAACTACTGTCTGGAAGGAACAGCAGAAGCAAGCAATTTTGAAGAGGTTCAAAGCGAGCCGGGAAAACAAGGTCCGGCAAAAGCGATTGACGGAGATTTAACAACACGCTGGGCAACAGAAAGCGATGGAAAAGGAACGACAGCCCGTACGCTGACTGTGAAGCTTCCGGCAGCGCAGTGGGTAGAATATGTGAAGATCGACTGGGAAATGCCGGCAAGCGGAGTTCCTACTCCGAAGAAATATACGATTGAAGCGGCAGAAAAGAAGGCGGCGAATTTACTGTAGTTCATACAAACAGCGAGCAGGTTACAAAAGCCGAGCAGATTATCAAGTTAGACAAACCTGTATGGGCAAAAGAACTGAAATTAAACGTAACGGAGTACGGCGCTGCGACAGGAACTTGGTATAATGTTTCTGTGGCAGAATTCGGCGCATATGCGATGAAGCCGGAGTCAGGCGTCATCGATGAGAATGCAACAGCAAAACAGATTGCGGACAAGCTGGCAGCTCCGACTGTAAAGGCGGACAAAACCGGATTAGAGTGGCAGGATGTGCCGGAAGGAGTTACTGTAGAGTTCCTCGCAGATTACGAACAGGTTGTCGGAAGAGACGGCAAGATCTATCAGCCGCTTAGAGAGACAACTGTAAAGGGAATTTACAAAGTAACAAAAGGTGAAGAGACAGCAGAAGGCGCAAGAGAACATACAGTTACGATTCCGGGTAAATATGATAACGCTGGAACAAATGCGAAACCGGTTGTAATTCCGGAACTGGCAGAGTGGTATGGCGGAACAGAGGCCGGATCTGTTAAGATCGGTGAAGGCACAAAGATCGTTTATAAAGACGCCGCGTTTAAGGCAGCGGCAGAAGCTCTTGCAGCAGATTATAAAGCAGAGTACGGCGTTGATCTTCAGGTTGCAGACAGCGGAGAAGATGCAGGCGATATCGTCTTTACAAAAGATGATAAAAACGGACTCGGTGAAGAAGGCTATATCATGGAGATGGACGATAAAGTAAATGTAAAGGCTGAGCAGGCGCAGGAGCTTACTGGTCGACACGTTCCATTCTTCAGATCGTGAAACTGAATAACGGTGAGATTCCGAAAGGTATTACAAAAGACTATCCGACGTTCAAAGTAAGAAGCTTTAGCTTGGATGTGGCCCGTAAACCGGCATCTCTTGAGTCATTGGAAGATTTTGTAGACGCTATGGCATACTACAAGATGAATGATTTTCAGGTTCATTTGAATGATAACTTGATCTTCTATGAGAATTTTGAAAGCGCAGAAGTCGCTCGAGAAAGGGCGTATACAGGATTCCGTCTTGAGTCCGATATTAAGGCAGGCGGAGAAAATAAAAAGATCTGACTAACGAAGACCTTTTCTATACAAAGGAAGACTTTAGAAACTTTATCGAAGAGTCTGAAGCGCAGGGAGTAAGTATTGTGCCGGAAATTGATGCTCCGGGACATTCGGGTGCATTTACAAAAGTTCGTCCTGATCTGATGCTTCCGCAGAATCAAGCTGTCAACGGAAATGCAAAACGTGCAGGCGAGCAGTTTGACTTAAGCGGTGATGTGAATTCCAAAGACAGTCAGTATGGTAAGAGCCTTTCATTTGTTCAGGGTGTGTGGGATGAATATCTGACAGACAATATGTTCGACGACAGTATGACAGTACATATCGGAACAGATGAATATTATGGTGAAGAGAATGCTTTCCGTCATTTCTCCGATGATATGATCAAATATATTCAAGGTAAAGACCGTACAGTCCGTATGTGGGGAAGTTTGACGCAGATTGACGGAGACGGAACAGTTCCGGTAAAAAGCGAAAATGTACAGTTGAACGTATGGAATACAGGATACTCCAATCCGAAACAGATGTACAACGATGGATTTGATCTTATCAATACACTGGACGGTTCTCTCTATATGGTTGAATGGAAGCGGAAGCAGAGGAGGATATGGCGATTATCTGAGAACAGAAGACCTTTACAAAAATTGGATTCGAATAATATGGGCGGAACAGTAATTCCGGCAGGATCTGATCAGATGCTCGGAAGTACGTTTGCGATTTGGAACGATAATATTGACACTGCTGCACAGGGAATCTCAGAAGTTGATAACTTTGAGCGTTTTGAAGATGCGCTTCCGATTCTTGCAAGCAAAGGCTGGGGCGAAGGTGAAGATCTTGAGTTTGCCGCAGTAAAAGAAAAAGCGGAGAAACTGGGAGATGCTCCGGGAAGCAATCCGTACTATGAAGAAACGGCAGATAAAGACGGCAAGTATATGTCTTACGGTTTTGACAATAAAGAAGATTCGTCTGAAAACAACAGAGATATCAAAGAGACAAAGAATGCAGATATTGACGGCGCGCTGAAACTGAAAGGCGGCGAAAGTTATGCGTCGACACCGATTGAAAAACTTGCAGTCGGAAACGCCCTGTCATTTGACGTTACATTAACTGAAGAAGCAAGAGCAGGACAGATCCTGTTTGAAGCAGATACACCGGGCGGAGAAGATTATGTACATGATATCCGCATCATGGATGACGGAAGAGTTGGATTCAGAAGAGAGCTTTATGATTACTACTTCGATTATAAACTTCCGGTTGGCGAGAAAGTTCATATGGAAATCGTGACAGATACGTTGAAAACTGTGTTGATCGTAGACGGAAAAGAATATCAGGCAACAGGAATTTACATCAACAGACAGACTGATAATACGCTCAGAAAACAGGGGATTAAAAATGCAACACTGCTTCTGCCTGTTCAGCGTATCGGATCAAAGACGAATTCAATCGTCGGCACGATCGATAATGTAGAAGTAAAGACAGCAGATCCGATCTCGTCAAAAGATGAGTATAATAAAGCGGCATGGACAAAAGTATCTGTTGATACAGAAACCAATATTGCTGATAGTAAAACAGAAGGTCTTTTCACATATGCATTTGACGGAAAATCAAATACAATCTGGCATTCAAATTGGAAAGATGGAAAAAGCGATAAGCTGAAACCGCAGGGAAGTTTTGATGAGATCGGCGGAGTGATCAATCTCGGTCAGAAATATACGATCAATCAGTTCTCCTTCACTCCAAGACAGGGAAATGCAAGTGGTCAGGTGACAAAAGCTGATTTATATGTGAAGGCAAATGAAGGTGACGAATGGGTAAAAGTTGCCGAAAATACAGAATTTGCCGCTGATGCATCTAAGAAGACATTCTACTTTGACGAGCAGGAAGTTCAGTTTGTAAAATTCGTTGCAAAAACATCTAATGACGGTTGGGTAGCTGTATCTGAATTTGATGTTGACAATGAAAAGGTAAAAGAAATGACAGTTTATGCTGCGGCTCAGAAGGGCGGAAAAGTTACAAGCAGCGCAAAGACGGAAAAGTAATGCAGCACGAGAACGTTACTGTAACGGCGACTCGAATAAAAGTATAAGTTTGCAGGATGGTATGATATTCTTACAGGAGAAAAGGTATCTGATGATGCGGAATATACATTTGCTGTAGAAATGAATACATCTTTGATCGCTCATTTCACGAAAAACGGTGAAACGCCGGATCCGCAGCCGAAAGAGTGGACGGTAACGATCGACGGGACAGGACATAAAGTAAAAGACGGCGAAACACTGACAGTAGAAGAGCCGTCTAAACCGGGTCATGCGTTTGCAGGGTTCTACCTTGTTGGAACAGATACGGCTGTAGATTTCACAAAACCGATCACATCTGATATGAATGTTGAATCACGCTTTACACAGTATAAAGTTACAGCAGTAGAGAGTGAGAACGGAACAATCACAGTCAGCGAGATGAATGACAAAGGTGAAGTAACTGTTACAGCAAAAGCAAATGACGGATATATCTTTAAAGGTTGGAAAGTAGATGGAAAAGAGACAGAGGCTCTTGGAACACCTTATACATTTGTGCCGGTGAAAGATACAACAGTTGAAGCTGTATATGAGAAGAAAGATGATACAAAAGTTTATCATACAGTAATCATTAACGGACAAACAGTTACGGTAGAAGATGGCAAGACGCTTGATCGTCCTGCTGATCCTGTAAAAAGAAGGATATAAGTTCATCGGTTGGTTCGTGGATGGAAAAGAATTTGATTTCAATACTCCGATTACGGGAGATCTGAAGATCGAGGCTCGTTTTGAGAAGCTTCCGACTACTGATAAGAATGATAAGAACGACAAAAACGATAAAGTTGAAGGCGCATTTCAGACGGGCGATACAGCAAATGCAGTACCGTGGATCGTATGCCTCGGCGCAGCCGCAGGAGCTGGTGTTGTGGTGTTGAAATCACGCAAAAAACGTTCTTAATTTAAAAACTGTTTTCAGAATGTGATAAATAATTGATCTTGAAAGCATAACAAATAAAATAGTATCATACAGTTTTTGCCGACAGGTAATCCTGTCGGCAGTTTTCATATAGGTGATAGGTCAGAGTGCGGGAACGCCGGAGATTTTGGCGGCTATGTACAATCCTGAAATGCGCCTTCTGACATTCCCTGTGGTTCTGTGTTTCTTTATAAGTGAAACACTACAATCTACTTTGTTCAAAGTGGAAATAAACTCTTCACCTCATGTAGGTGTTTTTTTTAATAGTAAAGTGAAAAATATTATTGTTTTTGAAGGATAGATATGCTATGATAAATTCACTCACAGAACTTCTATCTGTGAAAGATACCGGCAGTTTCGCCGGTCTGAGGAATTCCCTCAAAATTACCCGATACAATACAACAACAGTTTTTGCGTGGATAGTCTTGTAGAACAGTTCTTTTTTTTTTCGTATACTGATTTTTAAGAGAAGGTCTTAAAAAGAGAAAACGTTTTCTTTTTCAGAGGAAAAACTTTTGGCGAAAGTAAACCTAAAAGCAGCAAGCTTAAAAGTATTTTCCCGCCTGTACTACAGGACTTATTCATGCACATGAAAGGAGAGCCTATGGCAGGAAAAAGGAAAACAGAGAAATTAAAAACAGTGTCTTTGTAGATCTGTTCTATGAGGACGAATCAGCAGAAGCGAATGAGATCGCACTTTTAATGCAATCCATGATGAGCCGCTGCCGGAAGGAACGAAGATTCGGAGATTCCGTGTAGACAATACGATCTACATGAATTTTCAAAACGATATTTCTTTTTGACGCAGGAGGAAAAGTGATCGTATTCGGCGAGCATCAGTCTACGGTCAACGAAAACATGCCCCTTCGGAGTCTGCTGTATATCGGACGTGCTTATGAAAGGCTTGTACCGCCGAGAAGCCGTTATAAGAAGAAAATCGTTTTCCTTCCGACACCGGAATTTTACACATTCTATAACGGAAAAGAAAAGTGGGAAAAGGAAAAAGAACTGCGCCTGTCAGATGCCTATATCGTAAAAGACGGTGAGCCGAGTCTGGAATTAAAAGTAAAGGTCATCAATATCCGGCCGGAAGAGCATCATGAAATCTTAGAAAAGTGTCAGGTACTGAAAGAATACAGCCAGTTCATGGAAATCGTGCAGAACTACCAGATCTCCGGGGAGGAAGAGCCTTATAAAAAAGCGATAAAAGAGTGCATCGAAAAAGGAATTCTTGCTGATTATTTAATGCGAAAAGGAAGCGAGGTTGTCAATATGTTATTAGACGAATACGACTATGAGACAGATATCGAAGTGCAAAGGGAAGAGGCAAGAGAAGAAGGAAGAAAACAAGGGACTCTTCAAAAAACTTGCGCCTTAATTCAGAAAAAGCTTGAAAAAGGGAAAACAATTTCCGAAATTGCAGATGATCTTGAAGATACGGAAGAAAACATTGTTCATCTGATTGAAGAGTTTCATCTTGGAAGGAAAGAATCTTAATTAAATTTACAGAGAAGGGAGGCAATCTGAGAACTCCCCTAATTGGAATACCGGAAGTTAGTCTGAACTTAGTTAAAAATGTAAACGATGTTGTGATAAATCTATTTACAGAAATTCTTTCTGTGAAAGATACCGGCAGTTTCGCCGGCCTGAGGAATTCCCTCAAAATTACCCGATACAATACAACAACAGTTTTTGCGTGGATAGTCTTGAAGAACAGTTCTTTTTTTCGTATACTGATTTTTAAGAGAAGGTCTTAAAAAGAAAAAGTTTTCTTTTCAGAGGAAAAACTTTTTGGCGAAAGCAAACCTAAAAGCAGCAAGCTTAAAAGTATTTTCCTGCCTGTACTACAGGACTTATTCATGCACATGAAAGGAGAGCTTATGGCAGGAAAAGAAAACAGAGAAATTAAAAACAGTGTCTTTGTAGATCTGTTCTATGAGGACGAATCAGCAGAAGCGAATGAGATCGCACTTTTTAACGCAATCCATGATGAGCCGCTGCCGGAAGGAACGAAGATTCGGAGATTCCGTGTAGACAATACGATCTACATGAATTTTCAAAATGATATTTCTTTTGACGCAGGAGGAAAAGTGATCGTATTCGGCGAGCATCAGTTTACGGTCAACGAAAACATGCCCCTTCGGGGTCTGCTGTATATCGGACGCGCTTATGAAAGGCTTGTACCGCCTAGAAGCCGTTATAAGAAGAAAATCGTTTTCCTTCCGACACCGGAATTTTACACATTCTATAACGGAAAAGAAAAGTGGGAAAAGGAAAAAGAACTGCGCCTGTCAGATGCCTATATCGTAAAAGACGGTGAGCCGAGTCTGGAATTAAAAGTAAAGGTCATCAATATCCGGCCGGAAGAGCATCATGAAATCTTAGAAAAGTGTCAGGTACTGAAAGAATACAGCCAGTTCATGGAAATCGTGCAGAACTGCCAGATCTCCGGGGAGGAAGAGCCTTATAAAAAAGCGATAAAAGAGTGCATTGAAAAAGGGATTCTTGCTGATTATTTAATGCGAAAAGGAAGCGAGGTTGTCAATATGCTATTAGACGAATACGACTATGAGACAGATATCGAAGTGCAGAGAGAAGAGGCAAAGAGAAGAAGGAAGAAAGCTAGGAAAGAGAGGGCCGAGAAGAAGAAAAAAGTTCTCTCATTCGGAAAAAGCTTGAAAAAGGGAAAACAATTTCCGAAATTGCAGATGATCTTGAAGATACGGAAGAAAACATTGTTCATCTGATTAAAGAGTTTCATCTTGGAAGGAAAGAATCTTAATTAAATTAGCAGAGAAGGGGAGGCGATCTGAGAACTCCCCTAATTGGAATACCGGAAGTTAGTCTGAACTTAGTTAAAAATGTAAACGATGTTGTGATAAATCTATTTACAGAAATTCTTTCTGTGAAAGATACCGGCAGTTTCGCCGGCCTGAGGAATTCCCTCAAAATTACCCGATACAATACAACAACAGTTTTTGCGTGGATAGTCTTGAAGAACAGTTCTTTTTTTTCGTATACTGATTTTTAAGAGAAGGTCTTAAAAAAGAAAAAGTTTTCTTTTTCAGAGGAAAAACTTTTGGCGAAAGTAAACCTAAAAGCAGCAAGCTTAAAAGTATTTTCCCGCCTGTACTACAGGACTTATTCATGCACATGAAAGGAGAGCTTATGGCAGGAAAAGAAAACAGAGAAATTAAAAACAGTGTTTTTGTAGATCTGTTCTATGAGGACGAATCAGCAGAAGCGAATGAGATCGCGCTTTTTAATGCAATCCATGATGAGCCGTTGCCGGAAGGAACGAAGATCCGCAGATTCCGTGTAGACAATACGATCTACATGAATTTTCAAAATGATATTTCTTTTGACGCAGGAGGAAAAGTGATCGTATTCGGCGAGCATCAGTCTACGATCAACGAAAACATGCCCCTTCGGAGTCTGCTGTACATCGGACGCGCTTATGAAAGGCTTGTACCGCCGAGAAGCCGTTATAAGAAGAAAATCGTTTCCCTTCCGACACCGGAATTTTACACATTCTATAACGGAAAAGAAAAGTGGGAAAAGGAAAAAGAATTGCGCCTGTCAGATGCCTATATCGTAAAAGATGGTGAGCCGAGTCTGGAATTAAAAGTAAAGGTCATCAATATCCGGCAGGAAGAGCATCATGAAATCTTAGAAAAGTGTCAGGTACTGAAAGAATACAGCCAGTTCATGGAAATCGTGCAGAACTACCAGATCTCCGGGGAGGAAGAGCCTTATAAAAAAGCGATAAAAGAGTGCATTGAAAAAGGGATTCTTGCTGATTATTTAATGCGAAAAGGAAGCGAGGTTGTCAATATGCTATTAGACGAATACGACTATGAGACAGATATCGAAGTGCAGAGAGAAGAGGCAAGAGAGCAGGGAAAAGAAGAAGGAAGAAAACAAGGGACTCTTCAAAAAACTTGTGCCTTAATTCGGAAAAAGCTTGAAAAAGGAAAAACAATTTCTGAAATTGCAGATGATCTTGAAGATACGGAAGAAAACATAGCTCATCTGATTGAAGAGTTTCAACTTGGGAGGAACGGATCTTAATTAAATTCGCAGAGAAGGGGGCAATCTGAGAACTTCCCTAATTGGAATACCGAAAATTGGTCTGGGTTTAGTTGAAACTATGTAGTGGAGCCGAATAAAGTCTGTTCGGCAAGAATTGCCGCGCTTTTATCGGGAGTGCAGGATAAAAGATAAACAGGAGTTGTTTTTAAAAGTATATCAAGAAGAGAAAGCAGAGTGTTCATGCGTTCTGCGTGTTTGCTGTATTGCGGCAGGTTATAAAGAAAATAAGGAAGCGCCTCTTTGGCTGTTAGTTTTTTCATGGCATTGTGCTCACATTGTTCAAGAAATACAACGGCATGAAGAGGCGCTTTTATGTTTTCATTTTCATCGCTGTTTCCGCTAAATGGCGTTCCGTATACGGTAAATGAATTTCCAAAGAGGCGAAGAGCAGGCTTGTCATCATTAATAATATGTACATTATTTTTCCCGAAATGATTCTGCCACAGGCGGGTATGCGTTGACTTGCCGACGCCGGAATCTGCGGAAAAAAGGACTGCTTTATCGTTGTAGGAGATTGCGGAAGCGTGGAGAACAAACCCTTGATGTTTAATTAATTCAAGGGAAAAATGGGATGATAAAAGGATCAGTTCTGCTTCGTCAAGGGTTAGATGTGGATATTTCTCTTGGTATTTTTGTATCAGTTCGTTTTAGGATTTAATCGAATTTCGGGAGTGGTAGTTTCGGAAAGTTCGTTTTCCTTTGCTTTAGGAATCAGATACTTTTCTGCACGTCGTTTCATGATGTCATAGCGGCATGTCATGGAGATAGTAAGATCTGAAAAGCGGTAATAATTCATAGTTTTTGTTCCTTTTCTTAAAAATGTTTTAGTAGTGGTTTTTTAATAAAAGCTTAAGTAAGTATAGCATATAAGCGGTGGGAAAACATATTAAAAAAATTTAACAGTAGAATTAGAGAGGAACAAATGACGAGTTAAAAACTTCATTTTTGTATCTTTTTTACAATAGAGTAAATGAAAATTTGGGGGAAACAGATTAAAATTGTGAAAAATAACTTAAAAAACTGAAAAATTATGGGTTATAAAGTATATTATCTGACTGCTTGTTGGCGAAAAATGAAAAAACAGGTAAAATAGCACTACATTTAAGCGTAAATATGGATTGTTCTGTAGAGTTTGCATAAAAATGTAAAAATAATGAGGAAGGAGGAAGGGGATTTAAGAAGACTTTTTGTGTAAACCAAAGAGTATAAAAATTTTAATAACCGAAAGAATTGAAAAAAGGAGTAAAGTGATGAGATTAAAGAAATTTTTATCAGCGGCATTATCGGCAGCGATGTTGATTTCCTGCGTGTCATTTGGCGGTGGAACTGTTGTACAGGCAGCAGGAGAAATGAATATAGCTCGAAATTTACAAATTTCAGCGTATTCAGGAACAGAAGGGGACTTTCCTGTTAGTTCTGTTAACGATGGTCGTGGTGATGATACCCAGAATGATAATTACAGATGGTTTTCAAAAGAAGCGCTAAAAGGGTCGGGTGCGAGAGGAAATGCGGCATATTTAATTTTTGATTTAGGAGAAAATGGGCCAAGAAGTTTTAGCGGTATAGATATTCGTTTTCATAATATGGCATATGCTACAAACTATAAAATTTTAACAACCGATAATTCTACGATTACGACAGAAAGTCTTTTGGCCAAAGATAGAGTGCCTGAGGGATGGAAAGTTTTGTATGAGAAAACACATCAGGAAACTGATTCGGCATATCCTAAAGATCATTTTGAAGGTAAAACAGAAGTAGGACGTTATGTGATGTTCTTTTTACAAGTATGAATAGCAGAGCGGGGTTAAATTCAGTATCTGTTCGAAAAGTTCAAATTTGGCATAAAGCAATAACAAATGTTACAATGAGCGCTTCAACATTGGATTTGAAAGCCGGAGACGAAGCACAGCAATTAACAGCAACCGTTACACCTGAAGATGCAACGTACAAAGCTGTTGAATGGAGTAGCAATAATGATAATATAGCAACTGTTGATGCAAGCGGAAACGTAACAGCAGTAGCTCCGGGACAGGCGGTAATTACAGCAACTTGTAAAGATGACAGAACAAAACAGCAACATGTACCGTCTGCTATAGATAAAACAGAGCTGACATATTGGCTTGAGGAAGCAGGCAAGTTGAATTCGTCTGATTATACAAAAGATGGATGGGATATATTCCGGCAAATAGTAACAGAAGCTACTGGAGTAAAAGACGATGCTACGGCTACGGAACATGAAGTAAGCGAGGCGGTCATTGCATTGATTGACGGAATGATAGCACTGGAAAAAGAAAAAGTGTACACAGTTACTGTTGATGGGAAAAAAGTTGCAGAAGGTGTTTATAATCAGATCGTAACGATTACAGCAGATGCGCCACAGGTTGGACAGAAGTTTGCAGGCTGGCAGTTAAAGGATAAGATTGTTTCATATGATGAAGTATATACATTTGCGATAAGTGGCAATATGGCATTTACAGCGACATACGCACCGCAGGAGCAGACAATCGAAAAACCATTATACGCAGCAGTTGCTGATACAATGATTATAAAACGAGCTGACGGAAAGGCAAATGTAAAATACATAGCGAAGCTGTCAATTCCGGATAATTATATTTTGAATGAGACCGGGTTGTTATGGTATGGAAAACCTGATTTAGAAAATCTTTGCACAGAGACTGGCCCGACTCCGGGTACGAAGAAAATCGTTGCTCCGGTAATTAGTTCTACATATCAGTTTGCAGTGAACGTAAATGGTATTCCGGCAGGAAAGACAATTCGCGGAGTCATTTATGCAAAAGTAACTGATAAGGAAACACAGCAAACAAAATGGGTTTACTCTGAGGAAGTACGCCTTACAAACAAATAAGATAATAAAAAGGGTTCTTTTATGAAAAGATAAAAAAGGCAGTGTCAAAAAGTTTTTCTTTATTTTGACACTGCTTTTTTAGGGTTAATAATGAAACTTTTTTAAAAATATTATTGATGATAAAACAGCCGGATGATGTTAAAATAGAAAAGGTAGAATGAAGTAGAAGAGGCAAAAAGTGATAAGAAAAGTGCAATGAGAAAAATAAGAATGAGAGTGAAAATGGAAAGTAAGAAAGGAAAGTCGGCGGTCTGCTGGATTTATCAATATAGTAAAAAGTCGCTTTGGCTTGTAATACTGTTGGCGCTTATCAGCGGAGCGATTGCGGGAAGTTTTATTCTTCTGGCTCTTGTTTCCAGCAGTTTATTAGATGTTGCGACAGGGGTAAAAGAGGGAAGGTTAGGAGTTCAGATTTTTTTTGATTGTATGTCTGATCTTGCTGCAGGCAGTTTTGAATATTTTGAGCAGTAACGTCCGGATACATGCGACAACGAAGATTGAAATGCAGATTCGCCAGGGAATTTTTGCGGCGGTACTTAAAAAACAGTATCAGCATGTTTCAAAGATTCATTCGGGAGAGATATTAAACAGGCTGACAAGTGATATTGACATTGTGGTAGGAGCGGTTGTCGGACTGATCCCGCAGGCGATTTCCATGATCACGAAGATCGTGGCAGGACTTGCGGTACTGTTTTCTATCGACGCCCGTTTTACGGCTGCGGTGCTGGGCATCGGGCTTCTTGTTTGCATTTTCAGCCGTATTTACAGCAGGCATTTTAAATATCTGCATAAGGAAGTGCAGAGGACGAATGGCGTAGTGCGTTCTTATATGCAGGAATGTATTGAGAATCTGATCGTCATAAAATCATTTGCAAATGAGCATGCGGTATGCGGCAAACTGAATCAATTTCAAAAAGATAATTACCGTATTCGGATTAAACGTAATGCGATCAGCAATTTGGCAAATACACTTGTATATGTTTTGTTTACAGCGGGGTATTATGCGGCGCTTGTATGGGGAGCGTTTCAGATTTCATTCGGTGTGATGACATTCGGAACATTGACGGCTTTTTTGCAGATTATTCAGCAGATCCGGGCGCCGTTTCGTAATGTGTCGGGGTTGATTCCACAGTATTACAGCATGCAGGCGTCGGCAGAGCGGCTGATGGAGATAGAGGATATGGAAGAGGAAAGTCAGAAGATTCGGATTGAAGATGTGTCGGAGTTTCAGAAAGATTTTCGCGCGATAGTGGCGGAGCATGTGACGTTTGCGTATCAAAACGGAGATATTATATTAGACGATGTTTCTCTGCGTGTTAATAAAGGAGATCTGATTGCCATTGTAGGGGAATCGGGAATCGGAAAAAGCACGATGATGAAGTTAATGCTGCATTTGATGCCGTGTGAGAGTGGAAAGCTTTATTTTGAGACGGTAAATGGAAAGATTGAGATTGATGCGGGAACGAGAAACGTTTTTTCTTATGTTCCGCAGGGGAATATGATCATGTCGGGAACGATTCGGGAGAACATTACCTTTTGTAATCATGATATCGGAGAAGAAGAGATACGAAAAGCAGCGGAAATTGCGTGTATATGGGATTATATTGAGACACTTCCGCAAGGCTTGGAGACGGTTTTGACAGAGCGGGGAGAAGGATTATCGGAAGGGCAGGTTCAAAGGATTGCGATTGCCCGAGCGATATTAAACGATGCGCCGATTTTGTTGTTAGACGAGTGTACGTCATCCTTGGGTAAGGATACGGAGTGGAAAGTTCTCCAGAATCTAAAGAAAATGAATACAAAGACAATTATCTGTATTTCGCATACAGCGGCGGGAGTGGCATGCTGTGACAGAGTTGTGGAGATAGAAAACAAAAAATTTAAAGAGGTATCAAATGATGATTAAGAGGGAATGGCGTCAGTTATTAGAAATGATAAAATTCAGTTTGGGAAAGGGGAAAGCGCCTGAACTAAGAGTGGAGACAGACTGGGGGAAATTTTACAGAATATGCAAATTTCATAAGATTCAGTCTATGGTATGCCCCGGAATACAGAAGCTTCCAAAAGAACAGCAGCCTCCGGAAGAAATATTGAAAAAGTTTCAGGAAGCAGAGTCCATGGAGATTGCAAGAGATGCGGTGCAGGCATTTTCACAGGAAGAATTGTTGGAGGCTTTTGAAAAGGAAGGGATATCTGTTTTGCCGTTAAAAGGCATTTTGATGAAAAGGTTTTATCCGGTTACAAGTATGCGGATGATGGCGGATCTGGATATTTTGTATGAGACGGGAAGAGGAAAAGAAGTGGAAGCGGTTCTGACGGATCTCGGATATTATTGCGATCACAGGGATAGTCATCATGATGTGTTTTTTAGAAAGCCGTTTATGAATATCGAGATGCATCATTGCATGATCGGTGAAAATTCACTGTTGGATGCATATTATGAGGATATCTGGAAACGGGCGCGTCAGGAAGAGGGTAAATCTCATATTTATCGGCTGTCATGGGAAGATTTTTATATCTTTATGATCGCTCATATGGCGAAACATTTTCAGGGCGGCGGATGCGGAATCCGCTCTATCGTAGATATGTGGCTTTTTTCGGATCGGATGAAGGAAAGTCTGGATTGGGATTACGTTCGGAAAGAACTGGAGAAAATAGAGCTGGCTCAGTTTGAACGGTGTATGTGTGATCTTGTTTCCGTTTGGTTTGAGGAGAAGGCAGAAACAGAGTTTTATGCACAACTTACGGAATTGCTGATGCAAAGCGGAATATACGGAACGATTACAAATTATAATATACAGCATGTGGCAGAAGTGGACAAACGTGTTTGGAAAGGTCAGATCAAAGTATGGATGGAAGCGATATTTCTGCCGTATAAAGCGATGAAAATGCAGTATCCGTATCTGGAGAAATACCCGGTTTTTCTTCCTGCGGCATGGATTCAGCGTATTTTTCGGACCTGCTTTTGCAGAAAAGGAAGAGCAGGAGAAGTTCTCTCCGGTATGAAAGTCGAGGGAAACGAAGTAAGAAAACGGCAGGATCTCTTTGGAAAATTAGGACTGTCATGAAACAAGAGCCTAAACTTTTGCAATTTAAAAGGTTTAGGCTCCAAATTTAATTAAGATTCTTTCCTTCCAAGATGAAACTGTTCAATCAGATGGGAGATATTTTCCTCCGTATCTTCAAGATCATCTGCAATTTCGGAAATTGTCTTTCCTTTTTCAAGCTTTTTCTGAATGAGAGAACAGATTTTTTGGAGGAATTCTTTTCGTTCCTCTTCTCTGCCCTCTTCTCTGCCCAGCTTTCTTCCTTCTTCTCTTCCTTCTTCTCTTGCCTCTTCTCTTTGCACTTCGATATCTGTCTCATAGTCGTATTCGTCTAATAACATATTGACAACCTCGCTTCCTTTTCGCATTAAATAATCAGCAAGAATCCCTTTTTCAATGCACTCTTTTATCGCTTTTTTATAAGGCTCTTCCTCCCCGGAGATCTGATAGTTCTGTACAGTTTCCATAAACTGGCTATATTCTTTCAGTACCTGACACCTTTCTAAGATTTCATGATGTTCTTCCGGCCGGATATTGATGACCTTTACTTTTAATTCCAGACTCGGCTCACCGTCCTTTACGATATAGGCATCTGACAAGCGCAGTTCTTTTTCCTTTTCCCATTTTTCTTTTCCGTTATAGAATGTGTAAAATTCCGGTGTCGGAAGGGAAACGATTTTCTTCTTATAAAGGCTTCTAGGCGGCACAAGTCTTTCATATGCACGCCCGATGTATAGCAGACTCGAAGGAGCATGTTTTCGTTGACCGTAGACGGATGCTCGCCGAATACGATCACTTTTCCTCCTGCGTCAAAAGAAATATCGTTTTGAAAATTCATATAGATCGTATTGTCTACACGGAATTTCCGAATCTTCGTTCCTTCCGGCAACGGCTCATCATGGGTTGCATTAAAAAGCGCGATCTCGTTCGCTTCTGCTGATTCGTCCTCATAGAATAAATCTACAAAGACACTGTTTTTAATTTCTCTGTTTTCTTTTCCTGCCATAGGCTCTCCTTTCATGTGCATGAATAAGTCCTGCAGTACAGGCGGGAAAATACTTTTAAGCTTACTGTTTTCAAACTTGCTGCTTTTAGGTTTGCTTTTGCCAAAAGTTTTCCTCTGAAAAAGAAAACTTTTTCTCTTTTTTAAGACCTTCTCTTAAAAATCAGTATACGAAAAAAAGAACTGTTCTACAAGGCTATCCACGCAAAAACTGTTGTTGTATTGTATCGGGTAATTTTGAGGGAATTCCTCAGGTCGGCGAAGCTGCCGGTAGCTTCCACAGAAAGAATTTCTGTAAGTGGGATTATCATAACATACTTACTAATTAGAAGCAATGATCTTTTATCTATTCAATTTTCACCATTAAAAAATATCAGAGTAGCTTAATGGCGAAAGGGAAGCAAAGAAAATCCCCTTTTGAATTGTCGAAATGCACAAAAAATATGATTTAAAATAGAAAAAGTATACAAAAATTATATTTTGTGTAAATAAAATATACCTGAAAAATGTAAAGGTGTTATAATGAATATGATTATGCTCGGTGTTTTGTGAAAAACATAGATTATGTCTAAATCACCGTAACAAAGATTAAAAAGGAGAAAGTGTATGAAAAAGAAAGTAGTGAGCTGTTTGTTGGCAGCGGCTATGGTCGTAAGCAGCGGAGCGGCTGTTCCGGGATTTTTCTTTACGCCTGAAAAGGTACAGGCTGAGGAAAATGATACGAAAGCGGAAAAAGAAAATCTTGCGTTAAAAGGTACAGCTGCGGCAAGCGAAGCAGAGGCTGATTCCACATCGGCGGCTAAGGCGATTGATGGAAATAAAGGTACGCATTGGGGCACATCACAGAACAAAGTGACAAACGAGTGGATAGAAGTGACACTTGAAAAGCCGACGAAAGTAAGCGAAATCAAGGTGTTTTGGGAGAGAACGGGAGCAGCCGGAAATCATCAGAATAACATCAAGCAGTGGAAAGTTGATGTGAAGACGATGAGCGGCGAGTACAAAAATATTTATCAAAAGACGGATGAAGATACATATGCGCCGTCAGAGCAGACGATCACAGTGGCAGAGGACGCGCAGGAAGTTGTGACTGCAGTTAAGATCACAGTGAACAAGGCGGATAGAGGACCGGATGATTTCTGGAGCAATATCGGACTTAGCGAAATAGAAATTTACGGAGAGGAGTCCGATATCGAAGCGGCAGAGAATAAGAATCATGTGAATGCAGCAGGCGTTACGGCGGAAGCGTCTACGACAGAGGCATCTTCGCTTCCGGTTTCTAATATTAAAGACGGCAACAACCAGACGCGCTGGGCTTCGGACTATTCGGAAGCAAGTAAGCAGACGGTAACGGTAACATTTCCGAAGGTGACGCTTGTAAAAGAGCTGGATTTTGATCTTCATACTCGAGACGTGGCGCCGATGCCGTCTAATGTGAAGTCCTTTGATCTTGTTTATGCAGATGCGGCAGGAACAGAGCATACGGTTAAGATCAGCAACGCGAAATCGACAGAAAGCGGCAAGACAGGCTATGTGACAAATGTACAGCACATTTTTGAGACGCCTGTTTATATGAAGAGCTTCAAGATGACGAACTTTGATCTTCAGATTGACATTGAAGGACAGAACGGATATAACAACATCAGTATTCTGGAAGTGAGAGCATATTCCAATGATCAGTCTGAGACGCCGCAGGGTCAGACACTTGACGAGGTTGTTGCTTCGATCAAAGGCACTAAGATTGCAAAAGATGTAAATGAATTTACACTGCCGAATGTACCGGACGGATTTACGATCGAGTCGAACGGAGCTGATTTTGAGCAGATCATCGGAGAGGCGGATAAAGAGACAGGAAAACTTCCTGTTGTTCATCCGATGACGGACAAAGAAGTGCAGATTTCTTTCAATGTAACTGAGACAAAAACAGGAAATGTGAAAAAAATACCGGAGATCTTGCATTTACGGTAGAAGGTACGAAAGATACTACAAAGGCGAAAAATGCGAAACCTTCGGTTATTCCGGAGATACAGGAGTGGTTTTCGGAATCCGATCAGAAAGTGTCGGTTGATACACTTACGGAAGTAACATACAGTGATGATTCATTAAAAGCGATTGTAGATGAATTTGTATCGGATTATAAGGATTTTACAGGCAAAGAGTTAAAAGCAGGCAAGAGCAGCGAAGGAAAGGCAAATGCCTTTAACTTTAAGAAAGCCGCGCCTGATGAGCTTCTTGGCGACGAAGGTTATACGATGGATATCAAATCCGACAGGATCGACGTACAGTCTGTCTCTGTGACAGGTAATATGTACGGTATGCAGACGATCCTTCAGATGTATAAGGGAAGTGAAGACGGCGGATATAGTATCGGTACGATGCGCGACTATCCGAGATACGAGACGAGAGGATTTCTTTTAGACGTTGCCCGCAAGCCGGTTTCTCTTGAGATGATGAAAGAGATCACAAGGACGATGCGTTATTATAAGATGAATGATTTTCAGGCGCATTTGTCGGATAACTATATCTGGCTTGGCGAATACGGAAAAATGGAACGGAAAACAATGCGTTTAGTGCGTACGAGGCATTTCGTCTTGAATCCGGATTGACAAACGAAGCAGGAGAAAGTCCTACTGCGAAAGATTACTCGATTACAAAAGAACAGTTCAAGAAATTTATCGCAGACGAACGCGCGGTAGGAATGAATATTGTTCCGGAGATCGACGTTCCGGCGCATGCATTGTCATTTACAAAGATGTGGCCGGAATTGAAAGTGAGCAATAAGCTTCATAACAACAACCCGCTGATCGATCATTTTGATCTGACAAACGACGCTGCGGTTACGAAGATCAAGGAAATTTTTGACGATTATACAAAGGGAACGAATCCGACTTTCGATGCAGATACGGTTGTTCACATCGGAGCGGATGAGTTTATGGCGGATGCAAAATCATACAGAGAGTTTGTCAACGAGATCATACCATATGTAGACAAAACGAATACCGTTCGTATGTGGGGCGGCTTGACGCAGATCAAAGACAATCCGCCGACAGAGATCAACAAAGACGCTATTGATGGCGTTCAGATCAATCTTTGGTCAAAAGACTGGGCAGACGGAATCGATATGTACAATATGGGATATGATCTGATCAATACGATCGACGATCACGGATATCTCGTTCCGGACGGAAGTCTCACAAGAAAAAAAATGCTTACGGAGATTTGCTGGACATAGGCCGTATTTTTAAAGACTTTAAAGTAAATAATGTAAGAACGAAAACGGAGCTTATAAAGCGGTTCCTTCAGGAGACGATCAGATGCTCGGCGCGGCATTTGCCCTGTGGAGCGACAACATTGACAGAAAAGCTTCGGGACTTTCCGAGTCTGATCTGTATTGGAGATTCTTCGATGCGATGCCGTGCTACGCAGAGAAAACCTGGGCGGCAACAGGACAGGAAAAAGGAACTTCGGCAAAGCTGACAGCTCTTGCAGAGAAGATGGGAACAGGTCCGAATACGAATCCGTATTATCAGGAGGAGAAAAAAGGCGAAGAGTATGAGAAATATGAGTTCGCTGATATGAAAGACAGTTCAGAGAATAAACGAGATCTGAAAGAAGGAAAAGGCGCGGAAGTCAAAGATGGCGTATTGAATCTTGGCGATGAAGAAAGTTATGTCACAACTCCGATCGAGCAGCTTGGAAACGGCAATGCTATTTCCTTTGATCTTGAACTGAACAAGCCTTCCAAACCGGGAGATATTCTGTTTGAGGCAGATCCGGCGTACGGAACGCACGATATCCGGGTGATGGAAAACGGAAAATTAGGATTTACAAGAGAGCTTTACGATTATTATTTCGATTATGAACTTCCGGTAGGAAAGAAAGTCAATCTGAAAATTGTTTCTACACAGCAAAAGACAGAATTATTTGCAGACGGTCGATCCGTAGGAACGGCTGTCGGAAAATTCGTGCATAACGGTCAGGTGAAGAAAGAAGGAATTAAAAACGCTACGTTTGCGCTTCCGATTGAGCGAATCGGATCTAAGACAAATGCGCTTGCAGGAAAGATCGACAATGTTGTTGTATCGGCAGTGAATACAGAAGATAAGTATAATAAAAAAGATTGGACTATTACTACAGACTCAGAATATTCCAACAATTCTGCGACAGAAGGTGAAGTTACAAAGGCGTTTGATGGAAAAGCGGATACAAAGTGGCACTCAGAGTGGCAGGCGGGAGCAGGAGAGACAAACGGAAGACTTCATGACGGAGCGCCGACAGGTCAGGGTACGGTAGATACGATATTCGCACAGGCAAAGTTTGACAAAGGTTATGAGATCGACAGGATCGCATTTACACCGAGACAAGATCAGCCAAGCGGATATGTAACAAAGGCAGACTTATATATTCAGACAGAGAAAGACGGAGAAATGAAGAAAGTTGTCACAGACGCACAATTTGCGGCAGATAAGACGCAGAAAGTATTCCGTTTTAATAAGCAGACTGTATATGGATTCAAGTTTGTTGCGAAAGCGTCCAATGACGGATGGGTAGCAGTGTCTGAATTCAATGTAGGCGATGAGATTCAAGTTGTCGAATCCGGAAAGAATACAATTTTCGTAAATGCAGAAAAAGGCGGAAAAGCCGAGATTGTCGGAGCAGAAGCAGGAAAACCGTTTGAGGTGGATAAAGGAGCGAAAGTAACGGTAAAAGCAACTCCTGATAAAGATTATCATTTTGTAGGATGGTATCATTCATCTAATGCAGAAACTCCGGTTTCTACAGATGCAGAGTACGAATTTACGGTATCGGGAAATTATGCGCTGACAGCGAAATTTGAAAAAGATAATGTAACGCCGCCGGTTGAAACAAAAGATGTTACATCTATCGACAAACCGGAAAAAGTAACGGTAGAAGAAGGAACAACATTTGAAGATCTTAAGAAAGACCTTCCGAAGACAGTGACCGTACATTTCGGAGAAGGCGAGAAAGCAGAGACGGCAGACGTAGAAGTGACATGGGAAAAGGGAGAATATAAAGGAGAAGCAGAAAAGACATATACGTTAAGCGGAACACTTGGAAAACTTCCTGAAAATGTTACGAATACGAAGAATCTGAAAGCTGAGATCGAAGTTGAAGTGACAAAGAAAGAGGTAACGCCGCCGGTTGAGACAAAAGATGTTATATCCGTTGAAAAACCGGAAAAAGTGACGGTAGAAGAAGGAACAACATTTGAAGATCTTAAGAAAGACCTTCCGAAGATAGTGACCGTACATTTCGGAGAAGGCGAGAAAGCAGAGACGGCAGACGTAGAAGTGACATGGGAAAAGGGAGAATATAAAGGAGAAGCAGAAAAGACATATACGTTAAGCGGAACACTTGGAAAACTTCCTGAAAATGTTACGAATACGAAGAATCTGAAAGCTGAGATCGAAGTTGAAGTGACAAAGAAAGAGGTAACGCCGCCGGTTGAGACAAAAGATGTTATATCCGTTGAAAAACCGGAAAAAGTGACGGTAGAAGAAGGAACAACATTTGAAGATCTTAAGAAAGACCTTCCGAAGATAGTGACCGTACATTTCGGAGAAGGCGAGAAAGCAGAGACGGCAGACGTAGAAGTGACATGGGAAAAGGGAGAATACAAAGGTGAAGCGGAAAAGACATATACGTTAAGCGGAACACTTGGAAAACTTCCTGAAAATGTTACGAATACGAAGAATCTGAAAGCTGAAATCAAAGTTGAAGTGACAAAGAAAGAGGTAACGCCGCCGGTGGAAAAAGAAGAGTACACGATTACAGTCAGTGTAAACGATTCGAAGATGGGAACTGTGAAGCTTAATCCGGAAAAAGACAGCTATAAAGAAGGAGACGTTGTAACTGCAACGGCAGCGGCAAAAGAAGGATACAAATTCGTGAACTGGACGGTAGACGGAAAAGCAGTTTCAGATAAAGCGGAGTTTACGTTTAAAGTTGACAGAACGCTGACTTTGAAAGCGAACTTTGAAAAAGCAGCGGAAAATCCGAATCAGGAAGATCCGAAGGATGATGATAAAGCAGTGCAGACAGGAGACACGGCAGGATCACCGATCGTTCCGATCGCAGGACTGGCGTTGGCAGCAGGCGCTGTTATGGCAGCTGTTAGAAAGAAAGAAGACTGATGCTGTGCAAGTGATTGGTTATCGCTGATATAATAAGATTTAAAAGAAAGACATAATAAAAATTCCGTATCAAGATCGGTAAGATCGAGATACGGAATTTTTATATGCTCATTTATATTCGATACAGGTATAAGATGTATTATTTTTTTCCTCGGTGAAAGCTGTCTGTGCGGCGCTTTCAGAGGAAGAAAGTTCGCTTTTGTTGTCAGCATCATGTTTTTCTGGAAGATACATACGAACAGATTCTACCCGGTTTTTATCAAGCGCCTCCACGATAAGGCGAATTCCGTTATCGGTACATACTTCATCTCCGACTTCAGGGAGGCGATCCAGATGTTCGATGATAAATCCGCCGAGGGAATCGTAATCTTCGGATACAAGATCCGTTTCCAGACGGTCGTTTATATCGTCCAGATTCATAGATCCTTCGATGATATATTCTTGTTCGGAAATCTGTCGGAACATATCGTCCTCTTTTTCGTCGTATTCGTCATGAATCTCGCCTACGATTTCTTCCAGAATATCTTCCAGTGTGATCAGTCCTGCCATTTCGCCATATTCGTCAAGGACAATGGCGATGTTAAAAGTAGAATCCCGCATTTCCACAAGAAGTTCGGAAATATCTTTGTATTCATATGTGAAATGCGGCTCGCGCATAATATCACGAATGTTGAACGTCTCTGTCTTTTTGTTATAGAGCAGAAGATCTTTCATATTAATAATACCGACGATATTGTCCGGAGTATCTTCATAAACAGGAAGACGTGTGAACTTATCTTCGCGGAAAATGGCGATCAACTCTTCGTAAGTATTATTTACTTCTGCGAATGTAACGTGAACGCGGGGAACCATAATATCTTTTGCGTTGGCATCGCCGAGATCGAACACGTTGTAGATCATCTCTTTTTCGTCTGATTCGATTACTCCGTCTTCGTGACTTACATCGACGATCGTACGAAGCTCGTCCTCTGTCATTGCGGTTGAAGCTGCGTTCGGATCGATACGGAGCAGAAACATAAATGCGCGCGAAAAAAGGTTGATGATGAAAATAAACGGAGTCAAAACGATCATAAAGAATCGGATGATCGGTATAAATTTTAGAGTTAATTTTTCCGTGTTCATTGTAGCGTAATTTTTAGGGGTAATCTCTCCGAAGACAAGGATCATAACCGTTAAAACAGCAGTGGCAATGCTGACCATATAACCGCCGAATGAATAGGCGAGAGAGGTAGCGATTGCCGATGCGGAAAGGTTGACGATATTGTTTCCGATCAGAATGGCGCTCAGCATTTTGGAAGTTTTATTCTCCACAATATCAAGAGCCAGGGCGGCCCGCTTGTTGCCTGATTCGGCAAGGGAACGCAGCCGTATTTTATTTACGGACATGAGCGCTGTCTCGCTTGATGAAAAAAATGCTGAAAGCACTAAAAGAATTATAAGTATAATTAGTTGAAAACTGTCACCAGAATCCACAATTCTAAATTCACTCCTTTTTAATAAAAAATAAAATAAGCCATTTTATGGCATGCAAAAATATAGATACCTCATCAGTATACACTCTTTTGGAGAAATTTGCAAGAATCGGATAATAATGACAAGGAGCGGATAATAATGACAAGGAACGGAGAAGAGAATCCGATAATATCAGTAAAATCGGATATGCGGCGGTAATCGGTGACGTTTCGCTTTACTTTGCATTAGGCGTGAATTATAATGTATCATTATAATGAAGATAATTAATATATAAAAAACAGAAATATGGAGATATTTATGGAGTTGTATAAAGCATTATGTGAAATATCAGGAGAAGGTAATGTATTAAAAGACGAACCGATGAAGATGCATACGACATTTCGCATTGGCGGACCGGCAGATTATTTTATTCAGCCGTCGAAGATAGAAGAGATCCGCCGGATCGTTGCTGTGTGCCGGGAGTGCTCTACCCCATATTATATTATGGGAAACGGGAGTAATCTGCTTGTAGGTGACAAAGGATTTCGGGGAGTGATCGTACAGGTCTTTAAGCAGATGAGCGATGTGTATGCAGACGGAGAGCGCGTTTATGCACAGGCGGGAGCTCTTTTATCAAAAACGGCTGCTGTTGCGTGCGAGGCGTCGCTTACAGGGATGGAATTTGCATCGGGCATTCCGGGAACGCTCGGCGGCGCGCTTCGTATGAATGCGGGAGCATACGGCGGAGAGATGAAACAGATCGTCGAAAATGCGGAAGTGCTTACGTCTGAAGGCGAAGTTTTAAATTTGACGAATGAAGAACTTGGTATGGGATATAGAACAAGTGTTATTGCGAAAAATGATTATGTGGCTCTGTCTGCGGTTTTGAAACTGGAGAAAGGAGATCGGCAGGAGATCCGTGCATATATGGAAGATTTAAAGGAACGACGCGTTACAAAGCAGCCGCTTGAATTTGGAAGCGCCGGCAGTACGTTTAAGCGCCCGGAAGGGTATTTTGCGGGAAAACTGATACAGGATTCCGGTATGCAGGGATATAGAGTCGGAGACGCTCAAGTGTCTGAAAAACACTGCGGATTTGTTATCAACAGAGGAAATGCTACGGCAGCGGAAGTCATGCAGTTGATGAAAGATGTTGCGGATAGAGTGGAAGAGAAGTTCGGGGTACGGTTAGAACCGGAAGTAAGAAGGATAGGAGAGTTTTAACAATGCGTTTTGTTATCGTGACGGGAATGTCAGGGGCAGGAAAATCGACAGCGCTTAAAATGTTGGAGGATATGGGGTATTTTTTTGTGTAGACAATCTGCCGATCCCGCTTCTTCCGCGTTTTGTGGAGATGTTCAGCGAACCGGACGAAGAAGTGAAAAAGATTGCGCTCGGGATTGATATCAGAGGAGGACAGGATTTCGGAGGACTGAAAGATGTTCTTGATGAGATGGATGTCAAAGAGATCGAGTACGAGATTCTTTTTCTTGACGCGCAGGACGATGTGCTTATTAAACGGTATAAAGAGACAAGACGTCAGCATCCGTTGAGCGGTTCCGGGCGTGTTGATACAGGGATTGCAAAAGAACGAGAAAAGATCATGTTCTTGAAGATGAGAGCGACTTATATATTGGATACAAGTAAGATGCTTACGAGAGAATTGAAACTGGAACTTGAGAAGATTTTTGTGAAGGGACAAAACTTTTGTAATCTTTATATTACAGTTATGTCATTTGGTTTCAAGTATGGGATTCCAAGCGATTCGGATCTCGTATTTGACGTGCGTTTTTTGCCCAATCCTTATTATATAGACGGACTTCGGGAGAAGACGGGAAATGATCCGGAAGTTCAGGATTATGTAATGGGAAATGAAAAGGCGGAACAGTTTTTGGACAAATTAAAGGACATGACAGAATTTCTGATTCCGAACTATATTCTGGAAGGTAAAAACCAGCTTGTTATTTCGATCGGCTGTACGGGAGGAAAACATCGTTCCGTAACGTTGGCGAACGCGTTGTATAAAGTTTTGGAAAAACAGGAAAATTACGGGGTGCGTATTGAACACCGCGATATTGAGAAAGATACAATTACAAAAGGAAGTGAGACGATGTCTTTTTCGGGAAAAGTCAGAGAAGAACTTTCTGAGAACATCAGTCAGGCGAGACATTGCCGGATCGCAGAACTAGCTGCGTTTATCGGCATGTGCGGAACAGTATCGATTGACAGTTTTGACAGATATCATATTAAGATTCATTCGGAAAATATCGTTGTTGCAAGAAAAGTCTTTACATTGTTAAAAAAAACATTTAATATAAGAACTGATATCTCTGTAAAGAGAAATGTAAAAAGAGAGAGTGTATCATATCTTGTCGTGATAAAAAGTCACGAGGATGCGCTCAGAGTCCTTCAGGCAACGAAGATGATCGGAGAACAGCAGGTGGGAACGGATGCGATTTGCGGATTTAATCCTCTTATAATCCGTCAGGTCTGCTGCAGAAGAGCATTTCTGCGAGGCGTATTTCAGGCGGCAGGCTCTATGAGTGATCCGAATAAATCATACCATTTTGAAATTGTATGCACGATTTCGGAGATTGCCGAGCAGATCAGGTCGGTTATATGCAGTTTTGGTCTTGACGCTAAGATTGTACGCAGAAAAAAGTCTTATGTTGTTTATTTGAAGGAAGGATCTCAGATAGTAGATATATTGAATGTAATGGAAGCGCATGTAGCTCTTATGGAATTGGAGAATGTAAGGATTCTGAAAGAGATGCGTAATTCCGTAAACAGGAAGGTGAACTGCGAGACTGCCAATATTAATAAGACGGTGTCCGCGGCGGTAAAACAAGTCGAGGATATTACATATCTCAGAGATATGATCGGTTTTGAAAATATGCCGGATAATCTGGTTGAAGCGGCATATGCAAGGCTGGATCATCCCGACGCTACGTTAAAAGAACTGGGAGAGAGTCTTACTCCTCCTGTCGGGAAGTCGGGGATCAATCACAGGCTGAGAAAACTGAGCGAAATGGCAGAGAGTCTCAGGCAGAAACAAGGAGGATTATTATGATTAAGACACCTGTTGTAGTAAAGACGGAAGAAGATTTTGATGGACGTCCGATCGCATTGCTTGTTCAGGAAGCAAGTCAGTACGCAAGTACGATTTATATTCAGGTCGGAGAGAAACACATTAATGCAAAAAGTATTATGGGTATGATGAGTCTGAGTCTTGCCGATGGGGAAGAGATCACTGTTGTGACAGATGGAGAAGACGAGCAGCGAGCGGCTGAAGGTATAAAAACATTTTTTGCAAAAAGGCAGAAAATAGAGTGGATGGATAAAACGAATAAAAGGAGGAGGGCTGTACATCTGTGTGCAGTCCTCTCTTTTCACGAGATGGAAATAACAAAGTATAGGGGCGGTGACGCAGTATGAAAAAAATGTTATTTATCTATAATCCGAATGCCGGTACGGGAAAATTAAAACCTAAACTTGCGGATGTTTTGGATATTTTTACGAAGAGCGGATATGAAGTGACTGTTTATCCGACACAGAAAAAGATATGATGCGGCTGAAAAATACAAGAAAGCGGGAGTCAGTATGATCTGATCGTATGCAGCGGCGGAGACGGTACTTTAGATGAGGCGGTTACAGGAATGCAGCTTTGTAACTGTAAAGTTCCGCTGGGATATATCCCGGCGGGGACGACGAATGATTTTGCGACAAGTCTCGGCATCCCGAAAGATATTCTTGAGGCGGCGGAGACGGCGGTAAACGGAACGGTCTTCCCGTGTGATGTAGGGATGTTCGGGGAAGATTATTTTGCATACATCGCAGCGTTCGGACTGTTTACGGACGTGTCTTATGCCACGGATCAGAATGTGAAAAATGTTCTTGGGCATATGGCGTATATTTTGGAAGGCGCGAAAAGAGTGTTTAATATTCCGTCTTATAAGATTAAGATCACGCATGACGGCGAAGTGATAGAGGATGAGTTTATATTCGGAATGGTGACAAATTCCCGATCTGTCGGTGGATTCAAGGGGATTATCGGTCCGGAGATCGTATTTGACGACGGAGTATTTGAAGTTACGCTGATCAAGACACCGAAAAACGCAATAGAATTGAATGAACTTCTCGGCGCGATCGTGATGAAACAGTTAGATTCAAAACGGATGTATTCGTTTAAGACGGGAGAAATTAAGTTTGAGTCAGAGGAAGAAATCCCGTGGACGTTAGACGGAGAATTTGGCGGGGCGCACAAAGAAATTACCGTTAAAGATAAGAAGCAAGCCGTGCAGATCAAAGTTGACTCAGAGGTGGCGGCAGGTTTATCAGTGGATTCCGAAAAAGTAAAAAAGTAAAATGTAAAAAATAAATCAAAAAAATTAAAAAAATACTTGCATATAGTAAAAACATATGTTATATTTATATTCGCTGTGAGGAACACCAAACAGCGAATATAAATAAGGCTCCGTGGTCAAGCGGTCAAGACGCTAGCCTCTCACGCTGGAATCAGGGGTTCGATTCCCCTCGAGTCATTTGGAAAGTCCGTATTTACGGACTTTTTTATTTTGCCAAATGGATTCCCGCGACTGTTCCGTCTGCGACTGCCGTTGATACTTGACGTACTTGTTTTACTCGGATATCTCCGACTGCATAAACTCCTGCTATGTTTGTTTCCATATTTTCATCAACCGGGATAAATCCGTTATCTAATTCTAATTCTGAATATAACTCTGTATTCGGTGTCGTTCCGGCGTAGACAAAGATACCGCATCCGCAGTCTGCGATCTTTTCGACAGAACCTGTCTTTTCATCGGAAATTTCCAACGCTTCTACCTGTTCTGCTCCATATACGGCGTGAAGTCTTGATCCTAAACGCAGTTTTATGTTTGGAGTTTGTTCTGCTTTGTTTTTAAACTCCTCAATGCAGCCGAGTGTATCTTCAAAATGAATGATCGTAACTTGTTTCGCAAATTTTGATAAATACAGAGCTTCCTTTACAGCTCCGTCCGCGCCTCCTACGACGTAAATGTTTTTGTCTGTATATTTTCTTCCGTCTCTTTGAGCGTTCATTCCCATCCCTTTGCCGGTAAGTTCTGCTTCTCCGGGGATGTTGAGTTTTCTGGGGGTTGTACCGTTTGCCAGAACGATTTTTTTTGCATCATAGGCTGCCGCGTCTTTTGTGAACACTTTTTTAATGCTGCCCTGCAGCTCAACTTGCGTCACTTCTTCGTATATGATATCAATACCTGTATTTTCTGCCTGGATTTTCAGTCTCTTGGCAAAAGAACTTCCGGTTTCTTCTGTCATAATTCCCGCATAATGGGTAACGGTAGATACTTTTCCGATCAATCCTCCCACGGTGTTTTTTTCTGTGATCAACACTTTTTTTCCTCTGCTTGCCGCATAAATTCCCGCGCTGATCCCTGCCGGTCCTGCTCCGATGATCACTACGTCATACATCATAACTTCATCCTCTTTTCTTTCATAAATTGCATTTTAAAGTGTTCCCTTAATTCATACTATACACTTGGATAGTTATTTTGTAAAATTATAATAAACTATATATTCATAAATATTTATTATGATAATAGGCATTATATAAAGAGCGGATTATGGATATTTTCAAAATATAATATGAAGAAAACAGTATTGTAAAATCGTTATGAGAGCGTTATTTGAAATTTCATTCGTGACGTCTGTAATATAAATCGAATTTTGATTGTCTTTTTTTAAGAGATAAGCTATAATGAACGCAGAGCTTAAATTAACATTTTCGGTCAGATGCAGCTTGCTTATGAGATGTATCTGCGCGGAGAAAGAATTGGAGGAAAACAATATGTTAGTATCAGCAAAAGAGATGCTTCAGAAAGCAAAAAGCAGGACATTATGCAGTAGGACAGTTCAATATCAACAACCTTGAGTGGACAAAAGCAATTCTTCTTACAGCACGAGTGCAACTCTCCGGTAATCCTCGGTGTATCTGAAGGAGCCGGAAAATATATGACAGGATATAAGACAGTTGTAGGCATGGTAAACGGAATGCTGGAAGAACTCGGAATCACAGTTCCGGTTGCTCTGCATCTTGATCACGGCAGCTACGAAGGATGTATGAAGTGTATCGAAGCAGGATTCTCATCTATCATGTTCGATGGATCACATTATCCGATCGAGGAGAACGTAGAGAAGACAAAAGAGCTCGTTAAGATCGCTCATGAGAAGAACATGTCCATCGAGGCAGAAGTCGGTTCTATCGGCGGAGAGGAAGACGGAGTAATCGGAAAAGGCGAGTGTGCCGATCCGCAGGAGTGTAAGATGGTTTCCGATCTCGGAATCGATTTCCTTGCAGCAGGTATCGGAAATATCCACGGAAAATATCCGGAGAACTGGGAAGGATTAAGTTTTGAGACTCTGGATGCGATCCAGCAGCTTACAGGCGACATGCCGCTGGTACTTCACGGAGGCACAGGCATTCCGGAGGATCAGATCAAAAGGCGATCAGCCTCGGCGTTGCTAAGATTAATGTAAATACAGAGTGTCAGCTTGCGTTTGCGGCAGCTACACGCGAGTATGTTGAAGCAGGAAAAGACCTTGAAGGAAAAGGATTTGACCCGCGTAAACTTCTTAAACCGGGTACAGACGCAATCATGGCTACTGTAAAAGAGAAAATGGAATTATTCGGTTCTATCGGACAAGCTTAAGCAGCGGCGCAGCATATCTGACGTCTGCTTTCGGCGGCTGAATTTTTCAAAAAAATACTTGCCTTTTTAGTTGGCGGAGTTATACTGACTGACAGAGACATGAACAGGGGCGTTCCAGCATAGCATGGAGTGCCCTTTTTGTAATAGCAACGAGCTAAAGCACGGGAGTGCCAGAGATCTTGGCGGCTGCTTACGATCCCGGAATGTTCTCTTCGGTGCTTCCGGTGATTTATGGTATGCCATAATCTTTTTGTATTATATTGTAAAAGCAGTAATACATAGAGTAGTCTGATACAAAAAAAAGCGTTCATGCAGTCTTGTTAAAAGGTAGGAAGGAAAGGTGAATTATGAGTACAGAAGCAATCAATGTAGCTGAAATTTTTGGACAGAATGTTTTTGACGATACAGTGATGCAAGAGCGTCTGCCGAAAAAGATTTACAAAAATCTGAAGCACACGATCGAAGAGGGCAGGGAACTTGATCTGGAGACGGCCGATGTCATAGCTCATGAGATGAAAGAGTGGGCGATTGAAAAAGGCGCGACGCATTACACACACTGGTTCCTGCCTTTAACAGGCGTTACGGCAGAAAAGCATGATTCATTTATATCGGCTCCCCAGCCAAGTGGAAAAGTTCTTATGAGTTTTTCGGGAAAAGAATTGATCAAAGGAGAACCGGATGCTTCCTCGTTTCCGTCAGGAGGATTAAGAGCTACGTTTGAGGCAAGAGGGTATACAGTGTGGGATTGTACTTCTCCGGCATTTATAAGAGAAGACGCGGCAGGCGCGATCCTGTGCATCCCTACTGCATTTTGTTCTTATACCGGAGAGGCGCTTGATCAGAAAACACCGCTTCTTCGTTCGATGGAAGCGCTCGATACGCAGGCAATGCGTCTGCTTCGCTTATTCGGAAATACAACTTCAAAGAAAGTGACGCCGTCTGTCGGTGCGGAACAGGAATATTTCCTTGTAGATTCAGAAAAGTTTCTTCAGAGAAAAGACCTGATCTATACAGGAAGGACGCTGTTTGGCGCGATGCCTCCGAAAGGTCAGGAGATGGACGATCACTATTTCGGAACGATCAGACAGAGAATCGCATCGTTTATGAAAGATGTAAACGAAGAACTTTGGAAGGTAGGCGTTACGGCGAAAACTCAGCATAACGAGGCTGCGCCGGCTCAGCATGAGCTTGCTCCGATCTATGCAAAAGCGAATATTGCGGTAGACCATAATCAGATCGTGATGCAGACTTTGAAACGGGTGGCAAGCAGGCACGGAATGAAATGTCTGCTCCATGAGAAACCGTTTGCAGGGGTGAATGGATCGGGAAAACATAATAACTGGTCGCTGATAACAGACGATGGCATCAATATGCTCGAACCGGGAAAGACACCGCATGAGAATATTCAGTTCCTTCTTGTTCTGACATGTGTTTTGAAAGCGGTCAACAGACACGCGGAACTTCTCAGAGAATCTGCGGCTGATCCGGGAAATGATCACCGGCTTGGGGCAAATGAAGCGCCTCCGGCAATTATTTCCGTTTTCCTTGGAGAGCAGCTCGAGGATGTGATCGATCAGCTTGTAAGTACAGGGGAGGCGACACATAGTTTGAAAGGCGGAAAGCTGGAGACGAGTGTGCGTACTCTTCCTGATCTGATGAAAGATGCGACAGACCGGAACAGAACTTCTCCGTTTGCATTTACGGGAAATAAATTTGAATTCCGTATGGTAGGTTCGAGAGACTCGATCGCATCTGCCAATATTGTGCTCAATACGATCGTGGCGGAAGCGTTTTCGGAAGCATGTGATGTTATGGAACAGGCGGATGACGTTCAAAAAGCGATCCATGACCTGATCAAGGAATATGCGATCGAGAACCAGAAGATCATTTTTAACGGAGACGGATATTCACAGGCATGGGTAGAAGAAGCGCAAAGAAGAGGACTTCCAAACATTAAGTCTATGGTTGAGTCGATCCCGGCGCTTGTATCTGATAAGTCGGTAGAACTTTTTGAGAAATTCGGAGTATTTACACGCACAGAGCTTGAATCCCGCGCGGAAATTCGCTATGAAAATTATTCAAAGGCGCTCAATATCGAGGCTCGTACGATGATCGATATGGGAAGAAAAACAGTTTATTCCGGCGATCATTAAATATACAAAGACGCTGGCGGATACGGTTAATTCGGTAAAAGCCGCAGGTGTGGATGCCAGTGTTCAGCTTGCGACGCTTGATGAGATTACCGTGCTGCTCAAAGAAGCAAGCCGCGCTCAGGCACAGCTTGAGAAAGTGACGGAGACGGCTTCTTCCATGGACGACGGTCCTGATAAAGCGGCTTATTATTATGAGACAGTGTGCCCTGCAATGGAGGATCTGCGTGCGCCGATCGACAAGCTGGAGATGATCGTTGATAAAGAGGCATGGCCGATGCCGTCTTATGGAGATCTGATATTTGAAGTATAATTAGAAACAATGTTCTTGCGAACGATGTTTCGATAAAGTGGAAACAGAGACTTTTTGAGATATGATTCCGAAAGCCTCTGTTTCTTTTTTATAATTGACATCTGAAAAATCTCGGGGCATACTTATTGCAGAAAGAAGAGCTGGAGACTGTATTATTACCGGAATGCGGCAAAAACACACATTGTCCGAAATGAAAACAGGAGGTTGTACTATGATAGGAGGACACTTATTACACGGTGGAGACTATAATCCGGAACAATGGATCGAATATCCGGAGATATTGGAAGAAGATTTAAAGTTGATGAATAAGGCAAATGTAAACTGTGTGACGCTCGGAGTGTTTTCTTGGGCGGAGTTAGAGCCTAAGGAGGACGTTTATACGTTTGAATGGCTGGAGGAAATTATAGATAAACTCCGAGAGAGGAAGATACAGGTAGTTTTGGCGACTCCGTCGGGAGGAATGCCGCACTGGCTTACACAAAAGTATCCCGAGACGCTTCAGGTGCAGGCGGACGGTACGGTAAACCTGCCGGGGAAGCGCCATAACTTCTGCTATTCCTCTCCGGTCATGAGGCGGAAGGTAAAGCAGATAGACCGGGCTCTTGCGCAGCGATTCGGAAAGAAAGAAAATGTGATCCTCTGGCATATTTCCAATGAGTTCGGAGGAAACTTCAAAGATTCCACATGTCATTGTGAAAAATGTCAGAAAAAGTTTCGGGAATGGCTGAAAAAAACAAGTACGGAACACTGGATAAGCTTAATGCGTCGTGGTGGACGGGATTTTGGAGTCACAAATATACAGATTGGGATCAGATCCACAGCCCTTCTCCGCAGGGCGAATGTCTGACGACAGCGTTGACTTTAGATTGGAAGAGAGTTTCTTCCGAGCAGATTACAGATTTTTGCAAAATGGAAGCCGATGCATTGAGAGAATTTTCCGATCTTCCGACAACGACGAATATGATGGGATTTTTCAAAGGAGTTGATTACAATACTCTGAAAAATGCAGTTGATATCATATCATGGGATAATTATCCGTTTTGGCATGAGAGAAAAGATGAAGTGCCGGAGGCGGTATATACATCTGCGGGTAATGCTCTTATGAGAAGTCTGAAAAGAGAGCCGTTTCTTTTAATGGAAAGCACGCCCTCTTCTGTGAGCTGGCGTTCTCACAATCCGCTGAAAAGACCGGGGATGCACATGCTTTCTTCTATGCAGGCAGTTGCGCACGGAGCAGATTCGGTTCAGTATTTTCAGTGGAGAAAGAGCAGGGGCGGCTATGAGAAATTTCACGGAGCAGTCGTAGATCATAAGAACGGTTCTGATACGAGAACATTTCGAGAAGTGACGGAAGTAGGAAAGCGGCTGGAGCACTTAAGCGGCGGGATCAAAACTTTTTTAAACAGGGCGAAAGCGGCCATTGTTTTTGACTGGGAAAACTGGTGGGCTGTAGAAGACACGAGCGGACCGCGTCAGGATCTTGATTATGTGAAATGTGTGACGGATCACTACCGTGCGTTTTGGGAGTGTGGCTTGGACGTTGATTTTGTAAGTATGGACGATGATTTTTCGGGATATCGGCTTCTGGCGGCGCCACTTAATTATATGTATAAAAAGGGATATTCCGAAAAGGTCAGAGCGTTCGTGGAAGCGGGCGGAACTTATGTGACAACGTATTTCAGCGGGATTGTAAATGAAACCGATCTTTGTTTTATAGGACGGCATCCGTTGGAAGATGTACTCGGGGTGGTTTCTGAAGAAATGGACGCGCCGTCAAAGGAGTTTGAGAATTGTTTTGATTATAACGGAAAAGAATATCCGGCGTATACGATGTGTGATATCGTTCATGCAAAAGCTAAGACGGAAATTTACTCTGTTTATAAAAAGACTTTTATAAAGGATGTCCGGTAGTAACTGAAAATGCATATGGAAGCGGAAGGGCGTATTATCTTTCGGCAGAATCGGATCAGAGGTTTCTAAGTGCATTTTATAAAGATGTGTTTATAAAGGCGGGATTGTTGAAAGAAGCATCATCTGCCGACCGCATATTAAAACGACTTCCCCATGGCGTGACGGCTGCAAAAAGAGAGGATGAGACAGGAAGAAAAGGTCTTGTTTTTGTGATGAATTTTAATGACAGGCAGGTTCGTTTGGAAGGCATTGGAAAGCAGATTGATGCAGAAAGTGGAGAAGTATATGAAAATGTGTTGGAAATGGCCCCGTTTTCATGTACGATTTTAAAGTTGAAGTAAAGCGTCAGTATGAATATTGTCAGGCAGTGAAATCAGAACATTAAGATAACGGCAGACAGAGTAAAAAAGAACGTAAAACGTAAGCCGATGCGCGGCGCGGGAAAATAGTGGAAGAAAGGAATCGAGAAAATGCAGTCAGCAGCAGATTTGAGAAGTTTATTGAACAGGATCGATCATCGTGGATATCCTGCTTATAAAGATACGAAAGGAACATATCGGTTTCGGGATATGTGTTGTCTATAGATCATGTACAGGGAGATCCGTTTGCGTCTCCGTCAAAGGTGAGCATACATGTAGAAGGAAAGGCAGCGGCATTTCCGAGTGATCTTTACTGTGGGAAAGATCAGCGGATCGCGCTTCAGGATGAATTGACGCGTCAGTTTGCAAAAAGGCGGATCAGTTTGCTTTTCAGGCAAAGGTTCGGGAAAAAGTGGGATGATCGCTGTAAGCCGCTGCGGGCAGGAAGTTTTGGAACGTACGGCCTGCAGACTTGATCCGAACAGTGGAGATATCATTTTGCGGATGGAAATCGGTTTTCCCGCAAACGGAAGAACGATCAATGCGCGGGAGCTTGAGAAGATCCTGTTTCAGTTTGTGCCGGAATGTGTAAAGGCCTCTTTGTTTTATAAAAATGCAGATGCGGCCCCGTCTGCGTAAAATTATAGATCTTGCGGAAGATCAGAGGTATATAAGAGATCAGCTTCGAAACTCGGACTTTGCGCTTTTGTGGCAAACGGAAGCATTCTTCCGAGAGAGTCCGGCGTTTCGTCTAAGCCGATGCGCGGCGCAGTAAAGTTTCAGTCTCCAAAGGAGCAGGAAGTGACGATTACACTTCCGCATGCGGGAGTCATAAGCGGAATGGGGATCAAAAGAGGGATCACGCTTATTGTGGGCGGGGATACCACGGAAAATCTACGCTGTTAAAGGCGTTGGAAACAGGAGTTTATCCGCATGTTGCAGGTGACGGACGGGAGTATGTGATCACCGACGATACGGCGGTAAAGATTCGCGCCGAGGACGGGCGGAGTATTAAAAAGACGTTCTATGTTTATCAACGATCTTCCAAATGGAAAGGACACGGTTTTATTTTGTACGGAAGATGCCAGTGGAAGTACGTCTCAGGCGGCAAATGTAATCGAAAGCATGGAAGCCGGAACTTCTCTTTTTTGATCGATGAGGACACAAGCGCTACGAATTTTATGATACGGGATGAACTGATGCAAAGAGTGATTCATCGGGAGATGGAGCCGATCACGCCGTTTATCGAGCGGATAAGAGAATTGTATGAAAAACAGGGGATTTCCACCGTGATCGTAGCGGGAAGTTCAGGAGCTTATTTCCATATTGCAGATACGATCCTTCAGATGGATCGATACGAGCCGAAAGATATTACCGGATATGCGAAAAAGGAAGCGGAAGCATTTCCTGCGATCAGTCTTTCTCAAGAGCCGGCGCGGCAGCCTGATTTTAAGAGATGTCCGATCGCAAATGCAGATTTAAAGGGGAATGACCGGATCAAGATGAAGACGATGGGAAAAGAAGCTGTCATGATCAACAAAGAAATGATCGATCTTCGCTATGTGGAACAGATTGTTGACAGCGAACAGGTGACAGCGCTCGGATATTGTATGCGATATGCTCAAAAACATCTTATGAACGGAAAGAAAGATCTTCGTCAAGTGATCGCAGAGATGGAAAAAGTTATAGAAAAAGAGTCGCTTGATGCGCTCTGTGAGAGCAGATCAAGTATCGCATGTATGGCGATGCCAAGAGCGCAGGAAATTTTTGCCTGCTTTGACAGATACAGAAAACTGAAACTTTAATAAGCGTGTTTTCGCAGAAAAAGAAAACGATCAGGATGAAGCGGAAAGGAACAGTAAAATGAAATTTATACATTTATCGGATCTGCATATCGGAAAACATCTTTATCATTACAATATGAAAGAAGATCAGGAACACATTTTGGAGGAAGTGATCGGATATACAGAGAAGCTTCGGCCGGATGCGGTTGTGATCGCGGGAGATATTTATGATAAATCTGTTCCGTCGGCAGAGGCGGTCGCAGTGTTTGACGATTTTCTGACACGGCTTTCATCGGTAAGCCCTCAGGTGTCGATTTTGATCATCGCGGGGAATCATGATTCGGCGCAAAGACTTGATTATGCCAGCCGTCTGCTTGGAAGCCGCGGCATCTATATTGCGGGGAAAGCGCCTGAGACGGAAAAAGAACATTTGAAAAAAAGTTGTATTAAAAGATGAGTATGGTCCGGTGAATTTTTATCTGCTTCCTTTTTTGAAGCCGGGATATGTAAGGTTGTTGTGTGAAAACGAGACGCCGGGCAGTTATACAGAGGCTGTCGATGCGGTTTTAAGGAGAGAGGATATCGACTTTTCGGAGCGAAACGTACTTGTATCTCATCAGTTTTATACAGGAAACGGCGAGACTCCGGAAACGTGTGATTCAGAACTTTTCAGTGTCGGCGGAATTGATAATGTAGACATTTCCGCAATCAGCCGATTTGATTATGCGGCGCTTGGACATTTGCACAAGGCACAGAGAGTGGGGGCGGAACATATTCGATATTGCGGGACGCTTTTGAAATATTCGGTCAGTGAAGCGGACTTAGAAAAGTCTCTTCATCTTGTGACGATAGGGCAGAAAAAAGAGGCGGTCACAATCGAAAAATTTCCGCTTCATCCGCTGCGGGACGTACAGAAAGTGCGGGGATGTCTTTCTGGAATCTTAAGTTCGGCAGATCCGAAAAAGCGGGATGATTATGTGAGCGTGACGCTTACAGACGAAATCGATCCTTATAGACCGAAAGAACAGTTGGAAAAAGTGTACAGCCGTATTTTAGAAGTGCGGACGGATAATGAACGGACGCGTAAAAACTTGAGTTTAAGGATGAGGATATCCGCATGGAAAATCCACTGGAAACATTTTCGGATTTCTATGAAGAAATGCATGGAAGAAAGATGTCTTTAGAAGAGGCGGAAATGATGACGCAGATTTTTGATGATGTGGAAGGAGAAGAAAGATGAGACCGATCAAACTTACGATGTCTGCGTTTGGTTCTTATTCCGGTATGGAAACGATTGACTTTACGAAAATTCAAGGCGGGCTGTTTCTCGTTACCGGCGATACCGGAGCCGGAAAAACAACGATCTTCGATGCGGTGACATATGCTCTTTACGACAGGACAAGCGGCGGACGGCGCGACGGAAATATGATGAGAAGCCAGTATGCCGACGACGAGGCGGAAACATTCGTGGAATATACGTTTGCATATCGGGACGGGCAGTATACGATCCGAAGAAACCCGGAATATATGCGCGCGGGAAAGCGGAAAAATGCAGACGGAAAGATCCGCCTTGTAAAGGAAACGTCAAAAGTCAGCCTGATCATGCCCGACGGGAAGGAGTTTCAGGGGAAAAAGCGTGAAGTTGATCAGAAAATAGAGCAGATCATCGGATTAGACGCCGGGCAGTTTACGCAGATCGCTATGATAGCGCAGGGAGACTTCCTGCGGCTGCTGCATGCGGAATCAAAAGAGCGAAAGAAGATATTTTCCAAGATTTTTCAGACGCAGATATACAGAGACGTCCAGGAACAATTAAAAGAGCAAGGAAAAAGCATTGTATATACAGTTAAAGAAAATGAAGCCGATATTCGGCGTGAGATGGAGCGCGTCGATGCAGACGGATCGAAGGTGCAAAAGGTGTGGGAGATTTGATTTCCCAGGAAATGCCCTCGGCAGAGGCTGTAACAGAAACGCTCGGCCGGATATTAAAAGAAGGAAAAGAAGCGTACGAAACGATGGAAGCCGAAGAAACGGCGCTTCGGAAAGAATCGGAGCAGCTCCATCTTATGATCGGGAAGAAAGAGGAGATCAACAGGATCTTCGGTCTGTTAGAGCGAACAGAATCGGAATATAAAAGACTGCAGGAACAAAGCGCGGAATATGAGCTTTTGAAAAATCACGCGCTGTTGGGAGAACGTTCGGAACAGGCGAGAAGATTGGAAGTGCAGGCGCTTCGTACAAAGGAAGATGCACGGAGGATCAAAGAAGAAATCGTTACTCTGAATGAGTGGATGGAAGAGCACAGTAAGCGGGAGAACAGGCTGAAAGAAGATGCGGAGCAGGCGGAGAGTGAGATGGATCGGATCGAACCGAAGCTTCGAGAACAGATCGTGCGTTTGCGTGAGATTCTTCCCAGATATGCAAAAGTACGGAAATTAAAAGCAGAGTATGAGAAACAGACAGTTCAGATGACACGCTGCATAGATCAGTGTAAAGCGGCGTCGGAAGATTATGAAGAAAAATACAGAATCTTTTTCGGCGAACAGGCGGGGATTCTTGCACAAGAACTTAAGGAAGGTTCTCCGTGTCCTGTGTGCGGGTCGGTGCATCATCCGCATAAGGCGAAAATTTCCGAAGGCGGAGTCGATGAAAAGACAGTAGAAGAGGCGAAAAAAGATCCGTGATGAAGCGGAGCGAAAGAGAGCGGCGGCACAGGAAAAAATATCAGGAAGTTCGCGCACAATTTGAAACAGAAGAAAAGCGCTTTTTGGAGAAAGGTATTCTCGGGAAGATGAAAAACAGGCGGAAGACCGGCTTGCAGAATATGAGAGCCTGCTTGCGCAAAAAAGATCGAATTTGAAAAAGCTTCAGGACGCATACAGAAAAACTGCAGAAGAAAACCAACGTCAGGCAGGGCGGGCGGAAAATCTGGTTTTACAGAAAACGGAACTGGAAGAGCGGTTCGAGCAGGAACAGGAAATGTTTCGTCAGGAGATACGAAAGCAGCGGTTTGCGGATCAGGAGGAATACCGGGAGGCGAAAAAATGGATCGAAGGCTGGAGGCAGATGAACGATCAAGTAAAGACGTATGAAAGTCTGGTCGTTCAAAAGAAAAGCAGTGTTGAGACATTGAAAGGTCAGTTAAACGGTAAAAAGGCGGCAGGAGACGGAAAGTGACGTCAGAAAGAAAAAATGAGACAGATATGCTTTTGAAAGAAAAGAATGTGCGAAAACTGGAGATTCACGGGAAAAATATTACCCATCAAAGCGCCTGTGACAGCCTTAAAAAAGTATTTTGCGGCAGAGGAGGAACTTCGGGAAAAGTATGAAGTTGTCGGTAATCTGAGCAGGACGGCGAACGGAAGTTTGACAGGCAGTGTGAAGCTTGATTTTGAGACGTATGTTCAGAGAAAGTATTTCCGGCAGATCATACAAGCGGCGAACCGAAGGCTTGCCAAAATGACTTCCGGAGGATTTATCCTGCAGTGTCGGGAATTGAAAGATTTAAGCAGTCAGGGGCAGGCCGGATTAGATCTGGATGTGTACGATCTGGTGACAGATTCTGTCCGCGACGTAAAATCTCTGTCAGGCGGAGAATCATTTATGGCGGCGTTGTCAATGGCGTTAGGACTTGCGGATATCATTCAGAACACAGCCGGAGCGGTGAGTTTGGAGACGATGTTCGTAGACGAAGGATTCGGTTCTTTGGATGATCAGTCGCGGGAGAGGGCGATCCGTATCTTGAAAGAACTTGCAGGAGAAAAAGGACTTGTAGGTATCATTTCTCATGTCAATGAATTGAAAGAGCAGATCGACTGGAAGCTGACTGTGACAAAAAGCGGCCATGGAAGCCATGCCCGCTGGATCATATAAGACTTTATAAAGCTCTTTTTAAATACCGGATGCTGTATGCGGGCAGGACGAGCTGTCCGTTAAGTTCCTGTACGGAAGTGTCCTTGCCGCTTGTGATCGTTTCGTTTTCAAAGGAAAGGATCTGTTCATATGTGCCGTTTAACTCATGGTGTCCGGCTGTGAATTCACAGTCGGATGCGTTGACGGCAACAAGGAATTGCTCTTTTTCTGTTTTGCGCTCGAAAATAAGCTGATGATTTGTAATAACGATATTTCGATAAGAACCGCTGCACAGCGCATCGCTTTCTCTGCGAAGAGCGATCAGGCGGCGGATCAGATCGGTGAGATCGTTTGGCTTAGGCGCATCGAAACAAGGCCTTAAGGCATAATCATTATCAGGTGATTTCGTTCCTTCCTCTCCCCATTCGCTTCCGTAATAAATACAGGGAATACCCGGCATACCGAACAAAAGTCCGTAAGCAAGGGGGATATGCCGCTTGTTTGTCAATATGGAAGCAAGCCGCGTGACGTCATGGTTATCTGCAAAAGTCATGAGATGCTTTCCTCTGTAAATGCACCACTGCTCCGGTCCGTATTGGCGGTTTAATGAGTGGGCGATCTCGAACAAGTTCATGCTGTTAAAGCTGGAATATAATCCTTTGTAACATTCGTAGTTCGTGCAGCTGTGAAGCATTTCGTTGTTGACGATCAGGTTGTAGTCTCCGAATAAAACTTCTCCTACAAGAGCGAATCCCGGCTTAATCTCTTCGCAGAAAGAGCGGAGGCGGCGCATGAAGTTATGATCGAGAGAATAAGCGACATCAAGGCGCAGTCCGTCAATGCCGAAAGTTTCGATCCACATTTTTATGCAGCTAAGCAGATGGTCTGTGACGGCAGGATTTTGCAGGTTTAACTTCACAAGTTCGTAGTGTCCTTCCCAGCCTTCATACCAGAAGCCGTCGTTATATGGGCTGTTGCCGTCAAAATTAATATAAAACCAGTCTTTATACGGAGAATCCCATTTCTTCTCTAACACATCCTGAAATGCCCAAAACCTCTGCCGACGTGATTGAATACCCCGTCGAGCATGATCTTGATATTGTGCGAATGAAGCGTTTCACATACTGTTTGGAAATCTTCGTTCGTTCCGAGGCGACAGTCGATCTTCGTAAGATCTCTTGTGTCATAGCCGTGATTATCTGATTCAAAAATCGGATTTAGAATGATCGATCCGATCCCGAGCTCTTCGAGATATCCGGCCCAGTCTGCAATTTTCAAAATCCGGTGCATTGTCACGCCGTCATTGTGCGTCGGCGCGCCGCAGAAGCCGATCGGATAAATCTGATAAAAAGTTTCATTGTAAGCCCACATAATTTCAGTCCTTTCAGTTATTATATTTTTGCTGTGATCAGATATATGTTTCCTCGTAAACGGACATCTGTACAGCCAACTGTTGATAGGTAGATTGTAACATATCAAGGCAGAATTGACATTAAAAAGTGTAGTAGATATACTGAATAAAGGCACAAAAACAAAGATAAAGGAAGTAAAAACGGTAAAAAATGAGTTTGATGGAAAGGATCCCCAAAGATTTTTATAAATTATTTTCAAGTAAATATACGGATTACTATATGCTGTTTCTCACGGCAATCTATGAGGAAATGAGTCTGTCTTATTCCGTGCTTGGATTGACGGAAAAAGAGTGCAGGGCAGTTATGAATGAAAAGATCGCGGCAGCGGCTCTTCTGTGGGATGAGGAAAATTATGATGAAGAGGGAGAGTTTCTTACACGTTCTAATATGGCGTCCGTGTGTCTGAAACATTTTCAGGAGTGGGGATGGCTGAAACAGGACTATGACGAGGCTTTGAACAGTTACGTTGTGACATTTCCTGAATATAGTCAGATGTATGTGGAGTTGTTTAGGAGTCTGCTTGATGAACAAGAGAGCGAAGAGCGGGAAAGCGTTATGACGATATACAGCCATCTGTATACATATAGTTCCGATAAAGAAAAAATAATGAGATTTTAAAAAGCGCCCTTCGTGTTTCCAAAAAGCTTGTGCAGATGCTTGTAAATATGCAGGACGGTATGAGAGGGTATTTTGATGAACTGTCCCGTCAGAAAGATTTTCGGGGAATACAGGACGTCCTTGTAAAGGAGATCAATAACAGTGACAGCCGAAAATATGCGATCTTGACGACAACGGACAGTTTTTATCGATATAAAGAAGCTGTTAAAGAACTGCTTGACAGAAATTTACAGGAAAATGATATGAGCAGGCTGAAACTGTTGCGGGAACTGGAAGAGGTCCGTCAAAAAAGAAGATGAAAGACGAAGAAAACGCGGGAAAAGTTAAAGATCCGAAAAAAACAGATGAGGCGGAGAAAATAAAAGAACTGCGGCTGGAACGGGCGGCGGCAATGTGCGAGGAAGCGGCAGATACGCTGATACGAATCGAAAGGCAGTTTGATGCGATCGAAAGAAGATATAATAAACTGATCGAACAGAAGACGATTTTTGCGTCCAGGGCGGCTGCGAGAATACGGTACGTTCTTCAGGAAGGAGCAGAAGAAGACCGTACGGTTGCGCTTGTAGATCTGTTGAATAAAAGCAGGAGAAAAGAAGAAATATCGGAAAACTGGCGGAGCGTATCCGCCTTAGCAGACCTCACAGAGCGTTGACGGATGAAAGTCTGTACAAACGGAAAGAAAAAGGGAGAGAAGCGTTTGTTCCGGCTACTGTTTCGGAAGGCGGACAGGCGGAAGAAAATTTGGAGTCGTTTGTCTTAAAACCGCTTTATACAAGGAAAGAGCTGCAGGAGTTCAAAGAAAGAAACAGTGTCGGAAACGTATTTAGAACTACGCGGCAGACGGTTCGGTCGGCTGAAGATTTGGAAAAATTGTTTTTTTATATGGCAGGAAGCGACGGAAAATGCGTTTGGCAGTGGGGAGATCACCGTAGGAGAGGAAGAAGAAACCGAACAGGGAATGCGTTTTTCAACGCTGGAAATAAGAGAGGACTAAGTCATGTTTGAGTATTTGGAAAGTATTTCTATCACAGAAGGGGAACAGATAAAAAAGACGATACAGGCGTTGTTTCGCCAGACATGTATTTTGCAGGTGAAATATGATCCGGCAACACTTGTGCCGAAAGATAATGTACAGTATGAAATCTGTGTCCGGCACAGACATTTTATAGAAGACTATCTTTCGGTACTTGGATGTGAGCTTACGCATGATGCACAAGAGCATATTTTCTGTTTGACAGGCGACGGAGCTGCAAGGGAAAAACTGAATATGACAGAAACGGTGATCCTTCTTATCATAAAACTGATCTATAAAGATAAAATTATGGGAGAAGGGTTAAACGCTCCTGTGACAACGCTGAAAGAAATGCGCGAATACGGAAAGAATACGAACCTGATCGTAAGAAAATTGAAGGCAGATGAATGGAAAGCTTCTCTTTATCTGATGCGGCTTCATCAGATCATCGACGTGCCGGGAGCGGTGAGGGACGTAGAAGACGATACGCCGATCTATATTTACAGTACGATCAATCTGTATGTGACGGCGAAAGATATGAATGATTTGATTGAAGAATATAGAGAGGAGGCAGACGGATATGAAACAGCCGAAGAAAATTTTTACAAGAATGCTGATCAATAACTGGGGCGGCATCAGCCATAAAATGTTGGAATTCCACGAGTATGTGAATCTTTTCAGCGGAAAGAGCGGATCGGGGAAATCGACGGTTATGGATGCGATACAGGTTGTTCTGTATGGGAGTGTGTCTGCTAATTTTCTGAATAAAGCGGCAGATGATTCTAAAAACAAGAGAAGCGTTTTAAGCTATCTTAGAGGAGCGCAAAAAGACGGAACGGCAAACAGGGGAGACGTTGATTTTTGTTCACAGATTGTTCTTGAGATTGAAGATACCGCCACTCATATTGTGACTTGTGTCGGGGCGGCGTTCGAGGTGGCAAAAGGGGATACGGATCTGAAAAAATATACTTATTTCAGTCATTCGGGAAGAATTCCAAAGGATGAATATTTGGAAAATAACGTACCTTATTCGATCGCACAGATTAGAAAACTTACGGAAGAAAGAAGCAGAAGCGCCGATAACAGAGGCCGGGGTGAAGTAAATAAAGTGTATCCGTCGAAAGAAGCTTATCTTTATACGCTGTACGGGGAAATCTTCGGTCAGGTAGAACAAGGTCGTATGATCACGATGGAAAAAAGCGCCATTGCTCTGAAAATGACGAGTGGAACAGGTCAGTTTATAAGAGATTATATGTTTCCGAAAACGAAAGAAGATACGGTGGCGACGATCAGTGAACAGCTTGGCGCGTACAGAGAGATCAAAGAACGGGTGGAAGATCTGGAAAAACGGATCGAAATGCTGGATAAGATCCAAGTATATGACAGAGAACTGACGAATGTGCGTGCGGAGAAAGTACGAACGGAAACAGTGCTCAAATGCATTGATATCGAGGAAAATATAATTCGACTCAAAGGACGGGAAAGTGAGTTGGAATCCGTTGAAAAAAGAAGCGGACGAGGCGAAAAAAGAACAGAAGATACTTCAGGACGAACTGCAGACGATACGGGATGAAAGAGCCCGGGTACAGGCAGAATTAAATAACAGCGATTATGGAAAGAAAGAACAGGAACTAAAAGATTTAGAATACAGAATTGCTCTTCTGGCGGATAATTCGGCACAGTGGCGGCAGATCGTGAAAGGATTGAAACGATGGGAAGAAGAGGATGTTGTCACTGATTATGTGAGCAACAGAGCTCTTCAGATTATTCAGGAAATACGAGGCGGAGCGCTTACGGAAAAGTTATGTAAAGAACTGAGGACACATCTTGACTTGTGCCCTTGATAATATTACAAATGAATTGTCGGAACTTCGTATTTCGATCCATGAAACGGAAAAAGACATCAAAGAAAAACAAGATGCTGTCGAAGATCTCCAAAACGACAGAAAACCGTATCCGTTGGAATTGAAAAAGGCGAGACAGGAACTGCAGCGTGCGTTGAGCGACAGGTACGGAAGGAAAATCGAAGTTCATATTTTCGCGGATTTGTTTGATATTACGGATGAAAAATGGAAAAATGCGATCGAAGGACGGCTTGGCAGGATTAAAAAAAGTATGATTACAGAACCGGCATACGCTCTTGATGCAGCGAAAATATTTCGCAGGATGCAGCAGTTTGAAGAAGTTGATCTGATCAATAGTGAGGCGGTTCAAAAGGATTCTCCGGAAGCGGACGAAAACTCGCTATATGAAGCGGTACACGCAGAAAGCGGATATGTTGACCGGTGCTTGAAACGTTATCTTGGAAGAATACAAAAATGTGAGACGGTGGAAGAGTTAAGTACGGTAAAAGACGGAGTCACACCGGATTGTTATTCGTACAGCGGATATATGTTCCGCCATCTGCGCAGGAAGGATTATACGAAAAATGCATGTATCGGTACAAAAGTATCGAAGGCAAAGCTAAAGAGAGCTGCAGGAGGAAATTATAGATCTTCAAAGTTCGCTGATCGCAGATCGTCAGACGGAAGAGTCGTTGAAAGAAGCCCGGCAATTTGAACGGTTCGGTCAGGAACCGGAACATTTGATGCGTCTTGCGGGTGCGGCAGACGAACTGGCCGATCATTACCGCCGCCAAGACCGGCTCAAAGAAGAAATCAAAGAACTGAAAAACGGAACTTTGGCAGCAGAACTGCAGGCTAAAACGAAAGAACTTACAAGCCGGATTGAAGAAAAGAACAGGCGGCAGGAAGATTAAGAGAAAAAGAAATCGAAACAGGGAAGAAAAAGGGCAAACTGGAAGAGAAAATTAAAGCGCTGAAAGAAAGACTCGATTTTTTTGATGAAGGGATATGTTCCGAATGATGAGATATTTGCCGAAGTGAGGTCGGCTTTGGAAACGAAGAGCGAAGCGGCTTATAAAAAGAGATGACAGTGATGGCGGAGAGGCTTTTTGAGAAAGAAACAAAACTTCAGGATGAGCGGATAAAATCAAGAAATGCATTTAACAATACATATCCCGCATATGGATTTTCAGGTGTAGAACATGACAATGAAGTTTACGACAAAGTTTTGGAGCGATGCAGAAAAGATTTTGAGCCGAAATATAAAGAAGAATTTGAAAAACAATACGAGCTCGTGTACCATTCTCTGCGCGATAACGTGATCGCAACGATACACGGGGAAATCAAGTCGGCATACAGACATCGGCGTCAGATCAATAAAATGCTGTCGCAGATCCGTTTTTCGGACAGCATTTATCAGATTGATATCTCTCCGGCAAAAAATGAAAACGGACAGTTTTATGAGATGCTTATGGCAGAAGAACTGGACAGCAAAGTAATAGATCATAGTGGGTTTGACGGTCAGATGAGTTTGATGGAAGATGAATTTTTCAGAAAATATGAAAGGAAGATCGGACTTCTTACCGAGAAATTCATGCCGTCCAGAGAGGAAGACGGGGCAGGGCGTGAAAAGCACAAAAATGAAATGGAACGCTTTGCTGACTACAGAAACTATTTGGACTTTAATATGTATGAACAATCTATCGATGAAAACGGGATCGAGAAGAAAAATTATGTGGACGACATGGCGGGCGTCGAATCCGGAGGAGAGGGACAGAACCCGAAATATGTGGCGCTTCTTGCAGGATTCGCAATGCTCTATATGCAGCAGAGTAATCGGGATTCAAAGATTCGCCTTGTTCTTCTTGATGAGGCATTTTCAAAAATGGATAAGGAGCGAAGCGAAGTCTGCTTAAAATACGCAAGAGAATTGGAACTTCAGTTGATTGTCTGCGTGCCGGATGAAAGACTTCAGTCTCTGATCCGAAATGTGGACAGCGTATACGGCTTCCGCAGGTTTAGAAATCAGGTTACGATGATGCATATTGACAAAGGAAATTATCTCGATATGATCGCAGGGGAAAGCAGATCGGAAGAGGTGTAGAAATGTTTTTGGATGATGGAGCAATAGTTAAAAGTTGATAAAAAGGAAGGAAAATGTTGAATCGCATATGAGCGGCAATTTGTTGGCAAAGTGGATTATTGGGAAAGCGGAAAAAAGTGAAGCTTATCGGGCGGGAACGCTGACAGGCATGAAACATCCGAAACCGGACAGAGAAATGATCAAGGCAGCAGGTGGCTTGCCTGAGCTGATCAGACAGGCTGATGAGTTGGAGAAAAGCGGATATATCCGGACAGAAAAAAGCAATCTGGGCGCGGATATGAAAAAAATCTATTATTCCATAGATGTCATTCCAAAGCTGTGCGAAAAAGAAGGAATTGAAGATCCAAGAAAGCAGCAGCTTCGTTATATAAAACAAATAGAACAACTGCGCGCTGAGGTACAAGGCAGTTTTTGGAAGGTTATTATGATGAGATCATAAGACGGTTGGAACTTGGGGAGATCGTAAAATCACCCGATATGGAGGACGTTGATTTTTTCCGATGTTTGAATGCAGTTGTGAATTTGAAAAAATCTCTGTGGATGCGCGTATTCAGTGCTGCTGTGCTTAATGACTCTAAGCGTTTTAAAAAAGATTATGAGAAAAAGTGGTGAAAGTACTGGTCAGATCACCTTTGTATGAAGAGGGGATGACTGACGATGAGATATTAAGCGTTCATGGAATTCTCAGTTATGCACAGGTGATGGAATGGAAAAAGGTCCGCTTCTGTATAAATTAAAGGGCGGACAGGAGTATATAGAAGATAAGGCGAGGGAAAAGGAATATGAAATAGATACATCTCAAAATCAATACGGAACAGTGATTAATTCGCAGACATTGGAACGTGCCTTTCCGTTTCTATAAAAGGAGTCCAAAGAATTGTAACGATTGAAAATAAGGCAAATTATGAAGAAATGAAATACAGAGAGGATACGCTTTATCTGTTCTGTCATGGATTTTATTCTCCGAAAGAACGGATTTTTTGAAAAGATTAATGGAAGTGGCGGAAGGAGAGATACAGTATTTTCATTGGGGAGATATGGATATGGGAGGCATTCGTATTTTCCGGTTTAATAAGAAAAATATTTTTCCGAAATTGAAGCCGTATAAAATGGATCGAGAAGCATTTCAAGAAGCGCTTGAAAGAGGAGCGGGCATTCCTCTGGAAGAGAAAAAGAAAGAAAAATTGGAAAAGCTTAATGCGGGAGAATTAGAAGAGCTTAAAAAGTGTATTTTGGAAAAAGGAGTAGAAATCGAACAGGAAATTTTATTGGCGGAAAATGCGATAGCGGAAAATTGAAAAAAGTGCTGAGAAATGCAGGGGAAACGATAAGATTTGTAAATAGTATGATAGATTTTGTGAAAATAAGGAAAGAGGTTTTATAAAATAAGGGAAGAGGTTTTACAAAAAAGCTTGACATGTGTGAGAGCAGGGATTATAATATTACAGCATGACTAAAGGAGAAACAGTATACGCCATAGCCCCGGAGTGTGCTGATTTCACATATACAGGCAAGTAAATGTTATCTGATGATTTTATAGGAGGAACACCCATGAAAACTTATATGGCTAACCCTGACAAGATTGAAAGAAAATGGTATGTGGTTGACGCTGAGGGATGTACACTCGGACGTCTCGCATCTGAGGTTGCTAAAGTGCTCAGAGGAAAAAATAAACCGGAGTACACACCGCACATTGATACAGGAGATTATGTGATCGTTGTCAATGCAGCGAAAGTAAAAGTAACAGGAAAGAAACTTCAGCAGAAGATCTACTACAATCACTCTGATTATGTAGTCGGAATGAGAGAGACTACGCTGGCAGAGATGATGGCTAAGAAACCTGAGAAAGTGATCGAGCTGGCTGTTAAAGGAATGCTTCCGAAAGGACCTATGGGAAGAGACATGATCAAGAAGCTTCATGTTTATGCCGGAGCAGAACATGCAAATCAGGCTCAGAAGCCGGAAGTTCTGACATTTTAGGTAAAGGTTGAAGGGAGGATATAACAGTGGCTAACGCAAAATATTACGGAACAGGAAGAAGAAAAAATCAATCGCAAGAGTATATCTTGTACCGGGAACAGGTAAAATCACGATCAACAAAAGAGATATCGACGAGTATCTTGGTCTTGAAACATTGAAAGTTGTTGTTCGCCAGCCGCTCGTGGCAACAGGAACAGCAGATAAATTCGATGTGATTGTTAATGTATGCGGCGGTGGTTATACAGGACAGGCAGGAGCAATCCGTCATGGAATTTCAAGAGCACTCCTTGAGGCTGACGCTGATTACAGACCGGTGCTTAAGAGCGCAGGTTACTTAACTCGTGATCCGAGAATGAAAGAACGTAAGAAATACGGTCTTAAAGCAGCTCGTAGAGCTCCGCAGTTCTCCAAACGTTAATCATACGTTTCGGGACGTACAATTTCAAAAAGATTTTACAAACCTCTCAGGGAATGCTCCTTGGGAGGTTTATATTTTTGAAAAATTATAGAATTATATTGATTTTTTAGGGAGAATTGCATATACTTATTATAGACAAAGAATTGTCTTAGGTGAGTTTCTACCATAAAGTGGAAACCTAAAAAAGCAGGTGAGTCTCCACCATAAAGAGAGAACCTAAAAAAGCGGTGAGTCTCCACCATAAAGAGAACCTGAAAAAAAGAGGCGAGTGAAGTCGTCTCTTTTTTTTGACAGATGAGGAAAAATGAAATTTTATAATATCAAAGATGAATACATTAATTATTTGAAAAAATATGATGCAAAAGTTGTAGATAATAAAAAGGGAAAGCGGCCGTATGTAGGCGTGGTGCTTGAGATTGATGGAATAAAATATTATACACCATTTACATCGCCCAAAGAAAAGCATCGTAAAATGAAGAACACAAAAGATTTTAGGAAAATTAATCAGGAATATATGGTGCAATCAACTTTAATAATATGATACCGGTTGTGGAATCGGCATTACTTCTTATTGATATTGATGCAATGGAAGATTCAAAATATCAGCGTTTGCTTCAAAATCAATATAAGTGTATTAAAGCTGATCGGGAACAAATTCAGTTGACAGCAAAAGATTAAGAGATACTCTTTTTAAGAAAGATGAAGAATTGAATGGCAATGACAAGAAAATAAAGGAAAGATGTTGTGACTTGCCATTGCTGGAGGAGGTTGTGAAACATTATGGCAACCATTAGTAAAAAAGAAGTACATAAATTTTTAGATAAACACCCAGATATACCTTTCTCGGCAGCTAAATTTGAATATAGTTCATATCTTGAGCCTGAAGCAGTTGAATATGCCAATGCGATTTCAGCGAAAGCCTTTATCAGGAGGGAACTGAAGCAGATTAGGAGGAAAAATTATTGGAATACGAAATAGTGCTGATGACATGGATAAAAGAAAAACTATGAAAAACGGGCAGGATATCTTTATAGAAAATACTCTTTATTTTTTCTTGCACTGTGAAGAAAACTGTTGCAATTGGCTTATGAAAGAATACTCTAATATCCGGAATGAATATTTCAAATCTATGTTGTGCTTAGTAATTGGATTTCGAGGAGATGTAGAAATGCTTTCTTTTTGACGAAAGAAACAGAACGTCTGGAAAGAATGTATCTCCAAGAAACATATGCAGGTCCAATACTTGCTATTCAGGAACTTGCTGTCAGATTTCTTAATTGAAGTCTATGAGGTGCTCTGAGGAGTAATGAGAAGCCCTGCGTTTGTAACGTGTTTGCAACACCACATTCCAAGAACCCAGTAAAATCAAGCGTTCCCAGTTACCTAAACGTTAATCATACGTTTTTGGAACGTACAATTTCAAAAAGAATTTACAACTCCTCAGGACTCCGGTTCTGGGGAGTTTTTAAAAATGAGTTATTATTAAGGAAAATTATAAATAAAATCTTCGATTTTATTCTCGTCTTTGATATAATACATATATGGTAGCACGCTGATAACTAAGGCGCAGTGAATCATCATATTTCAAAGGAGCACGACAAGTTATGAGAATACAGGAGACGGTGAGGAAGCCGATGACGGAAGCAAAATATCTGAATGTGGATAATACAGACAGGTATCGTCCGATCATGCGGCTTTTTTATTTGAAATATGAAAAGCTGAAGTATTGGCTGTATCAGGAAGAGGTATATGAAGAATTAAAGGAAGATGCATACTTTAGAGAATATACGCCTGAGCAGTGTCAGCAGGACTTGGCGGCTTTGACTGCATGGGGGAATCTGGTAACAATTCAGGATACGAGAAAGGTTGCGACTATCGAGGAGTTTAAGAATAAAAAGTTCCGGTATCAGTTGTCTGAAGCTACGGTAGAAATTGAGCGAATGGTTATCCGGGTAGAGAATCTGTTTATTGAAAGTTCTTCGTTGGAACCTACATTATTGGAGAGACTTCGCATCAATCTGCGCAAGATTTCTGAGATTACAGAAGCAGATCAGGAGCATATCTATGCATGGTGGAATGATTTGAATAATGATTTTATACGATTGAATCAGAATTATCAGGATTATATGCGGGAGTTGAACAGTGTAAAAGCGGAAGAAATGATGAAAACGACAGAGTTTCTTGTGTTCAAAGACCGTTTGATCGAGTATTTGAGAAGTTTCGTGAGGAGTCTGCAGGTCAATGCCGCATTTATAGAACAATGTCTGAAGAATACGGACAGGCAGGTTTTGAGGTGTTTGCTGGAAAAAATTATACAGTATGAATTGTTGATTCCGAGAATCGATGTGGAAGTGAAGGAAGATTTGATTGCAGATAAAGTATATGGCCGTTGGCAGAGTCTGGAGGAATGGTTTACCGGAACAGACGGAAAGGATTCTGAGGCGGCAAAGGTATTTGACACAACGAATGAGATCATACGAAAGATTACAAGGTATGCGGCAAGAATCAGTGAAATGAGCAATGCGGGGGCGAATCGGCGGGAAGAGTATCATAAGGTTGCGGTGATGTTTTCAAAATGTAAGAATATTTTTGAGGCGCGCAGATTGGCCGCTGTTGTATTTGGCATTGAAAAGCCGCTGCATTTAAAAGGGCTTCCGTGGCGTCAGACCGAGAGTATCAACAGCGGCGTGTTCGAGGAAGAACCGTATATCGTGACTGTGACGCCGAGGATTCGTACATATAAAGAAAAAGCAAAACGAAGCGGGATTGTTGACCGCTCGAAAGAAAAAGAAGAAATGCGGCTTGCTACGATTCAGCGATTAGAGGAAGAACGCAGGATCTTGAAAAGTTATATTCAGGATAATCGTCTGGAGTTTGCAAAGCTTCCCGAGATAGAGCCGCATGTAAGAGATGTATTTCTGACATGGCTTTCCAAAGCATTGGAGAATAAAAGTCTTCAGGGGAAAAACAGAGGATGGGCAGGTTTATCGTGTGGAAAAGTCGGATACAGAGGAAATCTGCATTTTGAAATCATCGGACGGTAATCTGCAAATGCCGGCATATGTGATTGTATTCGAGAAAAATGAGTGAAGGGAATTTAAAAAGAAGTCATGAGAGCATTGGAAATTCTGCTGGAACGGCGTTGGATTTTTGAAGAGTCGGGAAAAAGAATTATATTATCAGATAAAGGATGAATTAGGAACGGTTAAGAAATTCTTGATGGAAAAGCTGGGGTATCAGGTAATCGTGAATCCTTATCTTGTAAAAGTGGAAAAGATGCCGGCGACACCGGAGAACTGGATGGGAATTCAAGAATTTACCCGGAAAATAGAATATGTTTTTTTTCTGTATGATTTTAATGTTTCTGGAAGAAAAAGAAGCCGAAGAGCAATTTGTACTTTCAGAGCTGACAGAATATATACAGGGGCAGTACAGGGAGGAGCAGATTGACTGGACAGTATATCAGTATCGAAGACATTTGATCAAGGTGATCAAGTATTGTGTGAACTGTGGAATCCTGAATTTGAATGATGGAAGTGAAGAGAATTTTGCGAGGGATGATACGAGTGAAGTACTCTATGAAAATACAGGTGTCTCCAGATATTTTATGAAAAATTTCACACAGGATATTATGGGATATACGACGCCGGAAGATCAGGCGGAAAAGGAATCATTGTCTGACAGCGATACGGTCAAATTAAAGCAGAGGGAAGTTGAAATTAAAAGTCAACTAGAAGGATTAAAAAAGAATATTACAGGAAAACAGAGGCAGGAAGAGGAGAAAAAGAAAAATATCAGGAAACAGAGCAGAAAATACAACTTCAATTTCAGAAAAATGAAATGCTTTGGGAAGAAATTGAAAACAGTCTGGAGTATATGGAAGAAGAGATGGCGGGGGCCTTTTCGATGAATTTGCATTTATGAAGAAAGAGCTGACAGAGCAGAAAGGAGAGCAGTATTCTTTTCAGGCTCATTCAGAATTATTAAAGGATTATATGACAAAGGTAATCCGTCTTGGAAAAACGACGCTGGAAGAAGAAAAGGGTTGTCAGGAAAGATACAGTATTTTTGCAGGAATTGGATTCCTATCAGGAAGAAAAAGAACAAAGCGGAACGAGAAGTCCTTCAATATGAAAATCAGTTTCATGAAGTAAAACAGGAGACAATAGAATCGGTATATCGTTGGGAAAAGGAGAATGCGGAGCTGCATCTGCAGTCAGACCTATTGCAGGAAATGGCAAGGGAAATTGAGAAGTATACAACGGAAACCGATTATTGGAATATCCGCGGATTGGCAAATGGTGAATTTGAGCGGAAAAGTCAGGAACTTTCGGGAAAAGTATTACAGCAGAGCAGAGAATTGTCCGACAGACGATTGGAGAAAGACGGAATTTGCGAAGAACTGGAACAGTGGAAGAATCAAAAGGAGACCGGAGCCGGAACGCAGTGAAGCAGTGGAAAAGAATCGACGGCTTTTGAAAGAAAAAGGAATTCCATATTTGCAGTTATATAAAGTAATTGATTTTGACGGAAAATTGGATGAAACACAGCGGGCATATCTGGAAGAAGCGCTATTGCATATGGGCATACTGGATGCGCTGATTGTGCCTGAAGAATATAGAGAACAGGCGCTGGCGTTGGATGCGGGGGTATGTGACCGTTATATTTTCAGTGATGCCGCATATGTAAGAAATAACATTATGGATTTTCTGGATGTAGACAACGAAGAGGGAGATATTCTTCTGTACCAGAATGTTTCCCGTATATTAACAGCAATCGGCTGGAAGGAACAGGACGAAGAGACGATAAGTGAGTCTATAGAAAAAAACAGGACATGGATCGATAAAAGAGGAAATTATGGAATCGGAATCATAGAAGGAACGGTTACGAAAAATTATACGCCATGTTTTATAGGAGCTTATGCAAGAGAGCAGTATCGCATAAAGAAGATACAGGAACTAGAAGCAGAGTGTCGGAGGCTGGAAGATACCATTCAAATAGCGGAAGACGAAATTACACAATTAAAGCAAAGGAAAAGCTGTCTGGAAACAGAGTGGAAATCATTTCCGAAAGAACAGGATCTGAAAGTGGCAGCAAAAGAATTAGAAAAGAAAACGAATATTCTGGAAGAAATAGAGTGTAAAGTACAGATCCAGAAAGGTATTGTAGAAAAAGAACGAAAAAGTCTGGATGCAGTTCGGCTGCGGGTGCAGGAAGTATGTCAGAAGTGTTATCTGCCCCCGCGTCTGGATGTGTTTACGGAAGCAGAAGAATCCTTGACCGAGTATAAAGAAGAGTTGATGAAAGTACAGATTTCCTATGGAAATTATAGGAATGGAATTAGTTCTGCAAAGGTGCAGAAGGAATATTTGGAAGGAATTGACGCCGATTTGGATGATATCCGCTACGATTTGAATCATATGATACGAAATGAACGGGAAAAGCGGGGAAGTCTGAATTCAGTGATGGAACAGCTTGCTTTGACGGATTATGAGGAAATCAGGGAGCGATTGGAACATTGCATAGAGCGATTGGAGAAACTGCCGTCAGAGATTGAGGCGAGTGTTACACAAAGCTCTCATTTGGAAACAAAAGAAAAACAATTTATAGAAAAACTGGGAGATATAGAAGTTTCAGTTGGAAAGTACAGACAGCAGAAAGACAGATTTTGCACTGCTTTTGAAATGGAATATCAGCTTGGATATGTAGAGTGTCCGTTTGCGGTAAGCGACGATGCGGAAGAACGGGCGGAGAAGATATGCAGGATGTTTATGGGGAGATTCGGAAATAAAAGGCACAGTGAGATTTTGGAGAATCTGCAAAATGTATATCATATGAATAGGGGATATCTGTTGGAATATCAGGTTACGCTGCAGTCATTATTTGAAGAACTGGATGAGGAGAGCGGAGTTTTCGACACAAGTATGAGACGAATCGATATTTCTGCTAAGTATAGAGGAATCACGATCAAGTTTAAAGAACTGATTGCCAGAATGAAAGAAGATGCAGAGGTACAGCGTCGGCTTTTGAGTGATAAGGACAGAGAGTTATTTGAAGATATTCTTGCCAATACGATCAGTAAGAAAATTCGCGGAAAAATTCAGGCCAGTAAGCGATGGGTTGAGAAAATGAACACATTGATGGAGTCTATGAAGACTTCCAGCGGACTTACGCTGAGTCTGCGTTGGAAAAATAAGCGGGCGGAGAAAGAAGAACAGCTGGATACGAGGGAACTTGTAGAACTTCTGCAAAAGATGCCGAAATTATGCGTCCGGAAGAGGCGCAGCAGTTATCCGGACATTTTCGATCTAAGATCGAAGAGGCAAGAAAATCTGCAAATGATCTGGGAAATGTGCAGTCTTTTCATGCGATTATGAGAAATGTGCTGGATTATCGTCAATGGTTTGAGTTTCAATTGGAATGTCAAAAAACAGGAGAGAAGAAAAGGGAACTGACAGACCGCGTATTCTTTACTTTTAGCGGCGGAGAAAAGGCGATGTCGATGTACGTGCCGCTATTTTCGGCAGTAGTAGCAAAATATGCAGGGGCAAGACAGGATGCTCCGTATTTGATTTCCTTGGACGAGGCATTCGCGGGAGTAGATGAAATGAATATTCGGGACATGTTCCGGCTGATGGTGAAGTTTGACTTTAATTTTATGATCAACTCACAGATTCTCTGGGGAGATTATGATACGGTTCCGGCTTTGGCAATCTATCAGCTTGTCCGCCCGGAGAATGCGAAATATGTTACGGTTATTCGGTATGTCTGGAATGGAAATATAAAAAGTATGGTAACAGAAAAGGACTTGAGTCATGGATAAAACAGAAACAAACGATCTGTTAGAAGAATGCATGCTGTATTTCAAGGCGCGTCCGGTATATAAAAAACTATTTCTGAAAATGCGGGATAAATATGCCGGTCTTGGCCACTTTGGGGGAACGGCGATGCTTACGTCGCTGAGCAGAGAAGAGAAAAGTCAATTAGGAGGATTTTTTCAAAGGGATTATACAAGTAATAAGACAATAACAATTTCTGCGGATTTAATGAAAAAATGTTTGGAATCCAGTAAATTTGCGGGATTAACCTGGGAATTGATTCTGGAAACTTATTTTGGAGAGCCGCTGCAGGTAAAAAAGGAAATCGAACTGGCAGAGTCGAAAAGGCGAGAAGATTATTTTGCGGAGATACTGGAAAGTATTTCGGATGAAAGCGGACGAGAAATGGCTGCGCAGCATATTGGAGGAAAAAGAAAGAGGGATATTTGCTTATTACGCAGTTATACAAAGAAAGCCCGGAGGAATTGAGGAGCATTCTAACGTATGTAACGACAGGGATTGCAAAATTGAAAGTGTTTCAAGATAAAAAGCAGAAAGAATTGTTAGCTGTGTTTTCGGCAAATGTCACAGGAAATCCCCATTATTTTGATGAAGGGAAGACAGGGGAAAAACTACTCTTTAATTATCTTGGAGAAAGGAATTTCGATTTAAAACAAGAAGGACTTTCCAGAGCAGAGTATAAAAACAGAATCTATTATGAGGCAGGGATTTTGAAAGATGAAGTATCGAATGATGCGCTGGCATATGGGATTCACGGATGGAAACCGGACGGCGGTTTACATGAAGGCATTGAAGGTTTTCTTGAGAATAGAGAGCCTGTAAAATTGACGTTACAGACGATTGGAAGATTAGAGAAGGTCTGTGGACAGAGTAGTCAGGTATACGTTGTGGAAAATCCGGCAGTATTTTCTGTATTGATAAGGGAGTATCCGCAGCGGACTGTGATCTGCGGGAATGGGCAATTACGTCTGGCGGTACTTATTCTTATGGATAAATTTTCGTGCGACACTGTTTTTTGGTATGCGGGGATTTTGATCCGGAGGGGCTTTTGATCGCACAGAAATTAAAGATCCGATATGGAGAGCGGCTGAAACTTTGGAAGTATGAGGCGGATTTGTATGAAACATATTTATCGGAAGTAGAACTAAGCGACAGGCGGATGAAAAAGCTGGAGCAGGTGTCTGTTCAAGAACTGCAGGAAATAAGGGAAGCGATGTATAAGAAACGAAGATCGGCATATCAGGAAAGCATGATGGAAGCGCTGAGGAAGTAATTGCCGTTTGGGATCATCTGACGCTAAAGGATTATAATATAAAATGCGATCAGGAGTGATCGAAGAAAACCAGATCTGAAAAAAGAAACGGTGAGGAAATCAAAATGTGGTATCAGAAGGATTGGTTTACAGGAAGTGATTACTATAATTTAAAAGAAAAACAGATTCATGCAGAAGAGATCGAGATTAAAAAGCCGCTCGAACAAAAATTTCATGAAAGGACAGAGATATATTATGTTAAGAGCGGTGACGCCGATATTTGGATCAACGGAGATAAATATCAAATGAAAGAGGGCGTTTTCTGCTGCCTTTACATGCATCATTTTTATAGAATCGAACAGATCAGAAAACCTTTGCGCTGCGTAAAGGTTTCTTTTCATATCGGTCTGTTTATGTTTTTGTGTTTTGAACAGCACAAAGAAAATGAAAATGAGGTGCTGATGTATGGCGTTCCCCTTTATTTGTTTTGAATGCGCAAGAAAAACAGAGGGTTCTTCGTGTTTTAGACGACTTGTTGGCTGAAGAGCAGGAAGAAAAATTTCTGCTGTATAATATGAATATCTACCTTGCCATGCAGTTACATGCATTGTACTGCAGATACGCTATGGAGAGAAAGAAAAAAGAGGATTCCGAAAAAAGACTGTGTATGGGATGTTATTCAAAGGGTGCTGTTGGATACAAGCAAAACAGTACCAATGGAAGAGTATGCCAAAGCGGCAGGGATGACAACGGTAACATTGAATCGTAAAATTGTGCGGCGGTGTGGTTATACTTTTTTTCAGCTTCAGAAAATGGGAAAGATATTTAATGCCTGTGCCCTTCTGCATTTTCCGGATTTGAATATCCAATACATCAGTGATTATCTCGGATTTACTAATATCGAAGATTTTTACAGAGTATTTAAACGTTATATGAACGTGAGCGTCAGAGAATACCAGAAACAAAATGTAGGAAACGGTATGCAAATGCATTCGGAGGAAGAGGCACTGCAGATTTTGGTTTATCTTATACTTAATTTTCATGATCCGTTTCAGATGAAAGAAATGGAGAAAGTGTTGAAAAAGAATGCGCATTTGCTTGAAAGAAGAGCGCGGGAGGTGTTTGGACGAAGTGTTTTGGAATTGTTGGAGGAAGTAAGAATTCAGATTTCCTGCAGTTATCTTGTTGCTACAGACCGGACTGTTACACAGATCAGCAGTGACGTTGGATTTGGAAGTATTTCATCTTTTCAGCGCAGTTTTTTAAATATATGAATCAAACGCCAAGTCAATTCAGATGTAGTATGAAAAGTAAATAATTGATAATAATTTTAAAATATCTGAATATCTATTTTCTGTACTTCGCCTTATAATGAAATCAAAATACCGGAGGTGACAGAAAGATGTTTGAACATTTATTTGCTCCAATTACGATTCGTGATATGGAGCTGAAAAACAGAATTATTTTGCCGGCTATGGGAACGAGAATGGCGGCGGAAAACGGGGCAGTGACAGATAAATTGATTGCTTACCACGCTGCAAGAGCAAAAGGCGGATGCGCACTGAATATTGTAGAAGTAGCCGCCGTACATACGCCAAGTGCGCCGGCGCATTTTGTATCTATCAGTGAAGATTACTTGATTGAAGGACATAAAAAACTGACAGATGCAATCCATGAAAACGGCGGGAAAGCAGGAATTCAGCTTTGGCAGGGATCTATTGCCGCATGCATGGATCCGAAGGCGCAGATGCTGGTTGTTTCGGATATGAATTTTGGCGCTTATATGATCAAAGCCATTACAAAAGAACAGATTCAGGAAGTAATCGCATGCTATGGAAAAGCGGCTGCCAGAGCGGTAGAAGCCGGATATGACTGCTTGGAATTTCATCTGGCGCACAATTACCTTCCTCATTCATTTCTGAGTGCGGGCTTCAATCACAGGGAAGATGAATATGGAGGAAGTTTTGAGAACAGATGTCGATTCCCGTTGGAAGTAATTGATGAAATTCGCAAAAATATGCCGGAAGGGATGCCGTTGTTTATCAGAATTGACGCTCAGGACGACATGTTGGAAAACGGTCTTACGATTGAAGATGTGATTCGATTTTGTAAGATTGCAAAAGAGCATGGCGTTGATGTTCTAGATGTATCCAGAGGAAATATCATTACGGCGGCGTCTATGTATGAAGTTCCGCCTATTGATGTGCCAAATGGATTTAATATTGACAATGCGGCGAGAATCCGAAAAGAGACAGGGATGTTGACTGTCGGAGTAGGAAGGATCAATACGGCGGCGCTGGCAGAAGAGATCATATCTCAGGACAAAGTAGATATGGTTGTTATGGGAAGGGCGCAGCTTGCAGATCCGGAATTCGCGAATAAGGCGCACGAAGGCAGAATCGGCGATATTGTACATTGCGTAGGATGTAATCAGGGCTGCTATGATGGCTTTACCGATGTTGCAAACCGTCCTCATATTACTTGTATGAGAAATCCGATGATCGGTCATGAATCAGAGTACGATTTAAGTAAAACGGAAACTCCGAAGAAAGTATGGGTTGTCGGCGGAGGTGTTGCCGGAATGGAGGCTGCGAAGATCCTGCACGAAAGAGGACATGAAGTTTCGCTGTTTGAAGCTTCTGACACATTAGGAGGAGAATTTCTTCTTGCCGGAGAAGCGCCGGGCAAGGCTGAGATGAAGGCGGCGGCGTTTGAGATGGCCGAACAGGTAGAAAAACTTGTAAAGGTATATAAGAATACAAAAGTAGATGCACAAATGTTGAAGGATGCAGATGTGGACGCTGTTATTTTGGCAATCGGTTCTTCTCCGATTACGATTAAGTTAGAAGGTATGGATAAGTTGCAGCATGCATCAGCACCGGAAGTTCTCAGGCATGAAGTGTGTCCGAAAGGAAAAGTCGCTGTTATCGGAGGCGGTCTGGTAGGACTGGAAACAGCGGATACTCTTGCGACAGACGGATGTGATGTAACTGTTTTGAAATGAAAGATGAGATCGGAAGCGATCTGGGCAGCCTTCGTAAGATTGCCGTTATGATGAAATTGCAGCAGATGCAGGTGAAAATGCTTCCAAACAGCAAAGTGTGTAAATTTACGGAAGAAGGAATTGTGCTGGAAGATGAAACTCTTGTGCCGTGTAATTGCGCGGTATTTGCTGTTGGATTTGCTTCAAATGATTCACATTTACTTGTGGAAGAATGTGAAAAAGGCAGATTCCGTGCCGCGTGATCGGAGACGCAAAATCCGCAAGACGTGCTCTGGATGCGATCGCGGAAGGATTTGAAGCGGCAAGAACACTGTAGAAATATAGGAGGATAAAGCGTATGAGAACAATGTTTACCCCGCTTAAGATTGCGGGAATGGAAGTGAAAAACAGAACTTTTATGGCTCCGATGTCGCTGGGATATGAAAGTCAGGATGGTACTGTGAATGAGAAAATGGAAGCTTACTGGCTCAGGCGTGCGCAAGGCGGTGTGGGATGTATCATCGTAGACGCTACAAGTGTTGATCCGAATGTTCCGTATCTTGGAAATACACTTTGTTTTCGGGATGAAGAAAGTATCAAAAATACAAAAGCTTTACAGACAAAGTTCATTCTTATGGCTGTAAGATCATTCCGCAGATTACGCATCCGGGTCCGGAAAGTATCAGTGCATTTTTCGGAGTAGCGCCAGTAGCCAGCAGTTCATATCCGAACTCTATGGGGCAGATGACAAGAGAGCTGGCAAAAGAAGAACTTCCGGGTATTGTCGCTCTTTATGCCAAAGCGTCTAAAAATGCGAAAGAGGCTGGATTTGACGGAATCGAACTGCATTGTGCCCATGCATATATGCTGCTCGGATCGTTCTTGTCACCTTTACGCAACAAACGTACAGATGAATACGGCGGAAGTTTGCTGAATCGCGCCCGTTTGTTGTTTGAAGTATTGGATGCGATCAAAGAAGCTTGTGGAGAAGATTTTCCGATCGTTTTAAGAATGTCCGGAAGTGAAAGAGATCCGCAGGGAAATACGTTAGAAGATATGAAACGTTTGATCCCTTACTTGGAAAAACATGGCGTTGATTGTTTTGAAATCAGCGGCGGAACACAATATGAGCGTTGTAATAAGATTTTTCCGTGTCATGGAGAAGAAGAATTTACGAACTTAAAAGAAGCTCGGGCAATTAAAGAAATAACAACAAAACCGGTGATCACGGTCGGAAAAATCTTGGATGCACAGTTAGCGGAAGATGTGCTTGAAGCAAAATGAAGTGGATGGAGTTGTACTTGGCCGAGCTCTTTTGGCAGATCCGGATTTTTGTGGAGAAAGCAGAAGAAAAACGTTATGATGAGATTGCTCCTTGTGCAGGCTGCGGAGTTGGATGTGTAGGTGAGCAGACGAAAAGACGTCCGGCATCTTGCGTGATCAATCCACTGGCAGGAAGAGAACTGGAGTTTGAAGAAAAACCGACAGCAGAAGAAAAGAATATTTTAGTCGTCGGAGCAGGAATCGGAGGACTTGCAGCAGCAAAGGATTCTTGCAAAACGCGGACATCATGTAGTCGTATTTGAGAAAGAGAAAAAAGCAGGCGGTCAGTTGAATCTGGCATGCCGCGCTCCGTTTAAACAAGAAATTTCAAAATGGATCGTATATCTTTTGCAGGAATGTGACAGATATGGTGCGGAGATTCGCTATGAGACAGAAGCAAATGCAGATGTGATCAAAGCGGAGAATCCGGATGTCGTAATTCTTGCAACAGGAGCAGAACCTATCGTACTTCCGGTAGAAGGCAAGGAAACTATGATTCAGGCAAATGACGTATTGAGCGGAAAAGTTCCGATTCTCGGCGGAAATGCAGCGATTATCGGAGGAGGAATGGTTGGAATAGAAACGGCGGAATATGTGCTTCATCATTCCAGAGGAGCGGCAAGAGCAGCTCTTATCGAGATGACAGACAGCATAGGTCAGGGAATGGCCTGAATAATCTTGTGCCGACTATGGCTCGTCTCAGACAGGAAAATGTACAGATGATTACAGGCGCAAGAGTAAAAAAGATTGATGCGGGAACAATTATCGCAGATACAAAAAAAGGTGAGATGAAATATCCGGGATTTACACATGTGATATGCGCGGTTGGCTCAAAGGCATGGAATCCGTTGTATGAAGAAATCAAAGACACTTATGAAACATATGTGATCGGAGATGCAAAAGAAGTGGCGCAGGCGCTGGAAGCTGTGCGTGGAGCATATGAACTTGGATATCGGTTATGATATCCAACATGGGAAACGACTATCGTTTACAGCGTTTACAATATAAGTAACAGCAAGGAAGAAAGAGGTGGAAATGCAGATGAAAAAAGTGAATTTCGGAAGTACGGGAAAACAGGTCCGGCTATTGTCATGGGATGTATGCGCATGAAAGAACTGACCGTAAAAGAAGCGGCGAAGCTGGTTGATGCGGCAATGGCAGAGGGGGTCGATTTTTTTGATCATGCGGATATTTACGGAGGGGGAGTCTGCGAAGAGCGTTTTAAAGAGGCGGCGGAAGAAGCGAAAATAAGCCGTGAAGATATGTGGATTCAAAGCAAATGCGGAATTGTGCCGGGGGTGATGTACGATTTTTCTAAAGAGCACATCATAAAATCAGCAGAAGATTCTCTGCAAAGACTCGGAACAGATTATCTGGATTCTCTTCTTCTTCACAGACCGGATGCGCTCATGGAACCAGAAGAGGTAGCGGCGGCTTTTGAGGAGCTGCATACGTCGGGGAAAGTGAGATATTTCGGCGTATCGAATCAGAATACGATGCAGATGGAGCTTCTAAGCAGATATGTGAGTGAGCCGCTTATGGCGGATCAGCTCCAGTTTGGCGCTGCTCATGCGTCCATGATCGCGAGCGGAGTGGAAGTAAATATGACGACGCCTGGAAGCGTTGACCGGGATGGAAGCGTATTAGATTATTGCCGGCTGCATGACATTACGATTCAGGCATGGTCGCCATTTCAGTACGGAATGATCGAAGGAGTGTTTTTAAACAGCGACAAGTTTGCGGTTCTAAACGAAAAAATCCGCGAGATTGCAGGAAAGTACGGGGTCAGCGATACAACGATCGCCACCGCGTGGATTTTAAGACATCCCGCGCACATGCAGGTTCTTTCCGGCACAATGAATCTGCAGAGGCTTAGGGAGATCTGTAAGGCATGCGAGATCACTCTTACACGGAAGAATGGTATGCGATCTATATGGCGGCAGGTCATATGCTTCCATAAACTGCGGCTTTCTCTGGACAACGAATATGAAGTTAAAGCGTGTGTGTAAAAAGGCGAATGCAAAAATACCGGGCGTCAACTTGCTAAAATGATAGGCGCATGATATACTTCTCCTGAAAATAATTTATTTCAGGAGGAGTATTTTTTATGGACGCAGACCCTGCGGGGAATTCTATTTTGTTTAACTTGCTGTTGTTGTTATTTTTCACTTTGCTGAACGCTTTTTTGCCGGGGCGGAGATGGCGGTCGTATCGGTGAATAAGAACCGGATTCGAAGTATGGCGGATGAAGGAAATAAAAAGGCAAAAAGTGATCGAAGGTTTATTTGAGGATTCGACGAAGTTTCTTTCGACGATTCAGGTTGCGATCACTTTTGCGGGATTTTATTCGTCGGCATCGGCAGCGTCGGGGATTTCGCCTGTTCTGGCGCAGTCACTTGAGGCTGCAGGCGTTCCGTACAGTTCGCAGATTGCTTACAATGGGGTGACGCTTGTGCTGATGTTTTTTAACCTTGCGTTCGGCGAGCTTGTTCCGAAGAGGATCGCGCTGCAGAAAGCGGAAGCGTTTTGTATGTTTACGGTAATGCCGGTACACTATATATCGATCATACTGTCTCCGTTTATCAAACTTCTTTCCATGTCTACGAAGTTTGTGTTAAAGCTTCTTGGGATGAAAACGGAAGATGAGGAAGAAGCGGTGACGGAAGAGGAAGTGAAAGCGCTTTTAAAAATGGGAAATGAAAGCGGTACATTTGACGATGACGAAAAAGAGATGATCGATTCGGTGTTTAAGTTTGACAGAAGGACTGCAAGAGAGATCATGGTTCCTGAGGCGAGAAGTGATAGCATTTGATATTGACGATCCGTTTGAGGAGATGATCGATGAGATCCTTGAGACAAGACATAATCGGATTCCGGTATATGAAGAAAACATTGATAATATTATCGGTGTGCTTCATGTAAAAGATATGATGATCGAGATGCGAAAACATCCGTTGAAGAAAGGAGATGTCAGGCAGATGCTTCGTCAACCGTTCTTTATTCCGGAAACAAAGGAAGCGGATGAACTGTTTCGGATTATGCAGGAGACACGGCATCATATGGCGCTTTTGGTCGATGAGTACGGTGGCTTTTCGGGAATTGTAACGATCGAAAATCTCGTTGAAGAGATCATGGGTGATATTAACGAAGAGTATGAGGAAGTAGTTCCTGAGATAGAGTGTGTCAGAGAAGATGAATACAAGATTGACGGAGGAGTTCTCATTGATGATTTGAACGATGAACTCGGACTGAAGCTTGAAACGGAAAATTATGATACACTGTCGGGATATCTTATTGAAAAACTGGGGCATATTCCCGCAAAAGAAGATCGGGATATCATAGAAACGGATGGTCTGATATTTAAAATCGAAGAAGTGAAAGACAACCGTATCACGCAAGTCCGTCTGCGGATGAAAGACTTGAAATAAAAACCTGTCTGAGTCAGACGATGGGAAAGTTTACAAGAAGACGAAAATTTGAACAGAGAGATGAAAGGAGATACAGTGTAATGAAGATGCTGTCTATTGAAGAAGAGCTGAAGAACAATTCTTATCCGGGGAGAGGGGTCGTTATCGGGAAAACACAGGACGGAACGAAGGCTGTGACGGCTTACTTTATCATGGGAAGAAGTGAGAACAGCAGAAACCGTGTGTTTGTGGAAGAAGGAGAAGGAATCCGTACACAGGCGTTTGATCCGGCAAAACTGGAAGATCCGAGCCTTATTATTTATGCGCCGGTGCGTGTCCTCGGTAATAAAACGATTGTTACAAACGGAGATCAGACAGATACTATCTATGAAGGGATGGATAAGCAGATGACATTCGAGCAGTCACTTCGCTCCCGCGAGTTTGAACCTGACGGTCCGAATTATACGCCGCGTATCTCCGGAGTAATGCATATAGAAAACGGAACGTACAACTATGCAATGTCTATTTTGAAAAGTAATAACGGGAATCCGGAAAGCTGCTGCAGATATACATTTGCATATGAGAATCCGGTTGCGGGAGAGGGACATTTTATCCATACTTATATGTGTGACGGGAATCCTTTGCCGAGTTTTGAAGGAGAACCGAAATTGATCGGAATCCCGAACGATATGGACGAGTTCACCGAGACGTTATGGCACAGCCTGAATGAAGATAATAAAGTATCTCTTTTCGTGCGTTATATCGATATAGAGACAGGAAAGTATGAGACGAAAATCGTAAATAAAAATCATAAATAAAGATTACGAAATAAGGATTACGAATAAGGATCACGAATAAAGATCGCAAATAAAGATTATAAGGAGCGGATAAGAAGATGAAAGAATTAGAATTAAAATATGGATGCAACCCAAATCAGAAACCGTCCAGAATTTATATGAGTGACGGACGTGAACTGCCGATCAAAGTGCTTTGCGGACGTCCGGGGTATATTAATTTTCTTGATGCATTTAATGGATGGCAGCTTGTGTCCGAGTTGAAAAAAGCAACAGGACTTCCGGCGGCAACATCGTTTAAACACGTATCTCCGGCAGGGGCGGCAGTCGGACTTCCGCTTTCTGATACGCTTGCGAAAATTTACTGGGTAGATGATCTCGGGGAGTTGTCTCCGCTGGCCTGCGCATATGCAAGGGCGAGAGGCGCAGACAGAATGTCTTCGTTCGGAGATTTTATTTCGTTGTCTGATGTGTGTGATGTGGATACCGCAAAATTGATCAAGAGAGAAGTTTCCGACGGCGTGATCGCACCGGGATATGAACCGGAGGCTCTTGAAATATTAAAACAAAAGAAAAAAGGAAATTATAATATTATCGAGATCGATCCTGATTATGTTCCGGCAGCGCTTGAGCATAAGGAAGTATTCGGCATCACATTTGAACAGGGAAGAAATGAACTGAATATTGATAAGGACTTCTTCTCTGATGTTGTTACAGAAAACAAAGAGATACCGGAACAGGCGAAGATAGATCTTGCTATTTCCATGATCACTTTGAAATATACACAGTCAAATTCTGTATGTTATGTAAAAAGACGGACAGGCGATCGGTATCGGAGCGGGGCAGCAGTCAAGAATACATTGTACACGTCTTGCCGGACAGAAGGCAGACAACTGGTGGCTGCGTCAAAGCCCGAAAGTGCTCGGACTTCAGTTTAAGGACGGTATCGGACGCGCGGACCGTGATAACGCGATCGATCTGTATATCGGCGATGAGTATATGGATCTGCTTGCGGACGGCGTGTGGGAAAATACATTTGCAGTAAAACCTGAAGTGTTTACAAGAGAAGAAAAGAGAGAATGGCTTGATAAAATGACAGATGTTGCTCTTGGATCGGATGCCTTTCTCCCGTTTGGTGACAACATTGAACGCGCGCATAAGAGCGGCGTGAAATATATTGCGCAGCCGGGCGGTTCTGTAAGAGACGATAATGTGATCGCTACATGTAATAAATACGGAATGGCAATGGCATTTACCGGAATTCGCTTATTCCATCATTAAGAAGAGGCGCTGTAACATGATTTTAGAAACGAATAGTCCTCAGGAAACGTTTTTGGCAGGGCGACAGCTTGGAGAAAAAAGCATTTCCGGGGCAGGTGATTACTTTGACAGGAGATCTCGGAGTCGGAAAAACTGTTTTTACACAGGGACTTGCCAAAGGACTTGGCATCGAAGAACCGGTAAACAGTCCGACCTTTACGATCGTGCAGGTGTATGACGAAGGAAGACTGCCGCTGTATCATTTTGATGTGTACCGGATCGGGGATATCGAAGAGATGGATGAAGTGGGATTTGAAGAATATGTTATGGGCGACGGTGTTTCGCTGATCGAATGGGCGAATCTGATCGAAGAGATTCTTCCGGAAAACCGGACGGAAGTTATCATAGAAAAAGACTTGGAAAAAGGGTTTGACTATCGGAAGATCATAATCAATGAGATGAAGTGAGGTTCGATCGGATAAGACCGGATAAGACGGTATAAAGTTTGGCGGCAGTGAACTGCGGTTATGAATGAAGAATGGCGGACGAATGCCGGAAGAAAGCGAAAAGGAAAGCAGGATGTAAAGCATGAGAGTTTTGGCAATAGATAGTTCGGGTCTGACAGCTACGGTTGCAATAGTAGAGGACGACACGACGATTGCGGAATTTACAATAAATTATAAAAAGACACATTCACAGACACTTCTGCCGATGCTTGATGAAATGGTGAAAATGGTAGAAGCGGATTTGAACACGATTGATGCGATCGCAGTTGCGGGAGGACCGGGATCGTTTACAGGACTTCGGATCGGATCTGCAACAGCAAAGGTTTGGGGCTTGCGTTAGGCAAGCCCTTGATCCATATACCGACAGCAGATGCGATGGCATACAGTATCTACGGATGCGAGGATATTATATGTCCGATCATGGATGCAAGAAGAAATCAGGTTTATACAGGAATCTACTCTTTTGTTCCGAAAAAGGAGAGTGAAGATTCCGAACACGGACAGATGAAATATGCATTTCAGGTAATACGTGTACAGATGGCGGTTTCAGTGGAAGATTTGATACGAAGGCTGAATATCTATGGACGCAGAGTCGTATTCTTGGGCGATGGAGTACCTGTATATCGCAAGATGCTGGAAAGGGTCTGAAAGTTCCGCATTTTTTTGCGCCGTCATATTTAAACAGACAGCGTGCGGCAGTGGTCGGAGCGCTTGGTATCCGCTATTTTAAGATGGGACGTTATGAAACGGCGGCAGAACATAAACCGGATTATCTGCGCGTTTCTCAGGCGGAGCGGGAAAGAGCGGCAAAAGAAAAAATGCGGCTCCGGAAATCCGCCGTATGGTCATGGAAGACGGAGCGGCAATCGCGGAACTGGAGTATAGTTTGTTCCGTGATGCATGGAGTGAAAAATCAATTCTTGAAACGCTGAAACAGCCGAATGCGATTTGTCTGATCGCAGAAAAAGCAGACCGCACGGCGGGATATCTTTTGGCATATACGGCTGCGGAAGAAATGGAAATTGCGCGTATAGGCGTTGTGAAAGAGATGCGGAGGCAAGGGGTTGCCCGGGAACTTTTAGGCGCGCTTGAAAAGATAGGGAAACAGTCGGGAATTGAAAAAATATTGTTGGATGTGCGGTCAGGAAACGAAGCGGCACACAAATTATATACAAGCGAAGGATTTACGGAAGACGGGATCAGAAAGCATTTTTATTCTGACCCTGATGAAGATGCGGTTTTGATGAGCAAAACAGTTAAATAAAATTAATAATGCCAAAAACCGACAAAAACGGAATCGGTTTCCGATAGAAATTTGAAAAAAATTCAGATATACTTTGGGCATAGCGGAAACGTAAATTTCTATTTACAGGAGGATAAGATATGCGCCGATATTATTTGAAAGAAAGAGAAATGATAAAAGAAACCGAGGCGATTATCTGCAATCGGTGCGGAAAAGAAATTGTTGTCAGAAACGGGGAACCCCGGGAAGGCGTATTTAGTGCAGACTGCGAATGGGGTATTTTTCGGAGAAGGACGGAGAAAGGCATCATTTTGATCTGTGCGAATCTTGTTATGATGATCTTGTGAGTTCTTTTAAAATACCCGTTGACGCAGAGTGAAAAATTAAAACAAAAAGAATGGACAGAAAAATAAATGTTAGATGTATGTTTGTTGGGATGCGGCGGGATGATGCCGCTTCCTTATCGTTATCTGACGGCGCTTATGACGCGGTTTAATGGAAGTAGTATGCTTATAGACTGCGGAGAAGGAACGCAGGTTGCGATTAAAGAAAAAGGATGGAGTTTTAAACCGATTGATGTGATTTGTTTTACACATTATCACGGAGATCATATAAGCGGTCTTCCGGGACTGCTCCTTACGATGGGAAATGCAGACCGTACAGAGCCGCTTACATTGATCGGACCAAAAGGACTTGAGCGGGTGGTGAGCTGCCTTAGAGTGATTGCGCCCGAGCTTCCGTTTCCGATCGTTTTTAAGGAGATAGAAGGCGCTGAACAGACATTCGAGATAAACGGATACAGACTGAAAGCTTTCCGTGTAAATCATAACGTACTTTGTTACGGATATACGATGGAAATTGACCGCGCCGGAAAATTCGATGCTCAGAGGGCAAAAGAACAGGGGATTCCGCTTCCGTATTGGAGCCGGCTTCAAAATGGCGAGACGATTGAGACAGAGGATAAAGTCTATACCCCTGATCTTGTGCTTGGCCCTCCGCGAAAAGGGATAAAACTGACGTACACGACAGACACCCGGCCTACGGACTCGATCAAAGAAAATGCGGCCGGTTCTGATCTGTTTATTTGTGAAGGAATGTACGGAGAACAAGAAAAAGCGGCAAAAGCAGTAGAATACAAGCATATGACGTTCTATGAGGCGGCGGCACTTGCCAAGGAAGCCGAAGTAGAGGAGATGTGGCTGACGCATTACAGTCCGTCGCTGACAAAACCGCAGTATTATATGGATGAGGTGCGCCGTATTTTTCCGAGGGCAAAAGCGGGAAATGACGGCATGACTGCGGAGTTGATGTTTGAAGATTGAGAGGCGTGAAATGAAAGAGATAAGAAACATTAATATTTTGGCGATTGAAAGTTCGTGTGATGAGACTGCGGCTGCAGTTGTCCACAATGGAAGAAAAGTTCTTTCAAACATTATTTCATCGCAGATCGATCTGCACAAATTATATGGCGGAGTTGTTCCGGAAATTGCATCGCGGAAACATATTGAAAAAATCAATCAGGTGATTGAAGAAGCGCTGAAAGAGGCGGAGGTAACATTGAAAGATATTGATGCGGTCGCGGTTACGTACGGCCCGGGACTTGTAGGGGCGCTGCTTGTCGGAGTGGCAGAAGCAAAGGCGATTGCTTATGCGGCGGGGCTTCCGCTTGTCGGCGTGCATCATATAGAAGGGCATATTTCGGCAAATTATATCGAGCATCCCGAATTAGAACCGCCCTTTTTGTGCCTTGTTGCATCCGGGGGCACACTCATCTTGTATGTGTGAAAGATTACGGAAAGTATGAAATACTTGGAAGAACAAGGGATGATGCGGCAGGAGAAGCTTATGATAAAGTAGCGCGTGCGATCGGATTGGGATATCCGGGAGGACCGAAGATCGACAGAATTGCAAGAGAGGGAAACCCTGATGCAATAAAATTTCCGAAAGCACATGTAGACGGTGCAAAATATGATTTTAGTTTCAGCGGTTTGAAGTCGGCGGTTCTCAATTATATAAACGGCTGCAAGATGAAAGGTGAAAGTTTTGATCCTGCGGATATTGCCGCATCTTTTCAGAAAGCGGTTGTGGAAGTATTGGTAGAGAAGTCTATGCAGGCGGCGGAAGATTACAGTATGCGCAAATTTGCGATCGCAGGCGGCGTTGCATCTAACACGGCGTTAAGAACGGCTATGGAAGCGGCGTGTGCAAAGCGGGGCATTCAATTCTATCATCCGTCTCCGATTTATTGCACAGATAATGCGGCAATGATAGGCGCAGCAGGATTCTATGAATATCTTGCAGGTACGCGTCATGGATGGGATCTGAATGCGGTGCCGAATTTAAAACTCGGTGAACGATAGAAAAATCAGAAAATATCAAAGATAGAGAATACCAAAGAGATGAGATGTTAAAGACGCAGAGAGTTTAAAAACAGAGAATGACAAAAAGATAGAATGTTAAAGAGCAGAGAGTTTTAAAACAGAGAATGCCAAAAAGATAGAATGTTAAAGACGCGGAGAGTTTTAAAACAGAGAATATCAAAAAAGATAGGATGTTAGAGGCAAAGAGTGTTAAAGCCGAAGAATGTCATAGACAGAGAAGATAAAGGTGAGATTGTGGAAGCGGAAGGGGGTGGAACTATGACGAAAGTATATTGTACAGCAATCGTGCTTGCGGCAGGCAGCGGAAAGAGAATGGGAACAAAAGTTCATAAGCAATATTTGCAGTTGTGTGAAAAGCCGGTACTTGCGTATTCCCTGCAGGCATTCCAACAATCCGACCTTATAGATGAGATCATTCTTGTTGTCGGAAAAGGGGAAGAAGAGTTTTGCCGCACAGAGATTGTGGAGAAATATGGCTTTTTTAAAGTACAGAAAATCATATGCGGAGGCGAACAGAGATATCATTCGGTTTGGAACGGTTTAAAAGAGACAAAGGCGGGATATGTATACATCCATGACGGCGCCCGCCCGTTTGTGAATGAAAATATTATTCGCAGGGGATATGAATGTGGTGCGGGAACATGCCTGCGCGGCAGGGATGCCTGTAAAAGATACAGTTAAAATCGTAGACGACAATAATATTGTATCCCAGACCCCGGAAAGAAAATATGTGTGGATTGTTCAGACGCCCCAGGTGTTTGATACGGAGTTGATAAAACGTGCATACCGGCTGTTGGAAAAAGAAGGAGAAAGCGCTGTAACGGATGATGCTATGGTTGTGGAAACGATGTTGGGTGAATCGGTCAAATTGTATGAGGGATCTTATGAGAATATAAAATCACAACTCCCGAAGATTTAAAGGTGGCAGAAGCGTTTGTCGGCAAATAAGTATACTCTTCAAAAATAGAAACAGAGAGTCATAGACAAATTTTGCGCCAGACACCGGCTGTATTGCGTATTTTTCCGAGAAACAGCCGGTATTTTATATCATATAAAGTAGAAAAAACAGTTTAGCAGAAAAATACGCTCTGCAATTATGGAAAAAAGCAAAAAAATCTGTAAAATATAAAATAAGGTCTTGACATAGGAAATGTACATGTGATATCATAACGTACGTTGCACAGGGGAAGTTCAATAAGCCGATTTTCACTGTTGTAAATATGGAGAGGTATCGAAGTGGTCATAACGAGGCGGTCTTGAAAACCGTTTGTCCGAAAGGGCGCGTGGGTTCGAATCCCACCCTCTCCGTTTTTGGAGAAGTACCCAAGTTGGCTGAAGGGGCTCCCCTGGAAAGGGAGTAGGTCGTTAGTAGCGGCGCGAGGGTTCAAATCCCTCCTTCTCCGCTTGATGCGCGAAAAATCTTGTCGAATATTCGGTGAGAATTGCAAACCGTAGTTCGGGAAGCAGGAAAATAGCGTATCAAAATAATATCAGAAAAGTTTTTGAAAAAAGTCAAAAAAGTTCTTGACAAAAACTGACACAAATGATATTAAAAGTTCTTGACAAATGATAAAGCTTTTTGATAAAATGTAAAAGCTGTCACTTGAGAAAGAACAGAGAAAGAACCTTGATAACTGAACAATAGACAACAAAACCCTTGAAAATTTCTTTAAAGAGAAAAATTTTTAAGAACGGTTTGAAAAACAAACCAAAACAGTAAAGAGGGAAAAGAATTGCTAGTAGTGATTCTTGACCAAGACAAACACTTTTAACGAGAGTTTGATCCTGGCTCAGGATGAACGCTGGCGGCGTGCCTTAACACATGCAAGTCGAGCGAAGCACTTTGCTTAGATTCTTCGGATGAAGAGGATTGTGACTGAGCGGCGGACGGGTGAGTAACGCGTGGGTAACCTGCCTCATACAGGGGGATAACAGTTAGAAATGACTGCTAATACCGCATAAGACCACAGCACCGCATGGTGCAGGGGTAAAAACCGGTGGTATGAGATGGACCCGCGTCTGATTAGTTAGTTGGTGGGGTAACGGCCTACCAAAGCGACGATCAGTAGCCGACCTGAGAGGGTGACCGGCCACATTGGGACTGAGACACGGCCCAAACTCCTACGGGAGGCAGCAGTGGGGAATATTGCACAATGGGGGAAACCCTGATGCAGCAACGCCGCGTGAGTGAAGAAGTATTTCGGTATGTAAAGCTCTATCAGCAGGGAAGAAAGTGACGGTACCTGACTAAGAAGCCCCGGCTAACTACGTGCCAGCAGCCGCGGTAATACGTAGGGAGCAAGCGTTATCCGGATTTACTGGGTGTAAAGGGAGCGTAGGCGGTCCTGCAAGTCTGATGTGAAAACCCGGGGCTCAACCCCGGGACTGCATTGGAAACTGTTGATCTGGAGTGCCGGAGAGGTAAGCGGAATTCCTAGTGTAGCGGTGAAATGCGTAGATATTAGGAGGAACACCAGTGGCGAAGGCGGCTTACTACGGTAACTGACGTTGAGGCTCGAAAGCGTGGGGAGCAAACAGGATTAGATACCCTGGTAGTCCACGCCGTAAACGATGACTACTAGGTGTCGGGTAGCAAAGCTATTCGGTGCCGCAGCCAACGCAATAAGTAGTCCACCTGGGGAGTACGTTCGCAAGAATGAAACTCAAAGGAATTGACGGGGACCCGCACAAGCGGTGGAGCATGTGGTTTAATTCGAAGCAACGCGAAGAACCTTACCTGCTCTTGACATCCCGGTGACGGCAGAGTAATGTCTGCTTTTCTTCGGGACAGGGGTGACAGGTGGTGCATGGTTGTCGTCAGCTCGTGTCGTGAGATGTTGGGTTAAGTCCCGCAACGAGCGCAACCCCTATGTTCAGTAGCCAGCGGTAAGGCCGGGCACTCTGGAGAGACTGCCAGGGATAACCTGGAGGAAGGTGGGGATGACGTCAAATCATCATGCCCCTTATGAGCAGGGCTACACACGTGCTACAATGGCGTAAACAAAGGGAAGCGAACCTGTGAGGGTGGGCAAATCCCAAAAATAACGTCTCAGTTCGGATTGTAGTCTGCAACTCGACTACATGAAGCTGGAATCGCTAGTAATCGCGAATCAGCATGTCGCGGTGAATACGTTCCCGGGTCTTGTACACACCGCCCGTCACACCATGGGAGTCAGTAACGCCCGAAGTCAGTGACCCAACCGTAAGGAGGGAGCTGCCGAAGGCGGGACCGATAACTGGGGTGAAGTCGTAACAAGGTAGCCGTATCGGAAGGTGCGGCTGGATCACCTCCTTTCTAAGGAAGAAATGCTTTCTTTCGTCTGGAACAATCCAACTAAAACGGATGAAATATTTCCTTTCATTTGGAATAATCCAACGAGAACGGAAGAAAGAAGTAGAGGAATTTTACTGTTGTCTATTGTTGGGTTATCAAGTAACCTAAAGCTTTTGGTGGCGATGCGTTTAGGGGCAACACCCGTTCCCATCCCGAACACGATGGTTAAGACGCAAACGGCCGATGGTACTGCACTGGAGACGGTGTGGGAGAGTAGGTGGCCGCCAAATTTAAAAAAAAAAAGACAAGGTCTGACGGAAACTTCAGAAAACTAAGGTTCGAAAAACCTCACCAAGAATTCTGAAGTACCAATCGACTAACGTGCGAAAAGACCGCACGAAGTCTTTAGGCATAGATACAGGCACAGATGAGCAACAACTTATCACCGCCAACCCAGTCAGCAGGGCAGTGCTGTTATGATAACTGGTTTCACCAGTGATTAGATATACAAAGAGATTTGTGTATGTAATGACTGATGAAAGTCGGTCAGGATGCGAAGCTCTAAAACCTACGGTTTTCGCATCTTTAGGTACCTTGAAAACTGCATATAGTGAAAATCAATAGATTAAGATAAATATCTAATCAAGACATCCGAGGTAATGTTAACAACATTAACTTAAGATCTGAAGAAAACAGATTCAAAAAAAATTGACTATCACCAACGCATGCAACGCTATGCATGTGTGGACATTATCCCATTCCCGTGGGATGAGGTCGAGTTGGTTATGCTAATAAGAGCGTATGGTGGATGCCTTGGCACTAAGAGCCGATGAAAGACGTGATAAGCTGCGAAAAGCTTCGGGGAGGGGCAAATACCCATTGATCCGGAGATTTCTGAATGGGGAAACCTACCTGAGCAAACCTCAGGTATCCTGACGCCAATCCATAACGTCAGGAAGGGAACCCGGTGAACTGAAACATCTAAGTAGCCGGAGGAAGAGAAAACAACATGTGATTCTGTGAGTAGCGGCGAGCGAAAACGGAAGAGCCCAAACCAGTGTGCGTGCATGCTGGGGTTCGGACCGCGGAATTGATTCAACAAGTTTAGCAGAACGGTTTTGGGAAAGCCGGCCAGAGAGGGTGAAAGCCCCGTAAGCGAAAGACGAGTTGACATGGCGGGATCCAGAGTACCACGAGACACGTGGAACCTTGTGGGAATATGCGGGGACCACCCCGTAAGGCTAAATACTACTTAGTGACCGATAGTGCATAGTACTGTGAAGGAAAGGTGAAAAAGGACCCCGGGAGGGAGTGAAAAAGAACCTGAAACCATATGTTTACAAGCTGTGGAAGAGCTTTATATGCTCAACCGCGTACTTTTTGTAGAACGGTCCGGCGAGTTACGCTGGCTGGCGAGGTTAAGCACTGAAGGTGTGGAGCCGAAGGGAAACCAAGTCTGAATAGGGCGCATAGTCAGCCGGAGTAGACCCGAAACCGGGTGATCTATCCATGTCCAGGTTGAAGTTGCCGTAAAAGGCAATGGAGGACCGAACCCACATCCGTTGAAAAGGGTGGGGATGAGGTGTGGATAGGGGAGAAATTCCAATCGAACCCGGAGATAGCTGGTTCTCCTCGAAATAGCTTTTTAGGGCTAGCCTCATACGAGTCTTGCGGAGGTAGAGCACTGAATTCCTAAGGGGGCGTCAAAGCTTACCAAGGGATATCAAACTACGAATGCCGTGTAGATGGTGTATGGGAGTCAGACGATCCGAGCTAAGTTGGATGGTCAAAGGGAAAGAGCCCAGACCAACAGCTAAGGCCCCAAAATGTGTGTTAAGTGGAAAAGGATGTGGGATTTCGAAGACAACTAGGATGTTGGCTCAGAAGCAGCCATTCATTCAAAGAGTGCGTAATAGCTCACTAGTCGAGAGGTCCTGCGCCGAAAATGTCCGGGGCTAAAACACACTGCCGAAGCTTTGGAATTGAGAATTTCAATTGGTAGAGGAGCATTCTTAAAGGGACGAAGCAGTACCGGAAGGAGCTGTTGATTTTAGGAAGAGAGAATGCCGGAATGATTAGCGAGAGGAAGGGGGGAATCCTTCCGGCCGAATATCCAAGGTTTCCAGAGTAAAGCTGATCTGCTCTGGGTAAGTCGGGGCCGCTGGCGAGGTCGAAAGACGTAGTCGATGGATAACAGGTTGAAATTCCTGTACTATCCTGTAACAGAACTGTGGGGACACAGGCAGAGAGCGTGAGCCGGGAATGGAAAGACCGGTACAAGCGAGGTAGGAGAAGAGTTGGCAAATCCGCTCTTTAATCTGAAGACGTGATGTGGACCTGAAAATAAGTAGGGAAGCACGTGAGCTGACTGTCAAGAAAAGCCGCTATTGTTTGCAGGATACCCGTACCGTAAACCGACACAGGTGGATGAGGAGAGAATCCTAAGGCCGACGGGAGAAGCATTGTTAAGGAACTCGGCAAAATGACTCCGTAACTTCGGGAGAAGGAGTGCCAGTAAGATGGCCGCAGAGAATTGGCCCAAGCAACTGTTTAGCAAAAACACAGGTCTATGCAAAACCGAAAGGTGAGGTATATGGGCTGACGCCTGCCCGGTGCTGGAAGGTTAAGAGGAGAGGTTAGCGCAAGCGAAGCTTTGAATTTAAGCCCCAGTAAACGGCGGCCGTAACTATAACGGTCCTAAGGTAGCGAAATTCCTTGTCGGGTAAGTTCCGACCCGCACGAAAGGCGTAATGATTTGGGCACTGTCTCAACAATGCACCCGGTGAAATTGAAATACCAGTGAAGATGCTGGTTACCTGCGCCAGGACGGAAAGACCCCATGGAGCTTTACTCCAGTCTGGTACTGGGACTCGGTATTGCATGTACAGGATAGGTGGGAGGCTAGGAGATGGTAACGCCAGTTGCCATGGAGCCGCTGTTGGGATACCACCCTTGCAGTATTGGGTTTCTAACCAGCCGCCGTGACCCGGCGGTGGGACAATGCCAGACGGGGAGTTTGACTGGGGCGGTCGCCTCCGAAAGGGTATCGGAGGCGCCCAAAGGTTCCCTCAGAATGGACGGAAACCATTCGAAGAGTGCAAAGGCAGAAGGGAGCTTGACTGCGACACCGACGGGTGGAGCAGGTACGAAAGTAGGGCTTAGTGATCCGGTGGTATTAAGTGGGAATGCCATCGCTCAACGGATAAAAGCTACCCTGGGGATAACAGGCTTATCACTCCCAAGAGTTCACATCGACGGAGTGGTTTGGCACCTCGATGTCGGCTCATCGCATCCTGGGGCTGAAGTAGGTCCCAAGGGTTGGGCTGTTCGCCCATTAAAGCGGTACGCGAGCTGGGTTCAGAACGTCGTGAGACAGTTCGGTCCCTATCCGGCGTGGGCGTAAGATATTTGAGAGGAGCTGTCCTTAGTACGAGAGGACCGGGATGGACTGGCCGCTGGTGTATCTGTTGTCTTACCAAAGGCATAGCAGAGTAGCCAAGCCGGGAAGGGATAAACGCTGAAGGCATCTAAGCGTGAAGCCCCCCTCAAGATGAGATATCTCATAACGTCAAGTTAGTAAGACCCCTTGAAGACGACGAGGTAGATAGGGCAGAGGTGGAAGTGTGGTAACACATGGAGCTGACTGTTACTAATAGGTCGAGGGCATAACCAAAGCAGTGATAGGTATGGATGATGATGTTGGTTTTAGCTGTATGTGAAAAAAATTCTTTGTATGTAATTTGAAGGTATACACCTTTAAAAATATTCCTCCATAGCTCAGTTGGTAGAGCATGCGGCTGTTAACCGCAGTGTCGTTGGTTCAAGTCCAACAGGGGAGGGAAAGCCTTTAAAAGATGTTGTATGCAAGATTTTTTTTAGTTTATTCTAAAGAAGAATTTAGAAATCGTTTCAATTTTCCTCTTATTTTTGGAGAAAATATCTTGCAAAATAAACATATATATGATAATATGAATAAATCGCTGTTAAGGAAAACAGTAAAGTATGGCCCCGTGGTCAAGCGGTTAAGACATCGCCCTTTCACGGCGGTAACACGGGTTCGATTCCCGTCGGGGTCAAGATAGCAATTATTATGCCGATGTGGCTCAATTGGCAGAGCAGCTGATTTGTAATCAGCAGGTTATCGGTTCAAGTCCGATCATCGGCTTTGTTCCTAAGGGAACAGAATCATTATGGACCTTTAGCTCAGTTGGTTAGAGCAACCGGCTCATAACCGGTCGGTCCTGGGTTCGAGTCCCTGAAGGTCCACTTAGCGATTCGAGTCCCCGAAGCTTATAATTTTTATTTGGCCCAGTGGCTCAGTTGGTTAGAGCGCCGCCCTGTCACGGCGGAGGTCGAGAGTTCGAGTCTCTTCTGGGTCGTTCGAGATGTTTAAATCAACTCGATAGTTGCCGCAGTGGCGGAACAGGCAGACGCCCGGGACTTAAAATCCCGTGGGTAGTGATACCCGTACCGGTTCGATTCCGGTCTGCGGCATTAGTTAAAAATGGGAGAAACGTTGAATTTACAGCGTTTCTCTTATTTTTTTGTTTTAAAATGTTTGAACACCTTTGAACACTTTATGATGAAATACCAAGATTCTGAAAAGCAAGCCTATCGTTCTTCCGCTTATTGACATTCCGCAAGTAATGCAATGTTGTAGCTGTCTCACTATGTCCCATTAAATAGCTAAGGGTTGTAAGATTATTTCCGTCAAAAGCTGTTGAAGCATTGTAAAAGCGGATTTTATGACTGGAATGATAAGGAACGCCAGCTTCTTTGCAATATTTCTTCAAACGGCGGTTAAAGCTGTCTGTTGTCATAATCTCGCCGTTGGGTTCAAAGACATATATTCCATTTGGATTTAATTCCTTTGCTTTGTGAAGAATTTTAAGTGCTTCGTCTGTAAGGAACTGTTTACGGAATCCATGAGAAGTATTTCCTTTCATTTGATTTACTACTTTTACTTTTCGGCTTGAGAATGTTAAATCATCATTCAATGTACGTTCACAGGTCGCCTGTCTGTGAAGATATACAAGCCTGTTATTGTAGTCAATATCTTCCCAACGGATAGCTTTTGTTTCTCCAACACGGATAAAGAGATAGAAAGATAACTGTATTGCAAGAGAATATGGCTCTATGATACACCGAAGATAATTTAATAACTTATGCGTATCATCACGGGAAAATACATTGTCACTTTGTACTTCTACTGGCTTATAGGTAAACTGTTTGAAATTCACATCAGAGACAGGATTATGTGATATAATTTCTTCTTCGATCGCATAACTCATTATTCCATTCAAAACAGAACGGGCATTACTGACTCGCTTGTGCGTGAACTGTCGGTCTTTTGTAGCTTCTCTGAAAAAGCGGATAAGCGTGATTGGTTTGATTTCGCCTATCTTCATTTTAACAAGTTCTGTATCTTTAAAAAATCTATTCCATTCAGATACATATTCTTGAATTGTTTTTGCTTTTACGGAAGTATAATCTCTTTTATACAAAAGCCATTCAGCGTATAATTCTTCTAGTGTGACATTCTGACGGTTTTCAGATTTCTGCTTTTCGATATAAAATCTGATGATTTCTTTTTCAAGGTTCTCTTTACTCTTCCTCTTAACAGGACGGCGTTTGTTAGGTTTGGTTTCATCGGGTAAATAAGTACGCCAGCTTTTTTCTGATTCCGAGTAATAAATTTCATATTTGTGATTCTTCAAGATTTTTTTATTTGCCATAATTTTAAAATCTTTGAAGACTTCATCTGTGGTCATGTTAGCACAGGTGGCTAACGTATTCAATAATGTTATATCTGAAAACGTAACGGGATTATCCATAAGATTCCCCCTTTACGCAAGGATTTTCTTTTTTTATTTTGATGTAGATAACACTGCTGTCCTTTAAGCATGAACCAGTAGATAAGAAAGCGTTGGTATCGTAAATTTGCCTTGTGTATTCTTTCTGAAAGACGATATTTTCTTTTTGTAAGTCATGTAAAATGTCTTCGGTCAGCATGACTTTTGTTTCGTGTGGAACTTTCAGATTTTGAGATTTAAAAAGGCTTTTTTCTTATGTTCTTTCAAATCAAGGTCTTTTCCAAAATACTTGCTAAGATAACGACCTCTGTTTTCTTTGCTGTCTACATCAATGCGATTGATTTTAATAAATCCATGTGACCATAAATTCTGTAATTTTTCTTTTGCTATATACGGAAAATCAAAGAAAATAACATGATAATGGATTGCTCCACGCTTCTGTTTCTCCCACGTTGCAAGGTATTTTAATAACTGGGTTTTGGTATGGTACAAATAATAATTTAATCGCTGGATAAAATACTTAAATTCTCGGTTAGTTATCAGGATTTCCTGAATGTTTTCTTTAAATGTCAGCGTTACAAATTTTGTTCTGTTATCAAAGTTGCAGTCAACAATACGGGCAATATCCCAACGAGCCTGTTCGTAATGCTTCTGCTTGCGTTTTAAACTGTCATATTGCTTATGAGCTGACATTTCATCAAATTTTTTCGGTTACTTGTGTCTGTTAAATCTGCCTTTTCTTTCGAGTGAATAAAAATAGGGTTTTCGTAAATATATACTTCTTTTGTAGTAGGAGTTTCAATGATTTTCGTATTGTATGCAAAACACTCTTTTGTTTTGCTCACGAATCTCACCTCATATCCCAATTTTTGTAATGAATGTTCCGATTATTTTCGGAAGATGTTGTTTTATATATCAAGTATAGAGGTCAGCCAGTTCAGCACCTATGACGTTGTCCGGCACTGACTGGCTGACATAATGGGAAAAAATTATTTCATTCCCACTTTTCTGATATTGGAAGCTTCTGCTTTGACAGAAAGACGTCCATTATAGAGACTAGCCCAAGTATGTAATCCATCAAATGAGACTGGAATCTGCCCTTTTTGTTCAAGTTCTTCGTTGGTAACAATCGCTGTGTTAGCTTTAATGCCTACTTTGACTTTTTCAAACTTTAATTTTGGAAGAAGAACTGTATAGTAGAATCCTAATTTTTCTTTTGTAGAAAAGTCTACCCAGTCAGAAACTCCTACTAACTGAAATTCCTCTTGCAGTTTGTCTGGATTTAAAATAAAGTCATTTCCTCTAATCATCGTTTCACCTCCTTATAGGTATCTGATTATCAGAGATTAAGATAATCTTATGATAAAACAATCATTGCAGAATGTCAATAGAAAATATCTGAATATCCGATAAAAAGATTGACAGAGAAAATTTGATGAAATATAATGTGCTTATAAAGGAGGCTCGCTATGAATAAAATAAAAGAATTGCGGAAAGAAAAGAATATAACCGTTGCGGAACTTGCAAAAGAATTAGGCATTTCACAAAGTATGCTTACGAACTATGAAAATGGAAACGGAACACCGAGAGATGAATCTATATGGGAAAAATTATCACAGATATTCGGCGTGAGTAAAAGCCACGTTATGGGATTAACTACGGATATTGAAACAGCAAATAAGACAAAACAGTTGAAAGTGGTTGTGGATACATCTCAGCCGATCTCAATACAACCGAAGAATCAGACAGACCTTGATGTATTGATAAAACTGGATATGATAGACAATGAAGACATGAAAGAAGTGTCAGAATTTCTTGATAAACTGTTAGCACAGGAGAAATATGAGGGACGGAGAGAATCAAACGTTAAATATGTCGTTGAGTAGAAAATGCTTTTCAGCCGTCCACTTGCCCAGTCGACCCGCCGCCCTGTTAGGGAACCGTCGCACTGGGCATCCTTGCGGAACGTTAGTTTGCGAAAATACGAACAAAAGAATATAAGGAGAGGGAATAGCCGATACTACTTCAAAAGCAGTAATAGAGTGCTATTCTTTTTTATTATATTCAATGGTTGTAGTTCGGAATGGTTTGCTATTATTGTGCAAGTAATAAGTTGGATAATAGAGCTTGATTTCCAAGGTGGTAGGCGTACCATTGATTTTGTTATGTTCATTTTCAATGTCTTTGATTAATCCATCAATTTTCCAACATTTGTAAACAATTACAGTCAATTCAGTATCTCTGGTATCTGCACTGCTAAAGGATATGCTGTTAGTAATATGATAGTCCGGCAGTCTGAGATAATTATAGAGAACGGTCAGTAAACAGAGCATTGTGATTGTTGCTATGATTTTCTTTTTCATGTACATACCTCTTTTGTGTTATTAACAAGGGACTGACTGTATAGTACCTCACTATATAGTGAATTACTACATAAAGATTTAATAAATATACTTTATGTAGAGGTGCGGAACATGAATTATGGACATTTAGAATTAAGAATAGAAGAACTGTTACAAGAAAAAGGTATCAGTAAGAATATGATTTGTAAGGAACTCGATATCCCAAGGTCAAATTTCAATAGATATTGCAGAAATGAATTTCAAAGACTGGACGCAAATTTAATCTGTAAACTATGCAACTATTTTGAATGTGAAATTGGTGAGTTAATTCGATATGTAAAAGAATAAAGTGATAAATGGGTATGCGGAAATAAAAAATATTCGCATACCTTTTTAATTGAATATTTTATAAAATGGAATTATACTGTGTATAACATGAAACAGACAAATCGGGATTTGTTAAGTTGGTAGTAATTTTTTGCAATAATGAAGATAAAGGAGAGCATTTTATGAGTACAAGAAAGACGATAGGAGGGGCTTTGGGAGCTATCATTGTATTGATAGTAGCTCAAATATTAGCTCAGTTAGTGGCAAGTTTGTTTGTTTTGGTTAAAATTCCAGAAGGTATATGCAATATTATAGCAGGAATTATATATGTTGGATTAGCATTTGTTTTAAGTGAATTATTTTCAAAAAAGACTACTTAAAATAAAAATAGAAAATTTGGGAATGCCAAAATTTTCAATTAAAGCTAAATGGATTATTGTAGGTGTATTATTACCTGTGATAGTAAAAGCGGTTTATCTTTTTTTTTTCTTTTCTGGAAAGTACGTTTCTTCTGGAATGAATAGTAATCAGATTTTTTCAATACTGAGTGCTGGTATTGCTTTTACAGGTATAGCCGCTGGTTATGTTGAAGAAATGGTTTTCGAGGAGTTATTCTAAATCTGTTAAAAGAGAAATGGAATATTAAAGTTGCTGTATTAATTCCATCAGTTTTATTTGGATTAGTACATATTATAGGAATGGATTTTTCCATTATAAGTAGCCTGTTGGTTCTTATTGCTGGAACAATGGTGGGAATAATGTTCTCAATGGTTGCTATTGAAAGTGGTTCTGTTTGGAACAGCGGAATTGTCCATTCACTTTGGAATATTTTAATTATTGGCGGCGGTTTATCAATAAGCGAAAAGGCAGATGAATATTCGGTTATGACATATGTACTTGATTCAAAAGACTTTGTTTTCACTGGTGGAGAATTTGGAATTGAATCATCAATTATTGCACTATTAGGTTATGTTATAGTTACTTTAGCAGCAATATGTATGATTAAGAAAAAAGCAAAAGTGTAATAAGTATCAAAAACAAACCTTAAATGAAAAACTAACTTCCACCTTTAGTCTGTTTTGCTCTACATTAGGAACTGGGGTGGAAGTTAGTCTTGCAATCGTTTATTCTATAAGAAATACCAGGGCTCCTCCCTGGTCATATCCTCCAACTACCGGAAATGGGATATTTTTATTGTATAGGAGGATTCATTTATGTCTACTAAAGCTACTGGAAACAAAAAAACACCTTACCCTTGCTGATCGTGCTGCCATTGAACATGGTATCAGCCGTGGGGAAAATTTCACGCAGATTGCCTGCAGAATCAACAAGGATTCTTCTACCATTTCCAAGGAGATTCGGCGTCACCTTTTCCGGGTTCCTCATTTTCAAAACGAAACCCAGCGGAAGCGCTCAGAATGCGAGCATTTTCAGAACTGTGTAAAGCAGCATATCTGCGGGAATCAGACTTGTAATTCTTATGCTGGAAATGCCGCCCTAAGCGCTGTTCCATGTATTGTCCTGACTTTACTCCCAGACTCTGCGAAAAGTTAAAAAAGCCCCCCTACGTGTGTAATGACTGCCCTCAGATACGCAACTGTTCCCACGACTTCTATTTCTACAGGGCCAATTATGCCAACGATATTTACAGTGAAACAAAATCTTCTTCACGGTCTGGGATTAACCAGACTCCTGAGTCCCTGGAACAGCTGGACCGTCTGGTTTCCCCTCTGCTTCTGCAGGGACAGCCTTTGTCCCATATCTTTGCTTCTAATCAGAATCCGTCCCTTGTTCTATAGGACCCTCTACAACTATATAGACCAGGGATACTTCACTGCAATCAACCTCGACCTTCCCGGAAGGTCCTGCTACAAAAAACGTCGGCATATCCGCAGAGAACCTGACAACACTGGATATAGAAAAGACAGATCCTATCAGGATTTTGAGAGATATCTGGAAAAGTTTCCAGATACAAATCTTAAAAATTTTAAAACAGAACTTGGAGACCGGATTTTCGAGAAGATTCTCAGTGAAAAAAAGAATATTGATGGAGGCTTTCTTGTCACTCAAAATAAAACAGCTTGGAGACCGGATTTTCGAGAAGATTCTCAGTGAAAAGAATATTGATGCGTCAATCAGGTCACTCTCGACTAAATGCGGATTAGCGATAACATCTCTTACTACGATGCTGGAAAGAATGGAAAATCAAGGGCTGATAAGCCGTGTTCAGTCTGAAATGGACAAAAGGAAAACAGGGCTCCTGTTTCTGACTGAGAAAGCACATGCCTTAAAGGGTGAGTACGATTCTGTATCTGATGAGATGGGCAGTATTTACTACAAAGGTTTTTCAGAGGAAGAAATTACCCGGTTTGAGGAATGCCTCGACCGCATCAGAAAGAATCTTGAGGAGTGGCAGAAGTCATGAGTATTTGTATCAAAGATCAGATTCAGAACATGAATATCGTCATTGGCTGCACAGTGGGGTGTACATATTGCTATGCCCGCAACAACGTGAAACGCTGGCATATGATTGATAATTTCGCTGACCCTGAATTCTTTCCGGGTAAGCTCAAGATGATGGAAAAGAAACGTCCGCAGAACTTTCTTCTTACCGGCATGAGCGATCTCTCCGGATGGAAGCCGGAATGGAGAGACGAGGTATTTGCAAAGATTCGTGAAAATCCACAGCATCAGTTCCTGTTCCTTACTAAGCGCCCCGATTTGCTGGATTTTGATACCGATCTGGGAAACGCATGGTTTGGCGTTACGGTGACGAGGAAAGCAGAACGGTGGCGTATCGACGCCCTTCGGAAAAACGTTAGAGCAAAACATTACCATGTTACCTTTGAGCCGTTATTCGATGATCCCGGCACAGTTGACCTTTCTGGAGTCAATTGGATCGTTGTCGGTACCATGACCGGAGCTCAGAGCAGGAAGATTCATACGGAGCCGGAATGGGCATGGTCTCTGGCGGACCAGGCACATAAGCTTGGCATTCCGGTGTTTATGAAGGAAGACCTTGTCCCTATCATAGGGGATGAAAATATGATTCAGGAAATGCCAGAAGAATTTAATAAAGTGTTAGAGGTACAGAAATCATGGAAGAAGTAATGAATGGAATCCTCATTCGTGAGGTGGAAGCAAAGAACATCATGACTAAGTCTAGTCTGCCGGTAGGCGGTTACTCGGTCAATCCCTATGTGGGCTGTACACATGCCTGCAAGTATTGCTATGCTTCTTTTATGAAGCGCTTTACCGGGCACAAGGAGGAATGGGGCACTTTCCTTGATGTGAAGCATTGGCCGGAAATTAAAAATCGAAGAAATATGCCGGACAGCGGGTGGTCATCGGTTCTGTGACAGATGGCTACAATCCACAGGAGGAGCAGTTTGGGAATACCAGAAAACTTCTGGAGCAGCTGATCGGCAGTGACGCAGATATTCTGATCTGCACAAAGTCGGATCTTGTGGTACGGGATATTGATCTGCTGAAGAAGCTTGGACGTGTAACCGTTTCATGGTCGATCAACACACTAGATGAAAATTTCAAGAACGATATGGACTCTGCTTCGAGCATTGAGCGCCGTATCACTGCTATGAAGCAGGTATATAAGGCAGGTATCCGTACAGTCTGTTTCGTATCCCCGGTATTCCCCGGTATCACGGATTTTGAAGCAATCTTTGAGCGGGTAAAGGATCAGTGCGATCTGTTCTGGCTCGAAAATCTCAATCTTCGAGGCGGTTTCAAAAAGACAATTATGGATTATATCGCCGGAAAATATCCTGATCTTGTACCACTTTACGACGAGATCTATAACAAGCATAACCGCAGCTACTTTGAAGAACTTGAAGTAAAAGCTGAGAAAATGGCTAAGAAGTATGATTGTGCCTTTGTGGATAATGAAATGCCCTGCCATAGTCCATATTTCTGCTGCCAAGAATCGCGTATCGAATCCCGTTGTCACAGAGATAAAATTTCTCAGAATTTTCGAGATATTTCCTGCCACGAATATCGTATCTCTTAATATCATAAAACACAAAGGCATTACACAAATACTTGATGTACCTGCCTACGGTCACATGATTGGTCGGGGTCTCATTTGCTGTCAGCAGCTGACTGACCTTATTAGGCGAAGTCAGATTGCTGATATTGTCCATCAAGAACTCGCTCAGACGCTGCAAAACCAAAGTGTCCGGCAGAGCATATTTCTGTACTAAGTCCCTTGTAACAATGGTTTCGTAGACTTCCTTTATATAGTTTGTTCTGTCTTTTTCAGTTCTATAAGCATAGGAACCTGCTAAACCGCCTTTGATGGAGTAATCATCAAAGAGTTTATCTTTGTCGCTAATATCATCATAAAATTGGCAATATTCCTGGAAACTGAAAGGAAACACATGAATTTCAATATAGCGTCCGGTAAACAGAGTTGCCAGATCCGCACTCAACAGGAAAGCATTAGAGCCTGTTACATAGATGTCGTATTTTCCCTTAGAGTACAGGCTGTTGATTGCCAGCTCAAACTTGGGACACATCTGAACCTCGTCTATAAACAGGTAGTTCGTTTTGCCTTCCTGATAATGTTCTTCCACATAGGCGTGTAAGGCATGGTATTCCTTGATTTCTTCATACACTAAATCCATGAAGTCAATGAAGATAATATTGATGTTTTCAAAGTTGCTTTTCAGATACGCAATATACGCCTGCATCAATTTGGACTTACCAGATCGACGAATACCTGTAATGATCTTGATGTCAGGAGTGCCATTCAGTTCAATGATTCTATCGAGATATTTTGCTCTCGTGATTGTTTTCATATAGTCCCCCACTTTCAAAAATTGAAGTTTTTTCATTTTCCGAAACCGCTTCGTTGTACTTAGTATACTGTCTGCTAAAAGTATATGCAAGATGTCGCTTTCAAAAACAAAAATTTTTTTATTTTTTGAAAGCGGAAACTATGTACAGGCAACCTGATTCTTTACTTAATTTCAAGTAAAATGCAGAAATTTTCGAAAGATTGCTTTTGACCACTGTAAAACATGCTCTGAGCGTTTCGTTATATGAAGGGATAATTTTTCTTTCATATTTCAAAGAAAAGAGGATAAAGAAATGTCAGAAAAAAGACGTAGAGGAATCTGTTGATAAGATAATCGCCAATCGTATGAGCAAAGCATATTCTGAATGGAAATCAAATCAAGATACACAGTCATTTAATGAAAATATCGAGAAGGAATACCAGAAGCTTTTGGAAACACTGTCTCCGGAACAAGAGAAAGTGCTTACGAAGTATTGTGATGAAATATTTGCCAGCGGAGCAGAAACAGAAGAGTTTTTCTATCGCCTAGTGATAAAGGATGGACTGAGATTAAAAAGTACGGTAAAATCTGTATTAGAAACGATGTCGTGAAATTGGTATTTGAGGAGATAGACTATTGAGAACATACAAGAATAAAGATGAACTTAAGAACGAGATAAATAAAAGCTTTGCAAAATATATTTCGGAATTTGATGATATTCCAGAATCTTTAAAGGATAAGAGGGTTGATGAAGTTGACCGAACTCCGGCAGAAAATCTTGCTTACCAGGTTGGATGGACAACGCTCGTCCTTAAATGGGAAGCAGAGGAAAGAAAGGGGCTTCAGGTCAAAACTCCCTCCGATGATTTTAAATGGAATCAGCTTGGTGAATTATATCAATGGTTCACTGATACATATGCGCACCTGTCACTGCAGAAGTTGAAAGATATGTTGAATGATAATATTAATTCTATTTATGCAATGATTGACTCATTAAGCGACGAAGAGTTATTCAAACCCCATATGAGAAAATGGGCTGACGAAGCAACTAAGACAGCTGTCTGGGAAGTATACAAATTCATACATATTAACACAGTGGCTCCGTTCGGAACCTTTAGAACTAAGATTAGAAAATGGAAAAAGGTGGCACTATAACTTTCAGTTTGTAGAATTAAGAAAATCGAAACTTACACAATTCTTGAACTCAACACAAACTGCCGTCAGTGTTGTTCCGTTACTCGTTCTTTGCTGGTATCATAGAACCATCAAATGAAGGAGGCAACAAGCCATGAATACAGATAAAATCTATGCAGAACAACTCGCAAACGAATATGCACCCAAGGACACCTCCAAGGTGGTCGCTCTTCGCAAGCTGGATGCAAAAGCCAAGCTTCCCGCAAACGTTTTTACCTACACCTTCGGTATTATCACAGCGTTGGTAGCCGGTGTCGGGATGTGCCTTTCCGGTTTCCCTTAGTTAAAAATATTACTCTTGTTGATTACTCAACTTTTCCGATAAATCGGTAATATATCTCAATTTCCTGTATTCTTTCGTTATCCTCATTCGTTGTTGCCTCATGAATAAGGATTTTTTCTATCATGGCATTTAATAACGGTGCTGTCAGTTCCTTTGGTACGGAATATTCCTTGATTAACTCTATCCACTTTTCAGCACCTATCATATCCTGTTCCATTTTACTTAGTTCTTCTCTTAGGCTTGTTATCTGCTGTTCCAGTTCTATCTGTTCTTTTTTGGTACTTGCTGGACAACATCACAAAATTTCGCTCTGTTATCTTCTCACAGGCTCTATCTTCATACATTTTCGCAAATAAACGGTCAATCTCATTTTGTCGGTTCTCGGCTTTCTTCAATGTACTTGACTTTTTCTTTTTTTCCCGTATTCGCTCTGCATTGCCGACTTTCTGTATCTTGTTCAATACCTTTTCTTCGTCCTGCTGTACTGCCTTAGCCCAATACTGCAAGCGTTCCAATACGGCTTGATACAGCACATCATAACGAATGTAGTGCATAGAACAATTACCTTTGCCAAACTGTCCGTAGTAACTGCAAGCATAATAACTGTATGGCGTTTTATTTGCCTTATTCGTTCCAAATCTCATAGACCAGCCACAATCTGCACACTTGACAAGCCCTGCAAATATCGGCGTTGCCTTTTCCTTTGTCTGTCTGCGTCTTGATTTTATCTGCTCCTGCACACGATAGAACACTTCCTTTTCAATAATCGGCTCATGCGTGTTTTCTACTCGAAACCATTCGCTTTCGGGTTTACGCACTTTCTTTTTACTCTTGAACGATACCGTAGACTGCATATTGTGGACACTGTTTCCGATATAGACTTCACTTTTCAATATCGCCTTGACATGAGCAATCGTCCACTCATAACGTTTACTTTCGGGTTTTCCCTCAAAGATATGTGCAAAAGTACCGTATCTTGTAAAATTTAGCCATGACGCTGTCGGAACTTTTTCTGCTCTTAACTGCTTTGTGATTTTTGCACTTCCGTAACCTTGATAGGCTAGGGAAAAGATTTTTTCAATAATCCATTTTGTTTCATCATCAATCAACAGTTTTCCTTTGATGTCAGGGTGTTTCTTATATCCTAACGGAGCATAAGCACCGTAATGAGCCCCCTCCGCAAACTTTGTCTTAAATGCTGATTTGACTTTACGGCTTGTATCTCTTGCCACCCATTCATTGATGATGTTCTTAAATGGTGCAATCTCACTTTCGCCTTTTTCGCTGTCTACACCGTCATCAATCGCTATGTAGCGGACATTATGACTAGGGAAATACAATTCTGTATATTGTCCTGTCATAATATAATTTCTGCCAAGACGGAAAGGTCTTTCGTTACAACACAGTTGATTTTTCCTGCCTCTATATCCTCAATCATTCTTTGAAAACTCGGTCTGTCAAAATTTGTTCCCGACCAGCCGTCCTCAATATATTCATCAATGACATTCAAATGATGTTCTTTTGCATATAGACGCAACATACTTCTTTGTGTGGTAATGCTGGAACTTTCGCCCTGTAATTCATCATCTCGGCTTAACCTAAGATAAAGTGCAGTATTGTAAATCTGTTGTTTCATTGTCAGTTATCCTCCTTTATAACTAACCCGTGTTTACAACACCTGCTTGCAAGTAAAGTATAACACGGGTACTTTTTGCCATTCAATCTATTTCTTACAACTGCACCGAATTTATGCGATTGTCTGCTTTGCTTTTTCCAGCATGACATCAGTTAGAAGTTCTTCCATTGTTTTGCCCTTTTCGGAAAAATGCTCTTTTACTACAATCTTTGTCTTTCCTCTGTTGCCAATGCCACACTTGCCATTTTTCTTTTGAATTGTTTTTACAGCATTATCAATAACACATACCCCCTTTCTGTAAAATCTTTCTAAGCAATTCAACGGCATTTGTCATAGCCCACAGGAGTTCCACCTCTGCATAGTTCTTATGTAGCCGTACCCATTGCGTGCGACGCTCTTAATGCTCAAGCTGTGGCTGTACGGGAGTATCATTATCTGACAGTACAGGTCATGGCGATAAAGAGGACAAATCTTTTATAAGAACACAAATAGGTTTTCGCTCGCTCTTGCAGGGAAAGGTCGTGGCGTATTTGTTTCAACGGCTCGCTGTCTGTCAAACGTATTGAATTGCTTTATTCAGTTGTCAAAGAACGAAAGAAGAAAAAAATCATCTTTCCTATATACCGCGTTGGAAAAGAGGGGAGACGTAACCAAAATCCAAAACTTTTTCCGTTATTAGTACAAATGGAACGGTTCATTTTGGCAATCAACGGTTGATTTTCTCCTTTTTCACTACTATCTGTACAGCAAACGTCCATTTGCTAAGTTGAAATGGAAAAATTTTAACTTCTTTTCTTGCACCATATAGGGATAGACATTGTCATTTTGCTAAGTTAATGACGAAAAAGATTATTTTTCTTTTCACACCCTAACTACCCAAACCATACCGTTACTGCCAACAATAGAATGAAATATTTTCTTTGCACCATATAGGGAACGGAAACCTTAAATTGTTAAGTTTAGAATAAAGTATTTTCCTCTTTTCACATCAACACTCAACTGCTAATACAAAATGATGATGTTTTTCTTCTTTTCATAGAACACTGTCCACTAATCACGAATTTCCGTCATTTTTTCAAAACTTTTTTCTTCTTTCACTTCATATAGGGACAGCAAGCCCCGATTTAATGACCTATTTTCAAAAAAGTTTAGATTTCCTTGTCTCTCACCATATCTGTACGCAAGTAGCCATTTTGTTGCAGATTTAATAAAAGATTTATTTTTCTTCTTTCACTTCACATAGGGAATGAAAACAGCTCTTTGCTGACTAAATCTGAAATTTTTCAATTACATTAAAAAATACCGTCATTCTCTTGTGGAACAGCGGTATCTATACGTTCTTCTATGGTTGATTTCTCTAATTGTAATAAATGTTTATGCTTGTCTTTAAGTTCTGCCTGCTCAATCATATCTTTCAGTATCGTTGTACGATTTTCTCTGTCTAATGCCTGTACCATTTTTATTGTTGGTGCGACTTGTCTTTGTAGCCAATGCAACGCTTTTTGTAAAGTGTAAGGCTCTGGCTTTGTGGTTAAGCGTATCGGCTCTCTGTTTTCCCCTACAAACCACGCCCAATCATCATTTGTTTTCCATTGACTTTTTGGCTTGTCGTCCTCTCTATCGACAAAACGGACATAATGATTGATGATAGAAAAAGCGGTGCGTTCAGCGTCCCGATAGGTCAGTAAATCTACAACCGCATAATAGGCTCGTTCATTCTTCATGCGTATTTCAAAACGGTTCTTAATCTCCGTATTTTCAATTTCTGTGCCATTCTTGACATACTGCTCATAATTTTTCTGATAAGCACACATATATAATTCGCTACTTGTTGAACCGAGATATAAGGTTTCTCCTGTATTCTTTGGTAAATCGCTACCGCATTTTTCTGTACCGCTGTAATCTTTCTGCATACGGAAGTAGGAAACACATTCGCCAGCCTTGTATTTTTCCTTTAACTTTGGAATATCCAATATTCCTGCTCGGTCATTGATAGCCAAATCAAGCCGTTTCATCACACCACCAGCCGTCATACAATCCAGCATGAAGTCATACCATGAGCGTTCCTGTGCCAGCAGATAACATTCCATTTGCCGACAGCCTTTGCCTTTCAGTTCCAATAAAACACCTAAATGCTCCTGCATGGAACACATGATATTGATGTCGCCAAGTACATATTTGCTTTCATATCCGTATTTTCCATAATCTTCATAAAGCATATAATCAGATTTCAGTTGTAATACATCACGGATAATCGCCAATGCGTCCGTAGTAGGAAAGCGGACACGAAAGTAATCAATCAATAAGAATAGTGGTTCTTGCGGATTGAAACGCTCAATCTGTTTTTCTATGACTTCTCTTAATTCGTCATTCAATGGCTGTTTCCCTTTTTCAATGCGGTTGTAATATTCACGGCTGATACCACAGGCAACAGCAAGCCTTGTTTGTGTTACTCCGTATTCCTCACGCTTTTGTCTTAATTCTTCAATAAAGTTTTTATCATTCATTCTAAAATTCCTCCAATCAAAAAAAGCAACTACCGTATTTGATAATTGCCTATACTTAAATTTCTGCAAAAAGAAAAAGACAATCAATTTCTCGTTTGAAATCAACTGTCTTTCCTATGTCTTGTTCAATTTTCCCAAGTGATAATGGCATAATTTATATCACACCATGTAAAATGCAGTTTCGCCTTGTAAATACAGCGTTTTCCGCTTGTTAATGTATATTGACTCTTGTTTTTTGTGCCCCCCTTGTTAGATAACGGGGGCTTTGAACGGCTCGCTAACGCTCGCCCAACCGCCAAAGTGAACCAGACACTCGCCAGCAAGCTGGCGTGGCTCTATGTCTTCGACCGCCACCGTGTCTGGATCACTCCGTCGGTTTGCAAATTTTTAAACTTATCTTTGTATAACCTGAAATTTAATAGCGTAAAACAAAATAAATTACATATACCCAACTAAGCAAGCCATGAAAAATTGCCCACCCAACTGATTTCCATGTTGTATAACTTATGACCATAGCTAAAGCACTACCGAATGTAATACCTGATTTAACAGTTTTTGTACTATTGTTGTTTTATTTTCTTCCATAATTTTATTACTCTCCAATCTGGGATTTATTTGTGTCTTGCTTTGCTGATAAGTTCTTCAGCAATAACACTGAGTGCCATACAAATACCACATACGCCCCCATATAAACTCCTATTGATTTGCCAATATACTCTGTTCCAGACTTTGTAAGTTCGTAAATAGGTATTCCGAGTATTTTAACAGTTAGTGTATTTACATCTGTACTATATGCGTTAGTATATCCAAAGTAAATTGCGACGCTCATCAATAGCATTGCAAGAGCAAATCCAACTATCAGCGCAATCAGAATTTTAATTTTTTCTTCATATATTTTCTCCCCGATAAATTCCACTTTTCTTAGTTCTATAAACTGGAATTGTCACTTCCGGCATAAACAAAACGGATGTCCTGCCGGATCAAACATGGTTACAAAATCATTTCCTCCAAATTGACTTTCCGCTTTCTTGGCTCCCAATGATTCCGCTTTCTTAACCATTTCTGCAACATTATCAACCTGAAAATCAAAATGCATCTGTTTTTGTTGTTTTCCTGTATCTTCTGGCCATACAGGAGGAACATAATCTTTTTCCTCAATAAACAAAAAAACAATCCCCGAAGAACTACTGACAGCCGGTCTTGCAAATAGTTCACACATTTCCCAACCTAATAATTCTCCATAGAATCTTTGCAATTTTCTTTCATCATCACAATCAACCATAACATTCCCTAATACCACTTCATCTACCATATTTTTAACATCCTTTCAAATTCTAATTTAGCTGTTCATTCTTTTTATAGTTTCCTCTATGGAAATACATTCAGCATAACGTTCATGCCACATAAATTCGTTATAATATCGGTAACTTTTTTGGCTATCCATATAATTATTGTTTATCGTCGAATTTGCAAATGCAGGTACAATCAAATTAAAGCCATATTCAAATCCGCTTATTACTGTTGCATTGATACATTTATCGGTTTGAAGTCCAACAATAATTATGTCTTTTCATTATTTTCTGCTAAATACTCAACTAAACCAGTATCTTTAAATGCACTGTTCACACTTTTAACAAACAATTTCTCATTAGATAATGGCTTAAATTTTTCAAATACTTCAAAACCATCAGTACCTTTTGTTAAACCGCTCCCAATGCCATCATCATGTACAACATAAATGACTTCAACATTGTTTTCTCGTGCTTTTTTTAATTAACAGTTGAATATTATCAATAAACTCATTGTAATTATATAATTCATCATTAACAAGTGCCTTTTGTGTATCTACAACCAATAAGACCATTTTTCCACTCCCCTTAATAAATTTCAATTTATATGTTTCTCTGTATTTACATTATACCATTTTCCAATACCTGCTACAATGTTTCAAAATCTTAAGACTACTATTTTTTCTGCTTTTGAAAAGCTACTTATCCGTCCATAATTTGTAAAGGGTGCTAAGCATTGCTTACGCAACAAGCCCTTGACAAATCATATCCCGATAAGTTTAGAGTAATCAAGCAGAAATGAAATAGTCTGTTGTTTCAAGCCAACGAAAAAAGAGATACCAGCACATTTATGCAGTATCTCTAACTTAACAGCATTATTCTTTTATTCGCAGTGTTATATAGCACTGTTATATAGGAGGTGTGCAAAATAAACGGAAATGGAACGACTTTAGAAAATATCCACCGGGCAGCGAAAACAGAATTTTTAGAAAAAGGATATAAAGACGCTTCCCTGCGGAATATTGTGAAATCCGTGGGAATGACTACCGGAGCCTTTTACGGATATTATAAAAGTAAAGAAGAACTTTTTGAAGCCATCGTTGGTGAGCATTACGAATATATTCTCAAACGTTTTATAAAGGCACAGCAGGAGTTTGCCGAACTACCAGCTGCCCAGCAGCCGGAAGTCATGAGTGATATTTCGGGAATCTGCATGTACGATATGCTCCATTATGCGTACGAACATTTAGAGGAATGTAAACTGATCCTCTGCTGTTCGGAAGGAACAAAATTTGCCAGGCTAATTGATGAAATGGTGGAGATTGAAGTGGAAGGGACTCATGCCTATCAGGAGGTTTTAAGGAAGCTTGGAAGGCCCTCTCCGCATATCGATCCTTCGCTGGAGCATATTCTGATCACCGGAATGTTTCATACCTTTTTTGAATTGATCATCCACGAAATGCCGCTCAAAGATGCCG
>VOFH01003542.1_pt1 | contig 103990 bp, 151 predicted proteins | sample 5384091 | NCBI WGS metagenome assembly VOFH01 (sample SAMN12384727, study PRJNA508395) | human gut metagenome | isolation source: healthy gut G | host: Homo sapiens
CATCTCCGCCGATCCGGTAACATTTTCCTAAGGAACCGAGATGTGCCGACAGAGTATCCGCTACCCGGCGGATCATTTCATCACCGCTTTGGTGACCGTAGGTGTCGTTCACATATTTGAGGCTATTCACATCGTACAGTGCCAGCAACACATGAAAATTATGGGATGCGTCCAGTTTTTTCAATTCTTCCATATAGGAAGTACGGTTCAGCAGGTCGGTCAGACCGTCGCGATAAGCCAGGCGGCTGAGCAGCTGCATGCGAACACCTTCCTGATAGTTGGTCATGAGGCGCAGGGTAACCTGGACTGCTTCCATGATCAGGAACATAAGCACACCGATCCGTGTGAAGAAGCTGGTCTCGGGAGCACTGCCGAACCATAGCAGCAGGATATCCAGTAGAACGCCAAAGCACAGACACAGAATTCCAAGGTTATGATATAGATTGTGCTTCAGATGCTGCTTTTGATTCTGATAAAATCCCTTGCCGATGGCGTAGATAACAAGCGCGATCAGAATGCTAAAAGTAATATGGGTCAGGCGAAGACTTTCATGGAAGTCCTTGCGACCGGTCAGATTCAGGCAAAAACGTATGCTGAAATCCATGACACTGATCAGACATGCTGTCTGTACCATCACAGGGGAGTACTCTGTATACATTTTGCCAAGGTACAGAAACAGTGGAATGGTGATCAGCATCATAAAAAGTTCCGCAATTGTATGATAAATATGGCTATTACGCAGGATCAGCTGCAGCATACGGTTATCTGCCAACATGAAGATACCGATATTCAGGGCAAACAATCCCAGATAAAGCATCTCACTGCCGATGATGTGCTTCTTGTGTAATGGCAGATAAAACAGGATAAATGCCAGACCAAGATGGGCGATCAGGAAGCTGATGCCGAATCCGGGTGCCTTGTCGCGGATGCGGCTTATCAGGATATCTTCACTACGTCCCAGGTACATATGATTGATCTTGCCACTGCCGTCTCCGTAAGGATTATCGATCACCAGGGTGAGCGTGCACCCGGAATCTTCCCGGTAGATCGGCAGAGAGACATAAGAGGCTCCCGGCGTCTTGCCGAAGAAAACTCCCTCCGGTCGTATGGCCTCATAGATCTGCCGGTCGTCTATCAGGATCGTGACATTGGAACTTTTATAAAAAAGAAAAGTGCCATGTCGTGAGTCAGCGCAGGAAGCTTCTTGGTCACTGTGCAGGTGCCGCTGATATGGGAAAAATCAACAGGGCTTCCATCGGAGGTGGTCCAGCCTTCTGAAAAGTCAATATAATCCGATATTGCCGGCTCACGGTTCTGCCTGGGCAGACTGTAGTACAGTACTGTAAAAATCACAGAACACATGATCAGGAAAAACAGTCCACGTATAATGGAATATGAAGTTTTGTGTTTGTTCGTGTTAGTATTCATATGAATTATATTATAGTAATTAGGTACCATAAAAAGTCAATGCCTGTGTTGGTCAGATCAATGACTAAAGATAAAAAAAAAAGTTGCAATGGGTGAAAAAGTATGCTATTGTGATTTTGTTGCCGCTTTAGCGCGGTAAAGATTTACTCTGGAGAGTCCTTCCACGGAAAGCAATTATCATATTTCCGTATAGAAGGCGCCGAAGGTGTACGGCAGTAAAGCTGCCAATCTCTCAGGCAAAAGGACAGAGCATCTATATGCTTATTCCCATTCTCTTCGGAAGAAATCAATCTACGATAGGACGTCACAAGAGGTGACGGAAGGAGAGGGAATATGTTAGACATGATTAGTAACTTTCTGACCACAGTGGATGATTTCGTCTGGGGCATCCCCCTGATCGTCCTCATTCTGGCGACCGGTCTTTTTCTTACAGCCAGACTTCATTTTTTGCAGATCACGAAGCTTCCCCATGCAATCAAACACTTAATTGCCAATGAAAAGTCGGGCGAAGACGGCGAAGTATCCAGTTTCGCGGCACTGTGTACGGCATTGTCCGCTACCATCGGAACCGGTAATATCGTTGGTGTGGCAACGGCTATTGTAGCAGGCGGCCCCGGAGCTTTGTTCTGGATGTGGATCGCTGCGCTGGTAGGTACGGCTACGAAGTATTCCGAGTGCCTGCTGGCGGTGAAATATCGTGTGGTAGCAGAGGATGGACACATTATCGGCGGCCCCTTCTACTATATCGAGAACGGTATGGGCAAGAGCTGGAAATGGCTGGCGAAGATCTTCGCTTTTATGGGTGTATGCGTAGGATTGTTCGGTATCGGAACCTTTACCCAGATCAACGGTATCACCAGTGCGGTACATAATTTCTTCGATGCAAATAATGCACATACCGTACAGCTCTTCGGCATGGACTATTCCTGGAGCGTGGTGATCTCCGGAATCCTTTTGACCATCTGCGTGGCACTGGTAGTTATCGGTGGATTAAAGCGTATCTCCACCGTGGCACAGGTCATCGTTCCTTTTATGGCAGTGACTTATGTAGTAGCCTGTCTGTTAGTATTGATCTTTAATGTAACTGCCATTCCGGCAGCTATCGTGACCATCGTACAGAGTGCGTTTGGTATGCGTGCCGTAGCCGGCGGTGCTTTGGGAGCGGTTATCATGGCAATGCAGAAGGGTATTGCGAGAGGTATTTTCTCCAACGAAGCCGGTATCGGTAGTGCACCGATCGCAGCGGCTGCAGCGCAGAACGACTCTCCTGCCAAACAGGGTCTGATCTCAATGCTGGGTACCATCATTGATACTCTGATCATTTGTACCATGACCGGTCTTACGATCGTAATTACCGATTCCTGGAACGTAGGTCTGGACGGCGTGGATGTTACCACCAGAGCTTTCCAGCAGGGGCTGCCTTTTAACAGCTCTATTGCATCCTTTATCCTGATGGTATGCCTGGTATTCTTTGCATTTACCACGATCCTCGGTTGGGATTACTACAGTGAGAGATGCCTGGAATACCTGATCGGTCAGAAGCCGAAGGCAATCAAAGTATACCGTTGGATCTACATTGCCTGCGTATTCATCGGACCCTACATGACTGTTAAGGCAGTATGGACCACCGCAGATATCTTCAACGGTCTGATGGCGATCCCGAATCTGATCGCACTGCTGGCATTAAATGGTGTTGTGGTGGCTGAGACCAAGAAATACCTTGACAATGCCAAGAAAAAGTTTTAAAAAGTTCTGTAGCCCTATCACACGGGGAAAATCCATATTTTTCCCGGAAGTATAGAAGTGAGGAACTATATGAAAGATCTTACAAAGGGCAGACCGTCAGTTTTGATACTGACGTTTGCCCTTCCTATTTTTTTTTGGCCAATTTATTGCAACTTACTTACAGTCTGGCAGATACCCGCATCGTAGGTACTTTTCTGGGAGATAATGCCCTGGCGGCAGTGGGGGGCCACGACGACGCTGAGCAATCTGATCGTACAATTCCTGATGGGAATGTGCAATGGCTTTGCTATTATTTCGGCACAGTGCTTCGGAGCGAAGGATATGGACAGATTGCGCCGATCCTTGGGCAATTCTCTGGTGCTTGGCCTATTGGCAGCTGTGGTACTGACGATAGGAGGGCTTGTATTTTTGCAGCCGATCCTCAGATTCCTGAATGTGCCGGAAAATCTGCTGCACACAGCAACACAGTATGTGTCCGTGATCATAGCGGGACTTGTTGTTACATTACTATATGATGTATTAGCGGCGACCCTAAGAGCAATCGGAGATACCGTGACCCCGCTGATCGTGCTGGCGGTGTCGGTGGTGCTGAATATCGGAGGAGATCTGCTTCTGATCGTGGTGCTGCATATGGGAGTGCTGGGTGCCGCAGTTGCTACTGTGCTGTCGCAGCTGATCGCTGTGGTGGTGTGTGCGGTCTATCTGTGGAAAAAGTATGAAATTCTGCGGATACGTGTGAATGATCTGAAGCTGCAGGATGCCGGAATGCTCCGCAATATGTTAAGCTCCGGCCTTTCCATGGGATTCATGAGCTCGCTGGTCAATATCGGTACATTGACATTGCAGACCTCCATCAATAAGCTGGGACAGAATATTATCATTGCCCATACGGCAGCCCGCAAGATCTCCGAGATCTTCATGATCATGTTCAGCGTCTTCGGTCAGACAATGGCGACCTATTGCGGACAAAATCTGGGAGCCGGCAAAATCGAACGGATCCGCAGAGGAATCCTGTTGGCAACCGGTTATACCTGCATCTGGTGTACGCTTAATATTGTGACTGCTTATACCATCGGTGACTGGCTGGTATGGCTGGTCACCGGCAGCAAAACTCCGGAAGTGATCTACAATGCAACGTTATATCTCAAGGTAGATACTTTGTTCTATTATGTGACGGCGGTAATCTGTATTGTGAGAAATGCCATGCAGGGGTTGGGAGAACGTATCGTACCGCTGATCTCCAGCTCATTGGAAATGATAGGGAAAATTGTGATCGCGGCGACGCTGGTTCCCATGTTCGGATACCTGGGTGTCATCGCAGCGGAGCCTATTGTGTGGTTTATTATGATCATTCCGCTATTGATAAAGATACTGCGTATGCCGGTCTGGAAGCAGAAAACTTAACTGTTTCGTAAACAAAGAGAGTTTTTTACTTAACGTTGAGGAAAAATAACCAAATTTGATAACAAAATACTTGTAAATTTGTCGAATTGTATTACTATATGGAAAATGCTACAATAATTTCACCGAGAAAATACTTAAACGTTTTCGAGACGGACCGAATGTGATAAAGTCTTTTACAGAAAGGCAGATGTGGTAAGTATGAAGAAGACAGAGAATAAGAAAACGAAAGTAAAAGGGAACAAAAAGCCATTTTTCACAATTTCGAAAAAGATACTGGCGTTAAGCCTTCTGCCGATGATCATTGTATGTGCACTGGTGGCTACGGTGGGGGCCAAAGCATTAGAGACCGGAATTGAGAAACAGATTGAGCAGTCTCTGCAGATCGTTGGTGTCAGTGTGGATGAAACCTACACGAATCTGTATGAAGGCGATTACACCAGAGATAAGGGAGGCAAGGTGCGCAAGGGCGGCACATCCATTTCCGGGGAGACACAGTTGATCGATGGATTGCAGGAGAAGACAGGCTTCCAGGTGTCTTTTTTGTATGGAAATATGCGTCTGATCACGACATTGACCAAGCCGGAAGGAGGACGTATTAACGGTACGGCGCTGGAAGACGATGTCTATGCACAGATTCAGACTGGGGAGGCTTTGTTCCTGACGGACTGCAACATTTCCGAGGTAGATTATTATGTATATTATCAGCCATTGATCAATTCTGATGGCTCTGTGATCGGTGCCATCGAAGTGGCGACGCCGATGCAGAATGTCAAGGATACAATCTCGATGCAGGTGAAGGATATTATTCTGATCGCTGTGGCATGTGTTCTTGTGGCGGCAACGCTGGTAAGCGTATTATCCCGTAGCATGGTGAAGACCATGAAGAAGACGAAGCATTTCCTAGGCAGGATCGTGAACGGAGAACTGGATGCAGAGCCGGATGAAAAGCAGTGCCGTAAAAAAGGATGAACTTGGAGATGTATATCGTATTTCTGTAAAACTGCAAAAACTCTCCGTTCGATCGTAACAGAGATCAAGGATTCCGCGGATGATCTGACAGCATCTTCCAACAAACTGATCAAGATGGCACAGGATACCCAGGAATCTGTGAATGATGTATACCATGCTGTCGGCGAGATATCAGACGGCGCAAGGAATCAGGCCAATGAGACAACGGATGCTAATGAAAATGTAGTGCGTATCGGCGAGCAGATCGAATATATATCTGAGGAAGTAAAATCTCTGACGGATTATGCCGGCAGGATGGCAGAAGCAGAGAAAGCCTCCGAAGAGATCATGAAGGAACTGAACGGCTCCAACGAGAGCACCAAGGAATCTGTCCTGCGGGTAGCGGAACAGATTACGGATATGAACGGAGCAATTCAGAATATCACCAAGGCAGTATCCATGATTCAGGATATTGCGGACGAGACAGATCTGCTGTCACTGAATGCCAGCATTGAAGCAGCCAGAGCCGGAGAAGCGGGAAGAGGCTTCGCAGTGGTAGCAGAGCAGATCAGTAAGCTGGCTGACCAGTCTAAGCGCTCCGCAACCGAGATCGAGCAGATCATCCAAAATATCATGGCGTCTTCCGGCAGAATGGTGGAGATCATGGGTGAAGTGGAAGCCAACATGAATCACCAGCAGAGCAAGTTAGAGGAGACCGGTGTGAAGACTGCGGCAGTAGCGGATGGTGTGGAGAATTCCCTGCAGCATATTGACGGTATCCGGGAGAAGATGGATGTCTTAGGACAGTCCGGAAGTGCGATCCGTGATGTAGTGGAAGGATTGTCGGCAATCTCCGAACAGAATGCAGCATCCGCAGACAGTACCATGCAGGCGGCTCATGGCATGAGTGATACCATGACAGAACTGATGACTTCTTCTGAGAATCTGTTGGCATTAGCGGATAAGCTGGAAAAGGTACTGGATGTTTTCAAGGTATAAAGAGGGTGCTGGAAGCTGTCCGGCAGGGAGATAACATATAAATGACAGAAAATGCAGTCCGTTTTTCATAGAAAACCGGACTGCATTTTCGTGTGCTTTATTGACGGGGATACCATCATGAATTACAATATAAGGGATGTGAGGAATTACGTTATGAATTTAAGGTCTTTCACCCACTTATAAGCAAGCTCATATGGGCTTAGACTTTTTGACCCTGGCATAATATCATACGGGAGAGAAGGAGAATGCAAATGAAAGAGTTGGAACGAAGTAACCGGGTGGCCATGATAGCACATGGTGTGATCAATGCATGTATGCTTTTCATTAGCGTGATCGGATTTGTTGAACACACAGTGTCGGCTCCGGTATTGGCAGTGTTATGCTTCTTGGGATCATACCGGTTCTTGCGGAATTAATTTGTTGGAAGAGGGATCATGCGACAAAAGCTATAAAACACCTGTCACTGATCGGATTTGCACTGTTTTATACGGTGCTGCTTTTTACGGCACAGTGCAACATGGTGTATGCATTTGTAATTCCCATGATGTTTGCAGTCATGCCTTATCATGATGTCAAGGCATTTGTACTTATTAATGTGGGGACGGTGGTAGAGAATGTCCTGGTGGTGCTCCTGGGAGCCACACAGGGGGATTTGGCTATCTGGGGCGGGACGCAGGATTTATACAGATTTCGGTAATGATTCTGCTGTGCATTACATCCATCTATGCTACCATATCCAACCAGAAGAACACCGATGAAAATATAGAGAGCATTACAGCTGCGCAGGACCGCGCGGAAGCAACCTTACGTGAGGTCATGGAAATGAGCAGCCGGATGGAGACTTCAGTAGCTGATATCACAGCGGAATTGAATAAACTGGAAACTGCTTTTGACAGTACCAAAACAGCCATGGAGGAGGTGTCTGCAGGTTCCGGGGAGTCTGCAGCGGCGATTCAGCAGCAGACGTCCCAGACGGAGGCTATTCAGGAAAAAGTAAATACTGTGGGTGAAGTGGCAGAGACGATCGGAAGCAATATGGAACATACGATAGAAATGCTGGATGCCGGAAAAGAAGAGATGACAGGTCTGAAGGAGCAGGCAGAGGATTCTGCAAGAAACAGTGAACTGGCGGCACAGAAGCTGGAAACGCTGGATCATTATATCCAGGAGATGCATTCCATCGTGGAAATCATCAGCAAAATAGCTAATCAGACCAGTCTTCTGGCGCTGAATGCCAGCATAGAAGCAGCCAGAGCCGGTGAAGCCGGCCGCGGTTTCTCCGTAGTGGCGACGGAGATTTCGGGAATGGCCACCCAGACAAAGGATGCTACCGGTAACATCGCGGAGTTGATCCAAAATGTATCCGGAGCGATTGGAGAAGTGGTGACGGTCATCCGTCAGATGATAGACGGTATCGGCAGCCAAAGGGAAGGAACGATGCGTGCGGCGGACAGTTTCACGGCAATTGAAGACAGCAGCTATACGATTGTGGATAATCTGGGTGAGATGCTTCAGACAGTAGAAGCTCTGAAAACAGCCAACCAGGAGATCGTGGATTCCATTCAGACAATCTCAGCGACTACGGAAGAAGTGTCTGCCCATGCCAGTGAGACACTGGAAGCGGAAGAGAGAAACAGAGAGATTCTGCAGAAAATTACTGAAAATATGAATTCTATGGTAAAAAAAAATAAGTAACGGTTCCTGTGACAGAACGGACAGGATAGAAACAGGAGTGACAGAATATGCATGACAACGGGGTGACTTTACAGAAAAAGGTGTTACAGAATCTGGATATACCGTATTCGTATGAACTGGCAAAACGAATGGAACAATACCGGTCACATCCGACACTGGGGTATCGCCCGGCGGGTTCTAAGGCAGAATTTGAGACCGGAGAGATGTTGAAGACAGAAATGGAAAAAAATCGGACTGTCTGAGGTTACAAAGGATGCTGTGACGGTAGACGGCTGGGAATTCATAAGGCGGCGTTAAGCTATACGAATGTAGCCGGGGAGACCGTGTCAGCAGAGCTGGGAGCCTATCAGACAACCTTTGTCACCGATGGCCCGGAAGGAATTTTCCATGATGTATCTGGGAAAAGGAACGGAGACGGACTATCAGGGAAAAGATGTCAGGGATAAACTGGTATTGGTGGAGATTAACCAGAGAGATGAGTGGTGGATCAATTATCCGGTATACCAGGCACATCTGAAAGGAGCTGCTGCCCTGATCGCAGTGCAGAGCGGCGGCTACGGTGAAATCGACGATGAAGCTCTGAATGCACAGGATATCGCCGGACCGGAGGATGCTCCCGCTTTTTCCATTTCCAGAAAAGATGCGGCCGGCCTGCTGGAGCTGCTGCGTGATCAGGAGGAAATAACGGTCACCTTTGATGCGGAATCCAGGGTGACCAGAAACTGCACGACTTATAATATTGTGGGTAAGATTCCCGGGAAACATCCGGACCGCATGGTGCTTTTGTCTGCACACTATGATTCCTATTTTGACGGATTCCAGGATGACAATACAGCGGTCGCCCTGATGTTTGGTATTGCAAAGGCGTTGCGGGACAGTGGTTTTCAACCGAACAATACCATTGTGATCTGTGCCATGGCATCCGAGGAATGGGGCGTGGCGGATTCCAATTTCGACTGGTCGACGGGAGCTTATGAGCAGATATTCACCGCACATCCCGAATGGGTGGGCAAGGTGATCGCAGACCTGAACTTTGAACTCCCTGCGTTAGCGCATGGTACCAGAGCGAGGATCCGCAGCTGCTATGAATACGTCAGCTTTCTGGAGGAATATCTTGCGGATCTGCCGAATCTGACGATAGCCTATCCGGAAGAGACAGCAGTGACATCTCCGATCGAGACCTGGTCGGATGATTTTTCCATGGCGATCGCAGGTGTACCGTCCATGGTAAATGATTTCACCGGCGGAAGCTTTATGGAGACCCACTACCATTCCCAGTTTGATAACGATGAGTTTTATGATGAACAGGTATATCGTCTGCATCACGAGCTGTTTGCTCTGCTGATCCTGGCGCTCGATGAAACGGCAGTGGTACCGTTGCAGTTTTCACCGGTGGTGCAGCGGATTCGCAAGGGCTTGGAACAGTGTCGGGAAATCTGCTACCGCGCCGATGTGGCGGGGCAGCTGGGAGAGAAAAAACGGGTTTTGCTTGAAAAAATTGAGGAACTGGAGACTTTAAGTGACCGGGCACTTAGAAGATGCCGGGAGGAATATGAAGCGGTAGAGGAATACAACCGTAACTACAAACAGTTGCTTAGAGATGGAAAATACGACGAGGCGGAGAAACTTTTCCGGCAGATCAGACCGCTGGAACAGAAGCTGCTCGCAAGGTTCCAACAGGAGCAGGACGCTTTTGTGCGGATTGACTGGTACGGAAATGTGTTGTATCCTCATGAGATATGCAGTGCAAATCTGAGACTTCTGGGCGGAGCGGTGAGAATCTGAAGGAACAGAGACTTTCCTCCGCACTTCGTAAGCTTTATCAGGTAGACAACAATGCCTATGCCTTTAATTTTGATGAAGAAGTATATAGGCATTTTACGGATTATGTATTCCATCAGCCGAAGGATCGCCTGAAATGGGGTTACGGAAGGCTGCCGGAGCATGAAAATCTATATGGAACGGTCAAGCAGCTTCTCCAAAAAGAAAAACAACTGGAGATGTTGACAGGATCCGGTATGAAGGAAATGGACTACCGGGAAGAAATTACCAGCCTGGAGCATGCATGCAGCAAGCTTGTGGTCAGCCTGATGAATATCGTGCAACAAATGGAGAAATCTGTGACAGAGATATTCGGATTGTAATGATGGCGAGAGCAGAGCACGGAACGATCCACAGACAACAAAGCTGGGGACTGACATCATCATAATAAGGAGATAACAGTAAATACAATTATGGAAAGTGATAAGTTATATCGTGTGCAGAAGGAAGACCTTCCGAAAGTGGAGAAAATGCTGAATCAGTGCTTTGCACACGATCCGTTGTACGAGACGCTGATTCCGGATCCGGAAGTCCGTAAAAATCTGATGCCGGAGCTGTTTAAATGTGACATGGATGAATTTTATGCGACCTGTGAGATCTTCGCAGACAGCGCGGATCTGAACAGTGTATTGGTGGTATCGGATGAAGCGGAGCCGTACAATGTATTTCAGTTCTATTTTACAGAGGCCATGGCTGCTTTACAGACGGATTCCTATCTGATCAAGGAGGATCCTTCGTTAAAGACATTTCGGAATTTTATGAAGGGTGAGGATTATCTGAATTCCAGCTGGACGGATCAGCTGCATCAGAACCAACGGCTGCACATCATTTATCTGGCAGTGGATCCCACCATGCAGCATCACGGAATTGCAGCGGAGCTTCTGGAGGAAGCCATCGACTATGCCCAGAAGCACAAACTGATGATCTCCCTCGAAACACATAATCCAAAAAACGTGGAATTCTATGAAAAGTTCGGATTCAAAGTATATGGTGTGATGGAGAAGAATTTCCCGTTAAAGCAATACTGTCTGATCCGTGAAGTACAGTAATATTGCTGAAAATTTCAGAAAAATCCGGAAACGCAACTGCCGGTTGACAAAATTTCAAGGGCACTTGGTAGTTGTCAACCGGCTCTTTTGTTATGATTTTCCTATGTCGACGATCTATGTGTGCACAAGAAAACATTAATAAAAGAAGGAGAGAATGAAAATGATCCTGTCAGAAAAAATAATAATGTTGCGTAAGAAATATGGGTGGTCCCAGGAGGAACTGGCAGAACGCCTGGACATTTCCAGACAGTCTGTATCCAAATGGGAGAGCGGAGCCTCAATCCCGGATCTGGAACGTATTGTCAGTATGAGCCAGTTGTTCGGAGTTACTACGGATTACTTATTAAAAGATGAAATGGAAGAGACGGAATTCACCGATGGAATGACACCGGAGATCACAGAGGGCAAAGTGATCACGGTGGAGGAAGCCAATACGTTTCTGGAAGCTACGAAAAATATGCTGCCCGGATTGCTCCGGCGGTATCCTTATGTGTGCTCTCTCCTGTTGTATTGTTGTGGTTGTTGGGAATGGCAGGTGCCAAAAAAGAGGAGCGGTTACAGAAAATGTCGCAGGAGGAATCGGTCTCATCGTACTGTTACTGATGGTGGTAGTTGCGGTAGCGGTATTTCTTCTCACCGGAATCCCGTATAATAAATATGAATATCTGGAAAAAAGAAAAGCTGACATTGCAATATGGGGTGTCCGGAATCGTGGAGAAAGCAAAAGAAACATTTGCGGGAACCTACCGGATCTGCATAACCCTGGGTGTTGTATTGTGTATTCTGGGAGTGGTACCGTTGCTGGCAGTATCTATTTTTTTCGGGAATAATGGTTATGCGGTAATCCTTGCTACGGATGCTTTGCTTATTGTAGTGGCGATCGCTGTATGGCTGTTCGTGTGGTCCGGTATTATCTGGGGCGGTTATCAGAAATTGCTTCAGGAGGGGGATTATACTGTGGAGAATAAGGCAGTTAACCGGAAGTATGAGCATGTGACAGCAATTTACTGGTGTGTCTGGACAGCGCTTTATCTGGCCATCAGCCTGCCGACAATGCGTTGGGACATTACCTGGGTCGTATGGCCTGTGGCCGGAGTACTGTATGGGGCACTTCTGGCGTTTCTGAAGATAAAGAATCGGAAAGCAGAGCGCAAATGAGCGGATTGCACGGGGAAATACGGACGGCGTGAATAAGGAGCGGAATATATGACAGTGGTATGCCTTGTGATACTGGCAGGAATTTTCTGGGGAGATTTTTTCTTAAAAATTATATAGAGTCGCATGTGGACGAGCGGGAAGAACGAGAGATCTGCATGGGGGGGATTTCTAATCCGCAAACATCACAACAAAGGCATGATGCTCAATGCCGGACAGAAGAGAAGGCGTCTGGTGGCGGTTGTTTCACTGGCGTCATTGGCAAAATCCACAGAGGTTATGTGGTGGAACTCCCGGGAAATGGCATGCGATCGTATTCAACATGTCTCGATGTGGAATGGTCTCGGATGTGAATTTTCTACGATACAATGTCTCGAAGGTCTCGGGATGTGAATTTTCTACGAAAAGTGATGAGTGGTTCTCGTCATGACGGGGCCGCCTACAGTCGACATCCATGTCGACAATCGGCTGACGCGGACATCGTGTCCGCTTTCCCCTGTCTTTCAGCACTTTTCGTAGAAAATATCAACATCCTCCGACAAACATCTTCGACATGGCACTGCATACTCCGGGAATTCTGCGTTATGGAAAGCTTTCAAAAACCAGTAGCCCCGGCTGGGTATAAGAATAAGCAGTGCCGTAAGCAGACGTCGGTACCATAGCGTCCTAAAAAGGGACGCATTGCGGTCGTATTGCTTTGACCGCTTATGTATTCCTCTCACGCTCTGCGACATGGGAATCGTGGCGCATCGTACTAAAGTACTGAAGCGTGCCGCGTTTCTTATATTATTTGCCTTGCGCTCCTTCAGAGCAGCGGCAACTTCCAGCATGCTTTCGCCGGAGGAAATCATGTCATCGATGATGATCATATCCTTGCCTTCTACGCTGGTACCCAGGAATTCATGAGCTACGATGGGGTTACGACCGTTGACGATGCGGCTGTAGTCTCTTCTCTTATAGAACATACCCATATCCAGACCGAGTACGTTTGCAATGTAAATTGCACGTCCCATACCACCTTCATCCGGGCTGATGACCATCATGTGGCTGGAATCCAGCTGCAGATCTTTTTACATTGCGTAACAGACCTTTGATAAACTGATATGCAGGCTGTACGGTCTCAAAGCCGTGCAGAGGAATGGCATTCTGTACACGGGGATCATGAGCATCGAAAGTGATAATGTTGTCTACACCCATGCTTACCAGCTCCTGCAGTGCCAGTGCGCAGTCCAGAGACTCGCGGGAAGTTCTCTTGTGCTGACGGCCCTCATACAGGAAGGGCATGATCACAGTGATACGACGGGCCTTACCGCCGACAGCAGCGATGATACGCTTCAGATCCTGATAATGATCGTCAGGAGACATATGGTTCTCGTTGCCACACAGGGAATAGGTCATGGAGTAGTTCAGGACATCTACTAACAGATAGAGATCAGTACCGCGGACGGATTCCAGAATCTGTCCCTTTGCCTCACCGGAACCGAAACGGGGTACTTTGGCATCCAGAAGATAGGATTCTCTCTGATAACCTGCAAATGCCAGAGACTCTTTGTGTTCGCTTTCTCTCTCTGCTCTCCATTTTACAAGATACTGGTCTACCTTCTCACCTAAAGGCTTGCAGCCGGGCAGGGAAATAATGCCCAGAGAGCCGACGGGGATAGTCTCCAGATTTCTTTTTTCTTCACGATTCGCCATTGGGGTGATCCTCACTTTCTGATTCTGTATACTGTTCTGTTACAAACAAATGATAAATTGTCAGATGTATTCTGCATACGCTTTTTGCACATACGAATATCGGGGCCGGTCAGCTTACACAGATCGTAATGACTGGTGATACGGGAAAATACCCGGTCTGAATACCGGTCGCGCAGTTCCTCCAGACTCAAATTTGTGGAGATGATCGTAGCGTTTTTCCGCAGATGTCTCTCATTCAGACAGGAGAACAGCTGGGAGGCTACAAAAGTATTGGTCATCTCTGTGCCGAGGTCATCAATGATCAGCAGATCGCAGTTATACAGATCCTCGTAGAATCCGGAGAGAGCTTCTTTTGCCCTGCTGTCGAAGGCATAACGGGCAAGAGTATCAAACAGCCCGGAAGCACTGAAATAGATCACGGAATGACCGGTTTGCAATAATTCACTGGCGATACATCCCGACAAAAGCTTTTGCCAGTACCTACTGTACCATAAAAGAATAAATTGTGGTAGTCTTGTTCGAAGTTTTGTACAAAATTGCGACAGACATCACACATTTTCGGAAATGCGTAAGATCATCGCCCTGATAGTATTCGTAAGAAAGGTTGGAAAAATTCTCAGAAGCGATCATATCCCGGATATGGGACTGCTCATAGAGAATATCCAGTTCCTGCTGGTGAAAACAGTGACATTTTTTGCGAAGACCATCTTCACTGTCAATATAACCTGTATCTTTGCAATCGGGGCAATCATAGACGGGTTCCAGATAGTCTGCTGGGTGTCCGGCGGACGTGAGCAATTCTCTTTTCTGACGGGAGATTTCCTTTAGAGAAGAACGCAGTCTGGTAAGCGCCTCGTCATCACCGTTCAATGAAAGCTTTGCCTGCGCCACGGAAAGTTCACCGACAGACTCATCCAGTCTTCCGTATTCCGGAAGCTTTGTATAAATTTCCCGGCGGCGCTGCTCTGCCAGGTGACGGTTGCGGTCTCTGGTCTGCTCATAGCCCTTCATAATAGAATTGTATTGTGCGTTAGTCAGTGACACGGTCGGTTCCCCTTATCTGCTCATTGCTGGTTGTTCAATATCTGAATATTAGTTACTTAAAATTTCCTTTTCCAGAGCGGCGAAATCGTAGCTGTTCTGGGTAAACTGTGTAAAGCGGTTGGAGGACCCGGAAGAAGCGGGCTTCGCAGTCTTTTTCTTCTGGAAAGAGTCATCCATCTGCTGAATATCGGCCTTGTGGCGTACATTAGCCTGTCTCCAGCTGTTCAGGATTCCTTCCGCATATTCAAAGCGATGCTTGTCCGTAGCCAGAGAGCTGCGCTCACAGGCTTCCAGTATAATATCTGTGCTGAAACCGTAATCTCTGGTCCAACGGTTGATGAATTCCAGTTCTTTCGCTGTGGGAGAGGTACTGCGTCCTAAGCTGTTCATAATGGAATATACGCTTCTGTCGTAGCGGGTGGAGAATTTCTGCGCCTGCTTCGGGGTGGTGATTCCTTCTTCCGCCCAGTTGACAGCAACTTTTCTATGTATTTGAAATCTTTCTTGCCGCGCTCCACACAGTACTGTAGCAGATAATCGATCAGATCCTCTGAAAAATGCAGTACATCGGTGAAAAACAGGATCGTCTTGATCTCGGAAGGAGTCAGAGGCTTGCCAATATAAGCTTCTGCAATAAAGAGAAGCTGGGAGGTCTCTTCCCGTTCCTTGAATTCCCGTAACTGATCCAGAGAATAAGCCGGCTTTGCGTAAGGGTTGACAGTTTCCTGGGGTGTTGCCGGTACAACTGCAGCCGAAACCTGCGGAATAGCAGCGGCAGGAATCACAGAGACTCCGGCGGGGAGTATTCTGCATCTGCGAAGGACCGGAGGTCAGCAGGACATTATGCTGGGGGCAGGGGCAGCCTGCGTGCTCAGATCACGAAGATGAATCCCTACCAGTGTTTTATTATCATCGAAGTCCAGATCCAGGATCTGCTGCTTTCTCCCAGTATTTCAGTGCACGGATCACATCCTTTTCCGTGTGGTTGAACTTGTCCGCAATTCCGGACACACTAATAGCCTGATCCGCATTCAGCATGCGCAGCAGATAGAAATAGACCTTCAGCTGTGCGTCGTTGGCATCTTTCATATATTCATCAATAAACAGATTGGATACTACCGTAGAATCTGCATAATTATCTTTATAGAGCGCTATCCGTGCCATAACACACAATACTTCCTTCTTTCACAAATCATTCCTTTATCAAAGTAAGACCAAGTATAGCATAAGACCTGTGAAAAAGAAATAGTCAATTTGCCGGAAAACCTTGTAAACACTGGACTTTCGGACTCCTGGATAAAAATGTGGAAACGGTGGATATTGTGGATGCCAAAAGACGGTGTATCGAGAAAACCCTATATATCGGCAGATTATCGCCAAAATCCGACAGAAAATTATCCACAGGAAAACAACAAAATATCCACAGGGAAAACGGGGATAATCCCCGGTGTTTCCTGTGGATAATGTGGACAACTATTTGCCAAGCAGGTTTTCACCGATTTTTACTACATCTCCGGCACCCATAGTTATCAACAGGTCACCGTTTATGCAATTTTCTAATAAAAAGTTTTCAATCTCATCAAAAGAAGGAAAATAGTAACATTCATGGCCCAGTGCCCGGATCTCTGTCTGGAGCGTCTCAGAACTGATTCCCAGGGTATCGGTCTCACGGGCAGCATAAATATCTGCCAGGACGACTTTGTCTGCCAGACTTAAGGCTTTGGCAAAATCTTTCATGAATGCCTTGGTTCTGGTGTAAGTATGTGGCTGGAAGACACACCAGAGGGTCTTGTGGGGATAATTCGCTGCCGCATGCAGGGTGGCTGCAATCTCGGTGGGATGATGTGCATAATCATCCACAATGGTGACACCGCCGATGGTGCCCTTGTATTCGAATCTGCGGTCTGTACCGGTGAAACCGTGCAGGGCAGAAGCGGTAACCTCGCGATCGATCTTCAGCAAATCGGCCAGGGCAATGGAAGCAATGGCATTGCATACGTTATGCTCTCCGGGAACCTGCAGAGAAAAACTGCCGGACACTTCTCCATGCCGGTGAAGCGTAAAGGAAGGATGACCGAACTCGTCAAAAGTAATATCCGAGGGATAATAATCGGCAGCGGACCCGTCACTGTTGACCGCTTCTTTATTAAAAGTGATCACGCGACAGTCCAGATCTCCTGTGATCTCCTGTAATCTGTCAATGGCACCGTTGATGATCAGACAGCCGTCAGCGGGCAGAAGCTTTGCAAATTTATGGAAGGAATACCGGATATCCTCCAGATCCTTGAAAAAGTCCAGGTGATCTTCTTCGATATTCAGGATCATACCGATCCTGGGAAAAAAGCTTAAGAAGCTGTTGGTGTATTCGCAGGCTTCTGTAACGAACAGATCGGTACTGCCAACACGGATGTTGCCACCGATGCTTTTTAACATTCCGCCGATGGACAGAGTGGGATCTGTACCGGCATGCAGCAGAATCTCACTGACCATGGAGGTCGTGGTGGTCTTGCCGTGAGTACCGCTGATGGCAATAGGGTCTTGTAATTCTGCATGATCTCTCCTAAAAGCTGCGCTCTGGTGAGATGCGGGATCCCTTTTCCATAGTAGCGACATATTCGGGATTGTCTTTGTGAATCGCGCTGGTAAATACGACACAATCGATATCATCGGTAATATTCCCGGCACGTTGTCCATAAAATACATTGATCCCCTTTCTTTCCAGAGTTTCGGTGAGGGGGCTTTTGGAACGGTCGGAACCGGACACACGGAAGCCGGCATCCTTCAGAATCTCTGCGAGACCGCTCATGCTGATACCGCCGATACCTACAAAATAAATGGACGAGGGGTGATTAAAGTCTATCTGATACATATTGGCACTTCCTTAATATAGTGTAGTTGCATTGCTTATTATGTAACTATTCAGAGCAGTTACCTTATTATTAACATTATATACATAGGAACGAAAAAAACAATCCATAGGTACGATTTTGAAAAAATGTGTAAGTTTACTATTTTTTGCAAAACCAATCCAGACGGGATTGGCATAATTGACAAAAAGCTTACAAAAGATAAGCTAATTATGTAAAAAATGGATATGAAAATCGTAAAATGACAAAAAAACCTAGTAATAAATATTCACTTTCCTTTGGCAATGTGTTATAATCAGATTATCACATCCGAAGGAAAGAGCAGGCACTTTTTCGAGACAGATGGATACATCGGATAATAGCCGCAAGCGACTATTTATTACAACAGGTGGAAGGCTAGATAGAGGTGAGGATATGATTAAGAAAGAAATGATAGCCATGCTATTGGCTGGAGGACAGGGAAGCCGTCTGGGTGTTTTGACATCCAAGGTTGCTAAACCTGCCGTTGCATTTGGAGGCAAGTACCGCATTATCGATTTTCCCCTTTCTAATTGTATTAATTCGGGAGTGGATACGGTAGGCGTACTGACACAGTACCAGCCCCTCAGACTGAATACCCATATCGGGATCGGTATTCCGTGGGATCTGGATCGTAATATCGGAGGAGTGACCGTTCTTCCTCCCTATGAGAGGAGTACAAGCAGCGAATGGTATACCGGTACCGCCAATGCGATCTATCAGAATCTGGATTACATGGAGACTTATAATCCGGAGTATGTGCTGATCCTTTCCGGAGATCATATTTATAAGATGGATTATGAGGTTATGCTGGACTTCCATAAGGCAAATCATGCGGATGTGACGATTGCGACGATGCCTGTTTCCATGGAGGAGGCCAGCCGTTTCGGCATCATGATCGCAGATGAGAACCATCGCATCACCGAATTTGAAGAGAAGCCGGAACATCCCAGAAGCAATCTTGCAAGTATGGGTATTTACATATTTAACTGGAAGACATTGAAGGAAGCACTGATCGCTATGGCAGATCAGCCGGCACTGGATTTTGGTAAGCATGTCATTCCTTACTGCCATGAAAAGGGGGCTCCGCTGTATGCGTATGAGTTCACCGGTTATTGGAAGGATGTAGGTACTTTGAGTTCCTATTGGGAAGCCAACATGGAACTGATTGATATCGTACCGGAATTCAACCTGTATGAGGAATACTGGAAGATCTATACCAAGAGCGAGATCCAGCCCCCTGATTATATTGCTGCCGACAGTGTGGTAGAGCGCAGTATCATCGGTGAAGGCTCCGAGGTCTATGGAGAAGTATATAATTCCGTCATCGGTTGTGGTGTTACGATCGGTAAGGGAACCGTGATCCGGGATTCCATTATCATGAACCAGACCCAGATCGGTGAAGGATGTGAGATCAACAAGGCGATTATCGCAGAGAATGTTGTGGTAGGTAATCAGGTAAAATTAGGTGTCGGTGAAGAAGCAGAGAACGATACGGCACCTCATATTTACAACCACGGACTTGTAACCATCGGTGAGAAGAGCGTGATTCCTGACGGTATCAGCGTAGGCAAAAACTCAGTGATATCCGGAGTGACAGCTGCTGCAGATTATGAGGATTCCCAGCTCGCAAGCGGCAAAACATTAATTAAGGCAGGTGAATAGCAGTGAGAGCGATTGGAATTATTTTAGCAGGCGGTAACAATCACAGGATGCGGGAACTCTCCCAGAAGAGAGCAATATGCGCGATGCCGATTGCAGGCAGCTACCGCAGTATTGACTTTACACTGAGTAATATGACCAACTCTCATATTCAGAAGGTGGCAGTGTTTACCCAGTATAATGCAAGAAGTCTGAACGAGCATCTGAATTCTTCCAAATGGTGGGATTTCGGACGTAAACAGGGTGGATTGTATGTATTCACTCCCGCTGTGACAGCAGAGAACAGCAACTGGTACAGAGGAACCGCAGATGCTATTTATCAGAATCTGCAGTTTTTGAAGGACAGCCATGAGCCTTATGTAGTTATCGCATCCGGCGACTGTGTATACAAGCTGGATTATAATAAGGTGCTGGAATACCATATCGAGAAAAAGCAGATATCACTGTAGTCTGCCGCGATATGGAAGCCGGTACGAATGTAGAGCGTTTCGGTACGATTCGCATGAACGAGGAAAGTCGTATCGAAGAGTTCGAGGAGAAGCCCTTACAGGCGAAGACCAATACCATTTCCTGTGGTATTTATGTGGTTCGACGCAGACTGCTGATCGAGATGATCGAGAAGTGTGCTGAGGAAGACCGCTACGATTTCGTAAGAGATATCCTGATCCGTTACAAGGATCTGAAGAGAATCTATGGATACAAGATCAAGGATTACTGGAGAAATATCGCATCTGTGGATGATTACTACAGCACCAATATGGACTTCTTGAAAGCAGATGTGAGAAACTATTTCTTCAAGCAGTATCCGGACGTATATTCCAAGGTGGATGACCTGCCTCCCGCAAAAATATAATCCCGGTTCCCAGGTGCGTAACAGCCTGGTATCCAGTGGATGTATCGTCAACGGTGTGGTAGAGAATTCCGTGATCTTTAAGAAGAGCTATATCGGCAATAATTGTGTGATCAAGAATTCCATTATCCTCAATGATGTGTATATTGGAGATAACACGCATATTGAAAACTGTATTGTAGAGAGCCGTGACACGATCCGTGCAAATTCGTACTTTGTGGGAGAAGGCGAAGTTAAGATCGTAGTTGAGAGGAATGAACGATACGTGATCTAAGTGATCCGGATTCTCAATGACTACATTGCGAGACTGCTTGCAGGCAGGGCAATGTGGTCATTAGGGAATCTAACAGATATGAGTAAGTAGGGCGATAGCCCGGAATACGAATATCTGTAGCGTTTCGAGAGCCTGCAGGGCGGAGAAATGCGTAGGGATCACGATAACACCAAGGGGGTTAGCAAATGCAGATTACAGATGTACGTGTTCGTAAGATCACCAAGGAAGGCAAGATGAAAGCTATCGTATCCATTACACTGGATGATGAATTCGTCGTACATGATATCAAGGTGATCGAAGGTGAAAAGGGATTGTTCATTGCAATGCCGAGCAAGAAGGCAACGGATGGAGAATATCGGGATATTGCACATCCCATCAATTCTTCCACCAGAGAGAATTTACAGAAAGTAATCCTGGAGAGTTACGAGAAAGCATTAGAAGAGCCGGAAGAGGCAATCTAAGCTGCATAGGGATAAACAACAAAAGCTGTTGTCAACAGAGTGATCTGTGGCAACAGCTTTTTAAATTGCAGTTATCTTTTATTCCCCGGACGAAAATCAGGAACGCTGATAAGCACATAATCCGTTTTCAAATTGCAGACGATCGATCAATTCCAGGGAACCGCCGATTCTCCGGTATAGTTCTATGGTGCCTGTTGCATTGCCGCCTTCCCAGAGAGGAATGTCGGATACTTTTCCGTCAGGACTTTCATAGAGTAACGGCATCATCTGTTCCTTACTGCAGCTTCCTGAGATGCGTATGACGGAAGTACGGTTCTGCGCTTTGAAATGCCAGATAAAACGTTTGTTGGTTTCTTTCACTTTCCACTTGCAGCGGGACAGTGTAAGAGGTCTGCCAAAATGATACTCGAAATCTTCCCCGGTATAGGTCAGCTGCATCAGAATCCTGCGTCGCATGGGGAAAAAGAGAAATTTCGGACAACAGCCGTCGATGGCCAGAGCCGAATGCTTCAATTCCCGCCCGGTTTTCTCACTGATCAGGTGGCCGGAAGCAAATTGCAGCCAGGGCTGGTTGTAACTGCGGCCCCAATGTTTGTCCGCATAGCCGTAGGATGTCTCGGGAGTTACCTCGTAGGTGACACCGTTCAAAATGACGGTCCCACGGAAAAGGTACGGATACCTTCCCCATGCCAGAAACTTTCCAGGGCATGAACCGCGGTAAAAAAGCATTGGCAATATAGCCGGTATGACAGGCAACCGCCTTATGCACTTCCAGATCCCAGATAAAACTGCCCGCATCGGTCATAAGAGAGCGATGTCTTGCAACCTCATCGGAGATATCAATCGAACCACTGATCCGGTTTTCGCTGTAGACACAATCCTCAAACTGCATGTAAAAGGGATCCTGGGCCACCTGCAGAGAGGTCAGGGGATAATATGCCCGAAAGCTGGAGCCCGCTATCTCCCGGCTCAGGGAATACACCGGCTTTTATGCAGAGATAAGATGGTTTCAGACCATGACGTTTATAGTAGGGATGCTGACCTAAAATAGGCTGGGAAGTACCGAGAGCCGGATTTAAAATGCTGTATTCTACAAAAAAAGTGCGGGTTTCCTGCGTCGTGGGGCAAATGCCCTGGAAGGAATGCCACCAGCGCATGTAGCCACGTTTTGCATCGGAACCCCGCAACATATATGCATTTCTTTTCAGATCAGATAAATTCATGGATCAAAGACTCCCCCGCTTTTGTACCCCTTAAAACAACATTTCGTAGATAACGTCTATATTATAATACTATATATTGTGAATGACAAGGGTGTCGGAAGAATCTTAAGAAAGTTTTAGAGATTTTCTTTGATCCGGATATCCACCGCTACATAATTGTATTCTTTTTCCGGATTTTCGCCGGTCGTCAGATAGGCAAACAGCAGGGAAAGAGGGTTGCTGCCCTGAATTTTCGGCTGTTGGCAGATGGTGGCGGCAATGGTGCCATTTTCCAGCATTTGGCGTGTGGTGGGGACCAGATCAAAAGCGATGATCCGGATCGTCTTTTTTTACCCAGAGCCTCTACACTGCGGCAACCTCCGTAGACACCGCCGGCGGCGAAGAACAGTGCATTGATCTCCGGGTGCTTTGACAGAAGTGTCGTTGTCTTTTCGTAGCTTTCCACTTCGTCATCGTGGATCTCCACGGTATCCACGACGCGGATCCGGTCAGAGAAAGGTTCTAATGTCTTCAGAAATCCCGCAATGCGCTCTGTGTGACAGAGAATGTTGGAGGAACCTGTGACAATACCCACGTTTACCGTGCCGGAGGTCATCAATTGCAGAAGACCGGCGGCGGTGGCACCACTGCGGGTGTAGTTGCTGCCGACATAAGCGATACGTCTGGAATTTTCAATGTCTGTATTCAGCGTGACCACGGGAATCCCCCTGCTCGTATAAAGTATTGATGCAGTCGCGGATCCGTTCGTCGTTGTAAGGGGTCATGGCAATGCCGTTCACTTCTTCTGCAAGAAGCTCTTTGACTGCCTGTAACTGGGCCTCCACACCGAAAGAAATCTGTTTGGTGATCACGGTACAGTTGTAACCTGCCAGCTCTTCCGCCTTTTCATTGATTCCGGCCAGAACATCCTGAAAAAAAGGATTCCCGGTGGAAAACAGAATGACACCCAGCTTCAGCCGCTTTTTCTGCGCTGCCAGAACGAGACCGGCGCGGTTGGGTTTATAGTCCAGCTCTTTTGCAATTTTTCTGATCTTTTCGGCGGTCTCCGGGTTTACTGCGCCGCGATCGTTTAAGACGCGATCCACAGTGCCGCGGGATACTCCGGCCAATGCGGCGATTTCTTTGATGGTTGCCATAGAATACTCATGCCTTTCCGTAATATCTGTTCCAGGTATCTGGTTATAAAAGTATTATTTCCAGAGGAACGTCAACGAAAGTGCAGAATTTGTCCGGGCACGCTGAATGGATGATGAATGATGAAATTCCATCTTCACTTTTTAGTGAAAAAATACTGAAAACATAAAAACTTCTACTTGAAAAATTTTTTCACAACAGTTATGATAAGAGTATAACGTGCACGGGCACGAAAAGGAACGAAAATGGATCACAACACAAACGTAGGAGGAAGATTCATGCTATATATTGGAATCGATCTGGGCACTTCGGCGGTAAAACTGCTTTTAATGGACAGTGAAGGGAACATCCGGAATATTGTATCCCGGGAATACCCTTTGTATTTCCCACATCCCGGCTGGTCGGAACAGAAGCCGGAGGACTGGTATGAACAGACTATGGAGGGCATCCGGGAGCTTTTGAAAGATGCAGACAAGAGCCAGGTGGCGGGCATCAGCTTCGGTGGTCAGATGCACGGATTAGTTGTGCTGGATGAAAACGATCAGGTCATCCGTCCCGCGATTCTCTGGAACGATGGCAGAACCACAGAGGAATGCGATTATCTGAATAATGTGATCGGCAAAGAGAAGTTGTCTGAGTACACTGCGAATATTTCTTTCACCGGATTTACCGCGCCGAAGATTTTGTGGATAAAAAACAACGAGCCGGAGAACTTTGCACGGATCAAAAAGATCATGCTGCCGAAGGATTACCTGGCATATCGTCTGACCGGCGTACATTGCACGGATGTATCGGACGCTTCCGGCATGCTCTTGTTTGATGTGAAGAACCGCTGCTGGTCAAAGGAAATGTGTGAGATCTGCGGTGTGAGGGAAGAGCAGCTGGCGACCTGTTATGAAAGCTATGAAAAGGTGGGCTGCGTATTGCCTGAGGTGGCAGACGAACTGGGGATTCCCGCAAATGTTGTGGTAGCGGCGGGAGCCGGGGATAATGCGGCCGCCGCTGTAGGTACCGGAACTGTAGGAGACAATATGTGTAATATTTCCCTGGGTACCAGTGGAACAATCTTTATTTCCTCAATCATTTCGGAGTAGATCAGCACAATGCCCTGCATTCCTTTGCCCCGCAGACGGACATTATCATCTCATGGGCTGCATGCTAAGTGCCGCTTCCTGTAATAAATGGTGGATGGATGAGATCATCGGAACGAAGGATTACGCAGCGGAACAGGCACAGATTGAGAAGCTGGGAGAAAATCATGTCTACTTCCTGCCGTATCTCATGGGCGAGCGTTCTCCCATAATGATCCCAATGCCAGAGGAACTTTTATCGGAATGACCATGGATACCACCAGAGCCGATATGACGCAGGCGGTACTGGAAGGCGTGGCATTTGCACTGCGTGATTCACTGGAGGTGGCAAAATCTCTGGGAATCCATCTGGAACGGACCAAGATCTGCGGCGGCGGAGCGAAGAGCCCGCTGTGGAAGAAGATGATCGCCAACATCCTGAATCTGAAGGTGGATGTGATAGAAAGCGAAGAAGGACCGGCCATGGCGGTGCCATGCTGGCGGCAGTAGCCTGTGGGGAATATGCAAGTGTGGAGGAGATCGCGGAGAAGTTCGTCAAAGTCACCGGAACGGTAGAACCGGATCCGGAACTGGTGGCAAAATATGAAGACCGCTATCAGAAATTCCGCCAGATCTATCCGGCATGCAGACCGCTGTTTGAGATCATTAAATAACGCGTAGAAAAATCAAACAACAACATAACAAAATGAACCTCGTAATTTTAAGTTTGAGCTATAATAGAGAAAGGTTGGTAGAGTAGAATGAAAATTTTGTCGGTAAAGGATCCTGCGTTTCGAAAATACGGCAGAGTGATCACCAACGTGAATTTCACAGAACTGGTGGAGGAGATGAAGAAGACTCCGATTCCTGACGGCGTGGTGTACGAGCCCGGGATCAATGCTTTGGAAGCATTACCTGTGAAAAAAAGAACTGGAGACCATCACATACGGAGAAATGCCTGTACAGATCGGTTACTGCAATGGTCATAATTCCAAACTGAATGCCGTGGAATATCACAGAAGTTCCGAAATTAATGTGGCAGCAACGGATGCTATCCTGATCCTGGGGCTGTTAGCGGATGTGGCAGAAGATTTTACCTACGATACTTCTAAGATGGAAGCATTTTTAGTACCGGCCGGAACCGGTGTAGAGGTCTTCGCAACTTCTCTGCATTATGCTCCCTGTGGAGTAGACGGACAGGGATTCCAGGTAGCCATCGTGTTACCTCAGGGCACTAACTATCCGTTAGAAGGAGCACATCAGAAGGTGGAGCAGGGCAAGGCACCCAGCGAGGATGCGTTGCTTGCCGCTACGAACAAATGGCTGATCGGCCATGCGGAGGGTGGACTTCCAGAGGGAAGCTTCCTCGGGCTTGTTGGAGAGAATCTGGATGTCAGCAAATAATGGTGGCAGAATAAAAGATTTGAACGCCGGAATCCCCTGCATGGATGTATGACGGCGGTAAAATAAATGGTGTAGAGAAAAAGAAAACGAAAATAGGAGGATTACAAAATGAGTAATTTACCCGAAGTAAAAATTGGCGTTGTGGCTGTCAGCCGTGACTGTTTCCCCGAGAGTCTTTCCGTGAACAGAAGAAAAGCTCTGATGAAGGCTTATACCGAGAAGTATGGAACAGACAGTGTCTATGAGTGCCCGGTATGTATCGTAGAGAGCGAGATCCATATGGTACAGGCTCTGGAAGACATCAAGAAGGCAGGCTGTAATGCACTGTGCGTATATCTGGGCAACTTTGGCCCCGAGATTTCCGAGACCTTACTGGCAAAGCATTTTGACGGTCCTGCAATGTTCATTGCAGCAGCAGAAGAGACCCAGAATGATCTGCTAGGCGGCAGAGGCGATGCTTACTGCGGTATGCTGAATGCAAGCTACAACTTAAAGCTTCGTAATGTAAAAGCTTATATCCCCGAGAATCCCGTAGGAACTGCAGCGGAATGTGCAGATATGCTGCATGAGTTCATTTCTATCGCAAGAGCTATTGTGGGATTAAGTGATCTGAAGATCATTTCCTTCGGCCCCAGACCTTTGAACTTCTTAGCTTGTAATGCACCCATCAAGCAGTTGTACAATCTGGGGGTAGAGATCGAGGAGAACTCCGAACTGGATCTGTTCGAAGCCTTCAAGAAGCATGATGGAGACGAGAGAATCCCCGCCAAGGTAAAAGAGATGGAAGCAGAACTGGGGGCAGGCAACCATAAGCCCGAAGTACTGCCTAAGCTGGCTCAGTATGAATTGACACTGTTAGACTGGATCGAGGCTCACAGAGGATATCGTAAGTATGTAGCCATTGCCGGTAAGTGCTGGCCTGCATTCCAGACCCAGTTTGGTTTCGTTCCCTGCTATGTGAACAGCCGTCTGACCGGTATGGGCATTCCGGTATCTTGCGAAGTGGATATTTACGGCTGCTTAAGTGAGTTCATCGGAACCTGCGTCAGCGCAGATACCGTAACTCTGCTGGATATCAACAACACTGTTCCCGATGATATGTACGAAGAGTCCATCAAGGGTAAATTCAACTATACCCACAATGACACCTTCATGGGATTCCATTGCGGTAACACCAACTCCAAGAAGCTGACCTCCTGCAACATGAAGTACCAGATGATCATGGCAAGAACCCTTCCTGAAGAAGTGACCCAGGGTACTCTGGAAGGAGATATCGTTCCCGGAGACATCACCTTCTATCGTCTGCAGTCTACCGCAGACAACAAGCTGCGCGCATATATTGCACAGGGTGAAGTACTTCCCGTAGCTACCAGATCCTTCGGTGGTATCGGTATTTTCGCTATCCCCGAAATGGGACGTTTCTATCGTCACGTACTGATCGAGAAGAACTATCCTCACCACGGCGCAGTTGCTTTCGGACATTTCGGAAAGGCTCTGTATGAAGTATTTAAATACATCGGCGTACCTGTAGAGGATCTGAATTTCAATCAGCCGAAGGGAATGCTGTATCCTACCGAGAATCCTTTTGCATAAAAAGAACTTAAGTAACTGGACATTGGCAAAATCCACGAACTCCCGGAGCATGCGATACACATGTCTCGATGTAAGGTCTCGGATGTGAATTTTCTACGAAAAGTGATGAGTAGTTCTCGTCATGACGGGGCCGCCTACAGTCGACATCCATGTCGACTGTAGGCTGACGCGGACATCGTGTCCGCTTTCCCCTGCCTTTCAGCACTTTTCTAGAAAATATCAACATCCTCCGACAAACATCTTCGACATGCCACCGCATACGCCGGGAGTTCTACGTTTTGGAAAGCTTTCAAAAACCAGTAGCCCCGGCTGGGTATAAGAATAAGCAGTGCCGTAAGCAGACGTCGGTACTTAGCGGTCGTACTATGATTGTGACCGCTTATGTACCGCTACGCTCTGCGACAGAGCGCGAGCGTGCCGCGTTTACTTATACCCTATTTAGCAGGAGAGGGCTTTCACAACATACACAATGGCGATCACCAATCCGCACAGTAGATAAAACATCCGATTGCAGCCGATGGAACTGATGCCGGTGAGCAGGATCGTCAAAAGATCAATGAGTACTGCCCACAGGAGAAAGCCGATGCCCCAGACACTCATGGCAAGTCCGATGAAACCCAGGATAAAGTGCATGATATAAGCAGGAATCTGAATTCCTTTGATGATCAGGTTCATCCGGGCAGCCTGCCCTGCAGTCAATTTTCCCCTGGCGGTCTGTACCGCATTGACGATTACGATGACAAAGGAATACAGGTTATAGATGACTGCGATGATAAGCAGGACAAGCAGGGAGATATCCGTGGTATCCTCTGGCAGTACGCCTACAAACAGGAAGAAGACAGCAAGAATCAATACATAAATATAAGGATAGATAATTACAGGTATCATTTTCAGATATTTCAAAAATTCGTTCATGACAATTCCTCTCATAATAACAATGCTTGTAAAAAAATGACAAAAGAGTATAGCAAAAAACATAAAATGTGCAAAAAAGATATTGCTTTTTGGAGCGCCGCGTATATACTCTCAACGATAGAAATAACAGGAAACACTGATAAATTCAGTGCTTGCGGTTGATTTGAAAAATGGAGAGGTTATTACCATGACAAAAGACCTGACAAAAGGCAGCCCCATGAAACTTATCATCAGCTTTGCTGTGCCGTTATTATTCGGATTTTTATTCCAGCAGTTCTATAATCTGGTAGATACCATGATCGTAGGACGGTTTCTTGGTGTGGATGATCTGGCAGCAGTAGGCTCTACCGGCTCCATCAACTTCCTGGTCATCGGTTTCTGCATGGGTGTCTGCAATGGATTTGCCATCCCCGTGTCCCATAAATTCGGTGCCGGAGATTATGTGGGCATGCGCAAATATGTGGCCAACTGTGCCTGGCTGGGACTTGCCTTTTCCGTCATCATGACCGTGGTGACGGCGATCCTGTGCCGGGACATTCTGGTATGGATGAAGACGCCCGCCAACATCATTGATGGGGCGTATAACTATATTTTCATTATATTTATCGGTATTCCACGGTATTCCTGTACAACATCGTGGCAGGCGTGATCCGTGCAACCGGCGACAGCAAGACTCCTGTGGTATTCTTAGTGCTGTCTTCCATTATTAATATTGTGCTGGATCTGTATTTTATCATATCCCTGCACATGGGCGTGGCGGGGGCAGCCTGGGCAACGGTGATCTCCCAGGGAGTCGCAGGTGTGGCATGTCTGGTCTATATGGTGAAAAAATTCGAGATCCTGCGAATCCACAGGGAAGAATGGAAAGTGGACGGACATATGATGATGGTGTTGTGCGGCATGGGAGTTCCTATGGGGCTACAGTATTCCATTACCGCCATTGGCAGCGTAATCTTACAGACTGCAGCCAACACCTTAGGTTCTGCGGCAGTTGCGGCCATGACTGCAGGCGGCAAGATCGGTAACTTCTTAGCCTGTCCTTTTTTGATGCCATGGGTTCCACTATGGCAACCTACGGTGGACAGAACGTGGGAGCCGGCAAACTGGACCGTCTTGGCAAGGGACTTAAATCCTGTGTACTGTTGGGGGTAGGATACTCTGTGATCGCATTTTTGATTGCAGTATTTTTCGGCGGTCCGCTGGCGCAGCTGTTCGTGGACGGCGGCGAGGCAGAGATCATTGCCAATGTGCGTGCTTTTCTGTTATGGAATACAGCATTCTATATTCCGCTTGCACTGGTGAATATTGTCCGCTTCCTGATCCAGGGCATGGGTTTCCCGAAATTCGCCATTTTAGCAGGTGTCTTCGAAATGATCGCCAGATCCCTGGCAGGCTTTGGACTGGTGCCAATCATCGGCTTCACCGGGGTATGCCTGGGCAGTCCCATTGCCTGGATCATGGCGGATGCATTCCTTATTCCGGCTTATTTCCATGTGAGTAAGGTGCTGCAAAAGAGGATGGCGCCGCAAACGGATGCCCCACAGGCAGTTTGACAACACGACGATCGTAAGTCACCAGACCGTTGACTTCTTCCTCTACATCGGAGAGCTGGGTGTATACCACACCGCTCAATCCTTTTGAAATCAGAGGAAATAACTGTCTGGAAAATAACTGCTTCAGGGCAGCAGCCATTTCTTCCGGGGTGTCGTACTTTTGATATCCATAGATGCGGTCCACACTGGAATGCCCGTCGATGTGACAGGCGTAGCCACCATATTCCGAGATAACGAAAGCCCTTTTTCCATCCAATTTTACCTGTAACGGACGGAAGTAGTTATGAATACTGCGGAAATCCCCGCCTTTCTGGTCGAACCAGCCGCTGGCATGGTCTACCGGACGGGTGGGGTCTTTTTGCCACCATTTTTCGCGATACGGGCGGCATCGAACTGCCCCCAACCCTCGTTGAAAGGCACCCACACGGCAATGGAAGGCACATTGTACAGGTGATCTATGGTGTCAAGACATTCCTGTTCCCAGCTTTTCCGGCCTTCTTCCGAACCACGGGAGAACAGCTCATAATGATTATCCTTCGTGTGGGCGGACATGTGGGGGAACAGTGTGGGCATATAGCATACCCAGGGCATATGATAGGTAGAGCCGCCGCTGACCATATCCTGCCATACGATCATGCCCAGACGATCGCAGTGGTAATACCAGCGCAGAGACTCGAGCTTGATATGTTTCCGGAGCATATTGAAGCACAGCCCTTTTGCGAGGCTGATATCATAGACAAAGGCCTCATCGCAGGGAGCAGTCATCAGCCCGTCGGACCAGTAGCCCTGATCCAGGATCCCGTGGAGAAAATAAGGTCTGTGATTCAGGCAGAAGCGAGGGATGCCCTTAGAATCTGGCTCTACGGAGTAGCAGCGCATGGCAAAAATAGCCCTCCACGGTATCACTATCGGCATCCAGAGTAAAGGGATACAGCCAGGGGTATTCCGGACTCCAGGGCTTGAAATTCACCGGCTCAGGTGCATCAGCGGGATCTGTTGCAGAATAGGTGACGCTGGCGGGAAAAGAAAGCACAACCGTGGTATGCGTGAGCCCAAAGGAATCCTGTTGCTCAGAAATTTTACGTACACGCATCTGCGTGAGTGAACCGGTATTTTCCTGTGCGAGGGTTCCGTCGCAGGAGGGAATGTTGACCCGGAACTCCAGATGGTTGAACGGCTTCAGAGAACACAGAACGAAGGTTACGGAAGCCTTGTCATACTGAGGAGTGATCTTATAATTGATGACATAGTTTTCCGGAACCCATTCGTACCAGACACTCTGCCAGATGCCGCTCTGGGCGGTGTAGAGCATGCCGCCGCGGTTCAGGGTCTGCTTGCCTCTGGTGGCGTAACCGGTGTCAGTCAGATCCCGGACTTTTACATAGAGATACCGGATCTGCGTTTACATATTCTGTGATGTCTAAGGAAAAGGAAGGTAGCCGCCACTGTGAGTGCCAAGCTTCTTTGTGCCGAGGAAAACGGTTGCCTCCTGATCTACCGCGTCAAAATGCAGAATGCAACGCATATTTTCCTCTTTTTTGGGAAAGCTCTTCCGTGGAAAAAGAAAGTTCCCGGTGGTACCACAGGTACTCCGTGGGTTCCAGTCGTCTGTGAACTCTGGAAAGCAGGGCTTCCGGAGAAAAAGGCACCCGGATGATACCCTGAGCGGTAAAATGTGCAGGATCCTCCGAGGAACTGCTCCCATCTGCGGGCACAAAAGCATATTCCCAGAGACCGTTCAGCATATGGTAATCCGTTCGTTTCATTTGCGGACGGGGATATTCCGGCAGGATATCGTCATAGGAACCGGATCGCACCAGCGATTCCCCAGAGAGTATAGAGGGGATGCAGGATGTCTTCCGGGTGCGCCTGATTCAGATTCGCAGCAGCATCTTTTTAAGTTCATGCGAAAACCTTCTTTCCTAAAATAGATTATTTATAGTATACTACATTTGGAAGTATAGCACATGAAAAATGATACGATTCTTTGAGAAAAAGTTTAGTATAAGCCATCCAGAGAAAATTCTGAAAAAATGAGGTAGTACAGATGAATATATTGACTGTTGACAATATTACCAAAAGTTATGGAGTACGCAAGATTTTTGACGGAGCCTCCTTTTTCCTGCAGGAAGGGGAAAAGGCCGGAATCATTGGTATTAACGGAACCGGAAAATCCACTTTGCTAAAAATGATTGCCGGGTTGGAAGAAGCCGATGATGGCACCGTGATTAAGGCAAATCACTGTCTGGTGCGTTACCTGCCCCAGAATCGGAGTTTGCTCCGGAGGAGACGGTGCTAGAGGCAGTGCTGCGTGGTAATCGTGTGGAGGAAAACGCCGGAACCATCGAGGCGGATGCCAAAAGCATGCTGACGAAACTGGGGGTTACGGAATTTGATCAGCCCTGCGGGCAGCTGTCCGGCGGACAGCGCAAGCGTCTGGCACTGGTATCGGTACTGTTGTCCCCGGCAGAGATCCTGTTATTGGACGAGCCTACCAACCATCTGGACAATTCCATGTCTGACTGGCTGGAGGATCAGCTGCGCCGCCGCAAAGGCGCTATGATCATGGTCACCACGACCGCTATTTTCTGGACAGTGTCACTGACCGGATCCTGGAACTGGACAAAGGGAAGATTTTTTCCTATGATGCCAATTATTCCGGCTATCTGGAACTGAAAATGCAACGGGAGGAGATGGCACAGGCCAGTGAGAAAAAGCGCCTGAATATCCTACGCAATGAGCTTGCCTGGGTACAGCGGGGCGCCAGAGCCCGCTCTACGAAGCAGAAGGCCAGATTGCAGCGTTTTGAGGAATTGAAAAATGTGAAGGGACCCGTGACGGACGGCAAAGTGGAACTGACTTCCGCAGCATCCAGACTGGGCCGTACCACAGTAGAGATCGAGAATGTATCCAAAAGCTATGGCGATAAAGTGTTGATCCGTGATTTTACCTATCTGTTCGGCAAGGACGACCGGGTGGGATTTATCGGCCCTAACGGCAGTGGTAAGACCACGCTGATGAAGATGATCCTGGGTGAAGTGGCTCCGGACAGCGGACATATTGAGATCTGGGCAGACCGTGAAGCTGGGATATTATGCCCAGGAGATCGACGACACCATGATGCATCCGGAGCAGAGAGTTATTGATTATATCCGGGATGTGGCAGAATATATCACCACGGAGGATGGACAGATCACGGCAGCGAGAATGCTGGAGCGGTTCCTGTTTTCCGGGGAAGACCAGTACGGACAGCTGGGAAAACTGTCTGGTGGAGAACGGCGCAGACTGCAACTGTGCAAGGTACTGATGGGGGCACCGAATGTTTTGATCCTGGATGAGCCGACTAACGATCTGGACATTGCCACCCTGCAGGTGCTGGAGGATTATCTGGATACATTCCCGGGCATCGTCATCGTCGTGTCCCATGACCGGTATTTTCTGGATCGTGTGGTCCGCAGGATCTTCGCACTGGAGGACACCCGCATGGTGCAGTACGAGGGTGGCTACACGGATTATGCCAATAGAAAAGCTGCAGAAGGAACCACGGAGAGCACGGGAGCGGCGGCAACATCCCAGCCGAAGAACGCCGATAAGGAAACTACTTCTAAAAACTGGAAAAGCGGACAGAAACGCAAATTAAAATTCACCTACCAGGAACAGAAGGATTATGAATCCATCGAAGGGGAAATGGCGGCATTAGAGGAGAAGATCTCTGCGCTAGAAGCGGATTTTTCAAAATATGCAAGTGATTTTGTAAAGTTGAATGAATTAACACAGGAAAAAGAGGCTGCGGAACAGCAGCTGGAAGAAAAAATGGAACGCTGGATGTACTTAGAAGACCTGGCAGCAAGAATTGCGGAGCAGTAGAGATTAGTTTAGTGGATAGTATAAAATAAAATGAAGTATCTTTCTGGACAGAAGTTAGTTGAAATCTACAATATATTTGGCCTGTCTAGAAAGTATGGAAATGAAAGCAGTTGGGTGGTATTTGGATGAATTATTGGAATATGTCATAGTTTAATAGAGATAAGTTTAGGGATTTTTTAAAACGGAGAACTCTCGGAGATATTAATAACCAAAAAGGCAGGTAGAAGCATATGCGAATTGAAGATATTCAAAGAATGGCCCATGACATTCTGGAAAAAGGCAGCATAGAAAATGATTATATTGAATATAAAAAAGTCTGCGACTTTTAAAGATAAGATATTAAAGACAATCTGTGCATTTGCCAATCATTACATGAATAGAGAGATTGGTTTGCTGTTTATTGGAATAGAGGAAGTAAATGATCCAAAGACGGGAGAAAAAGCCATTCGAAAAGACCTATTTATGGTATAGAAGAATCGTTGATAGAAAGTACAGAAAATTCGTTGAAACAATTATTGGCGAATATTTATCCTAAGGTGAGTTATCATCTGATTACAGATGTTGTTGATGATAGGAATTATATTATTGTAGCAGTAGAACCGGGAACTTCCGGACCTTATCAGACAAGTGATAAGGCAGAAAGTGACAAAGATATTTCATTAAAAAGCCGGTAGATACATCAGAGTAAAAAAAGAGATAGCCGTTTGCCAAATTTTAAAGAGGAATATGAATTGTTACGTAAATTTGCTCATGATGTATTCAGCTCCAATTTGAATGAGACAGCAACTCTGGATGATTTGAGTTACGAATATATGAAGGAGTACTTGATTTCTACAAATGCTAGAGAAGATATCAGAAATCAGTCCAAACTGGATATGGCAAAAGTATGGGATTAATTAGTGAAAGTGAATATGGTGGGTATCGTGCGAAAAATTTTGCTGTATTAATGTTTACAGAGAAACCAGATAAATTCATACCTTATGCTCATGTGGAAATAATTAGGAAGCTATTGGAACGGATAAGATGGAAGCTAAAATTTTGATGGTCCGATTTGGATACAGGCAAAGCAGGTTAGTCGATATTTTAAGGACAATATTATGGCTTCCTATACTGTTAGGGATAGAGACGATAGAACATAGAATCGTTTTAATTGGCCATTAACGGTTTTTGAGGAACTGGCAACAAATTGTATTTTGCACAAACAGTATGAGTCACCTAATTATGTATTTATATTTATAATGATAGAATAACATTTGTGAACCACAATCGGCCTGTGCCTCCTGATACAATTGAGGCAATGAATAAAGAAACCCGATTTGATGATCGGCAGTATTTGAATCCGGAGCTAAAAGAAATGTTTTTTGCACTGGATTTGATAGAGTCATATGGTTCGGGGAATTCGACGTGCGAAGGATGCATTAAAAGAGAATCATTCACCGGAATTGCAATTTTGCCGGATAACGACACTGATGATTATACAATGGCAGTGGTCATGATTAATGATGAATTTGCAGCTATTCGTGAGGAAGAGCAGAAGAGTTCGGATGTCACCAAAGAAATTACCAAAGAAATTACCAAAGAAATTACCAAAGAAATTAAGAAGTTAATGAAAGAAAATCCGGCAATTAGTGCTAATGAAATAGCAGAGATGCTGAATGTGAAAGCAGAGGCAGTGCGCTATCGAATTAAATTGATGAAGAAATCTGGAGAAATTATAAGAAAAGGTGCTACTAAAGCCGGTGAATGGGAAGTAATTGAGTAAAATAAAAAATTGACAACTAAAATGAAACAAATATTTATCTGCTTTGTGTAGTGCTTATGATTAGGAGAAAGGGTATGGCATGCGTTGCATTTAATAATGATGTATATTCGAGAAATAAAGTAAGAGTGTCAAAAGTTATTATTGCCATTATATATAAAATGAGAGCCAAAAACTATGTAAAGGACACGTAAGATGATAATAGATACAGTAGAAATTTCGAATTTAGGATTATGGGAAAATTTATTTTTAAAATTTGATAAAAGTATAAATATAATACAAAGGGAGAATGGGGTTGGGAAAACAACTTTACTTGCACTATTGTATTCATTATTTCACGATTCTGGAATAATCAAATTTACGAATAAAAATCAAGAAGCATATATATGTATGAATTTGCATGATTCCAAAGAAAAATTAGTTTTAAAAAAGGTATATAAAAAGGACAATCTGGATATTTTGTATCATCTTTTGCAGATATAAAGAAAATTGCAAGAATGGAAGAAAACAAGGTGTTTATTTTTAGTGGAGAATTTCTGGATTATGATTGTCAATTGAATACTAAAATGATAAAGAATGCGATGAAATTATTAAAAAATGTTGATATGGAAAGGTATTTTTCTTTGGCATATGAAGGGGTATATATGTCTCAAGGTCAACAAAGCGTTATACAAATTTTAAATTTGCTATATCTTATTCCTTCAAATAGTATTTTATTATTAGATGCACCTTTTGCTAAAGTGGATTCAAAAATTAGAAATAATTTGATAGAAGTTATGAAAAGATTAAAAGATGTTCAAATTATTTTAACTACCACTATAACTGAAGAAACAGAAGAAAATGTAATATACTTGATAAGAACCTGCAAAGATATAATATCTACTCGACCTCAATTTGATTATAATAAAATTTTTAAAAATAATATGAAGCAAATAATGAGGGGGCAAGAAAAAAACGAAGAAGAAAATAATTGTAAAGTATATGTTAAATCAGGAAGTGAAGGAAACTGAAAAGAGAAATATAGAGTATAAGGAAATAAAGGGTAGTAGTCCAATAAACGCTATAATTGATGTTGCTGAGATATACATTAATGCTTTTTAAATAGTCGTGTCGTTGGTATAGGAACAATAAAGTGGGGGATAAGTGATAAAAGAATAGTGAAGGGAGTAAAATTATCTAAAGATGATCAGGATGTTATAAGTAGAAGGATAGCTGAAAGAGTGGGACAGATGAAACCATATGTAAGCTCAGATTGTGTTGAAGTTATATTTCAAAACATAGCTGACGAGAGCAAGATTATTGAGGAGTTGTATGTTGTAGAAGTAGTAGTAAAAAGTTGGACAAATGACATTTTATTTTCTACGTCCAAAGGAGAGGTATATATAAAGACAGAAGGTGGAAAGAAAAAAATTAGATGCATATGGAATTCAGGAAGAACTGAGAGGACGTTTGAATGGATTTTAAAATATAAAATAATTTTGCATATTGTGTTTACTTTGAAAAATAGCAATGCCCAAGAAAAAGATTTCAGAGCATATAATACAATACCAGAGAAACCAAAGAGCAGATTTCAGAAGTATGTAACGAAAAGGTAAACGGATTGATTAAAACCTCTAAGTAAGGCTTGATACCCACAAAGAAATTAGTTAAAGGAGCAGACAGAAAAAGTCTGTTCTTTTATTTATTTATCTGCTTTCTGTACTTTAACGGAGAAACACCAACAATTTTTTAAATGAATCAGAAAAATAATTGCTGTTGTCATAACCGCATTGACCGGCAATCTCCATAATGGGCAGATTTGTATTAACAAGTAATGCCATGGCATGAGAAATTTTATCCCCGTGAGGAAACAGGGAGTAGGTGGTATCAAACGGGATGTAAACAGTCTGGAAAGATAGGAATCAGACAGGTGTACTGCCTCTGCCGTTTCTCTCAGGGAAGGATCCTCTACATAGTGGCACTGAACGTAATGGATTGCATTTATTAAGGAAAAATGAGTTTCCTTCAGAATGACATCATTTTGGGAAGAAAACGTTTGTCCGCGTAATGCTGTTACGAAAAATTGTATAACAAGTCCCTGAATAATGGTATTGGAGTAATTGTCATAATTATTCCATTCATGTTCTATAAGTTTAACGAGCTGATCGATTTGTTCGATGGCCTGTGGAGTGAGAGTAATGCTGATTTGGTCATAAAGCATATTAAAACGCTCCTGCCCGATTACGGAAATGATATATTCTGCCACGGATTCCCGAAATTTTATATCAATATTTTCATAGATTCCCTCAGAAATATAAGTAGTACGATGTATGAGATTTTTGTGAATGAACTGAATTGTGCCGGGATGTACAGTTACCGTTTTTGAGGAGTAATGATGATACGGTCCCCGGAAATCATATAACCAATGCCGTACATATTTTCATAGGATGCAGCGGTATTCATAGAGTAATGGTTGTCACGTTTCTTATGATTTACCTTGAAATTGTAGTTTGGATGGATTGGTGCCGGCACGGTAATTCTCCTTATGCGTATTTAATGGAATAACAGCTTTATTTCTAAAATATATCAAAAAACTGAAAAATCAAGCATTCTATCTGTATATACAGAGGTTTTCTTCAAAAAACTGATGTACCATTTGGGAGAAAAGAAGAGATGGTGTTTCCAGCATAATTTACGTTAAAGGAGAAGTACGAATGAAGCCTTTTATGACCACTAAAAATCCGAAGCTTTTGGATCCCATTCGAAAATATTGGTATCTTTGTTTCTTTATATATATATTTTTTCTTATCTATTGATTCGGATAATTGTGATTGGAAGTAGTAAAATTGCTGACGCTACGGACAGTTTATTTGCCGGAGAAAAGGCTGCCTTGCTGGAGTTTATGATTCCATTTATTATTCTCATGCTATTGGGAGGGGCATTAGCTTTTGGCAAGAGTTATTCCAAGAATACCTTTAGTATCTGCATGCAAACAGATATACGCAATATGTTGGTGAGTAAGCTGGTAGAGATTCGATTCCGTATTTCGATACAGAAGGAACGGGAACTTTAATGAATAAACTTTTGTCGGATATGTACCAGACGGAGGCATTATTTGCGGAGGGCATCCGGAGCTTTTTCGTAGCGATAATTACTATAATAACTGTGTGCAGTTACATAGGATTACAAAGTGTACGTCTGTTGTTGGTGACAATGATCTGCTATCCGTTGCTGTTTTGGAGTGCAGGAAACTGACCAAAATGGTTGGGAAAATAGCCGTAGTGCGCAGGCAGTTGTATGATGAATTGGAAAATTCTGCTTATGATGTAATTCAGGGGATTTCAGTGGGCAGGACCTTTCATTTATATGAACTCCAGAAGAAACGTATTTTGATATAGCAGATGAGATTGTGCGGAATGAGTCATGCCGAACCAAGGTGCTGGCAATGAATTTTGTTGTGAGGGATTTGGTGCGATGGATACCAAAACTCTGCTGTTATTTGTTCTGCATTTATGAGGCCTGTCATGGAAGGATGACTGTTGGCACAATTTTAGCCTATTCAATGCTGCTGGATCAGATTTCAAAACCTATGGAAATATCCGGGTCGGATTGCTTCTATCCGAGAGTACAGTATTTCTATAAAAAGATTACAGGAGATTCTTGATCAGGAAGAGGAGGTGTCTGGAAAAGGCGTTTTTGCGCCTGAAGGTGAGAGCGTCCTGGAACTTGAGCATGTGAATTTTGGGTATTCAGAAGAAAAAGCAGATTTTGAAGGATATTAGCCTGACCATAAAGGGGCAGCAATGTGGCATTTATCGGTAATTCTGGTGGAGGTAAGTCTACCGTTATGAAGATTTTGTTTGGTTTTTATTATCCACAGGCCGGGCAATACCGTATTTATGGGCACGATTTTAGAGAATGGGATATGAATGCACTGCGCAAACATATCAGTCTGGTGTCCCAGAATGTGTTTTTGTTCCCGGAACGATTGCCCAGAATGTGGCGTATGGTAAGATTGGTGCTGCCAGAGAAGAGATCATAGAGGCTTGTGAAAAGGCGAATATTCATAATTTTATTATGAAACTGTCTCAGGGTTATGACACAGAAGTGGGAGAGCGAGGGGCAAGATTGTCCGGAGGCCAGAAACAGAGGGTTTCTATTGCCAGAGCCTTTTTAAAGGACGCACCTATTTTGCTTTTGGATGAACCAACTTCCGCAGTGGATGTGGAGACGGAGCAGGAGATTCAGGTGGCTTTGAGAGAAATTTCACATAATCGGACGGTAATAACTATTGCACACAGACGGAACACTATTGCGGATGCAGACGAGATATATGTCTTTGAAAATGGGGAAATTGTGAGAAGGGAGGTACGGACAAATGGCATATAGTGATGTGATTATCAGACAGTGTGGACCCAGGGATGCGGACAGTGATAATGATTTACGCATCCTTTGGCGGATGTTGAAAATGATGAAGACAGGATTTATCAGATATCTTTTGGCTATTATATTCATGAGTGCAGCTTTGTCTGTTTTTGATATGATAACTGCACTCTTGTTCAAAAATATTATTTTTCGTGTAGAAAAACTATGCACAGAGGAATATGTTTGCAGGACTTTTAAAGGAGGTGCTGCTGTGTGCAGGGATAGGATGTCTGATGCTTTTTATTTATGCACTGTCCTTTTATGTATATACTATGGAGGCAAAAAAAAGGGTGGCGCTGATTTACAAAAGGCCCTATATTCCAAATGTATGCGATTACCGTATTCTTATTATGAACAGACGGGCAGCAGCGAGTTCATGTCAAAGGTGATTAATGACTGTGAACGGGCCCAGGGTATCTATGGTTCTCGATTTCGGCGGGTATTGATGCCATTTTTGATGATGAGCTTTTATCTGACAGCAATGCTGATGCTCAGTTGGCAGGTGACGCTCTGCCTCTTTGGCGCCAGTGCTATACTGCTTGTGATAAACGGCTGTTTATCGAACCCATGCAAAGAGTCAGTTGGGAAATGTCCACCATCAATGTATCCATTGCGGAACGAATTTCCAATATTTTGTCAGGCATAGAGCAGATTAAAATATTTTCCCTGAAATCTGTGATGGTAGAACAATATATCAAAGAAAATGAAAAAGTATCGCAAAAGAGCAAAACAAGAGGAACTTTATGTCTGCCAGTCTGGATGGACTGAATCAGATCTTTGAACTTCTTGGCTCGTTGGTGTTTATTGCGGTGGGGCTTGTTATGGTCAGTCAGGGAATCACTACGGTGGACAGGCTGGCAGCAGTTTATTTGTTATACGGATCTATGAGCTGGAATTTGTTACAGGTGGGACTTTATATTCCGTCTATGGCAAATTATCTTGCAAATGCTAAAAGAGTGTTTGAGTTTCTGGATATGGAGGAAGAACCTGAACGCTATGAGAGTGTATCGGCGATTTCCTTCCAGGGAGATGCGGAAATCAGTATCCGGGATGTAACCTTTTCCTACGATGGCAGGCAGGATGTTTTGCAGCATTTCAATTTGGATATTCCCAAGGGAAAATGTGTGGCTCTTAAGGCAGAATCGGGGAAGGGCAAGAGTACCATTGCCAAGCTTATATTGGGCCTGTATCCTGTAAAGGAAGGAAAAATCTTTATCAAAGGAAAGGCTTATGAAGAATATCCTTTAGCAGAGGTACGGCAACTGATAGGTTATGTGCCTCAGGAACCATATCTTTATGACGTAAGCGTTGCAGAAAATATTCGCTATGGAAGGCCTGGCGCAAGTCAGGAGGACATTATCAATGCGGCAAAGCTTGCAAATGCACATGATTTTATTATGGAGCTGAAAGATGGATATGAGACTCGGGTGGGGGAACGCGGAAACCTGTTATCCGGTGGTCAACGCCAGAGAATTGCCATTGCCAGAGCTGTTTTGAAAGATGCACCTATCCTTATTTTGGATGAGGCAACCTCGGCATTGGATCATAACTCTGAAAAATTGGTAAATGACAGTCCGAAGTCCGGACTGTCAGTCTTCTGCATCGTCGGTAGCTGCTGCAACAGCGGATACCACGGAGGATACTACGGCGATCACTACTGCCAAAAGGATGATCAAAAGTCCGCCGGCTAAAAGTAAAAACATAAAGTACGCTCCTCTCTGAAATAACTTTACAGACACCCATATTATATCATTTTTCCTATAAAAAACAATAAAAATCGGCATATAGTAGAAAAAATCACCAAAATGAAGTATAATAAAAGCATTCATCGGGACTGGTTTATGTTTTGAGGAGGGTGCCTATGACGTATCAGAAAGCAAAAGAGGAAATCATTGAATCTTCGCCGCAGAAAACAGATGCCGGAAAAGAAGAATTATATCTGTATTCTCTTAGAAAAATGGCGGAAGAAAATGTAGAAAATAACAGAACAGGGCTGACAAATCTGCATAATATCAATTCTTTTTTCTATCTGTGCGGTGAAATGATCAAGCAGCAGCCGTATAAAAAATACAGCGTCATAATTATGGATATTGTACAGTTTAAGGCTGTGAATGAGTTCTGCGGCAGAGACGAAGGAGACAGATTGCTAAGATTTATTGCGTCTTGCTTTGACTGGTATGAGAATAACAGGCCGGATAGCTATGCCTGCCATATCAGAGCAGATATCTTTTGCTTATGCACAAGCTATGAGGAAGTAGAGGAACTGGAAATTATTGTGCGGGAGATCAGAAAAAAGATAACTGACTTTCCGTTCGCTTACCGTGTACAACCATCTTTTGGAATCGGAATCTCACCGGAGAGAGCCCCTGCCATCAGCTATCTGAAAGACTGCGCCACGATGGCTATGAACAGTATCAAAGGCAAAGTATATCGGACATATGCAGTATTTGATGAAAAAATGCGTAGTCAGAAGATGCGAGAACGTCAGGTGGAAAATGATATCGTGTCCGCACTGGAGAACGGAGAACTACAACTGTATGTGCAGCCCAAGGTCGATATGAGGGACGGAAGAGTGATCGGAGGCGAGGCGCTTGTGCGCTGGAAGCATCCGGAAAAGGGGCTGGTGCCACCGGGAGAGTTTATTCCCGTACTGAGAAAAACGGATTTATCATCAATGTAGATGAATATATCTGGGAGAAAGTGTTTGCTTATCTTGGAAAGCTGCGTAAGGAAGGCCGGACACTTATTCCTGTTTCCATCAATGTATCCCGATTGCATGCGTATGATGAGAAACTGACAGAGACACTGCTCCGTCTCAGGGAGGAATATGATGTTCTGCCGGAGTATGTTCCGCTGGAACTGACAGAGAGCGCATTCCTGGAGGACGAGGTTGGTATGTATCGCCGCATGGAAAGCCTGGGGAGCGAGGGTTCCTGGTGTCCATGGATGATTTCGGTACCGGATATTCTACCATGAACATGTTGAAGAATCAGACATTGGATGAGATCAAGATCGATCGGGAATTCATCCGGGATCTGGAGAAAGATAAGAGTCAGATCATTATCCGCAATACCATTGCCATGCTGCAGCAGCTGGGAGCCCATATCGTCATTGAAGGTGTGGAGACGGAAGAGCAGAAGGAGTTCCTGTTAGGCTGTAATTGTACTGATGTACAGGGCTTTTTTATTCTACCGGCCGATGCCGGTGGAGGAGTTCGACAAACTGCTTTGGCAGCAGGAACGGGAGCCGGATATGGCAAAATAGACAAAGACAAAATAGACAAATGCGCAGACCGCATTCTGACGGGCTTTTTGAAATTAACCTGACAGAATGCGGTTTTTCTTTGGCCATTCTTCCGAAAATGAGAAAATAGTTCCGGAGGCGTTGACAGATGCCACGGAAGGGAGTAATCTGCATATTACCCGACAGGTCAGTCGAGGTCAAAATTCTAAATATCAGGTCATATTCGACCAGGAATCACATAATGTATTAATTAGTGCAAAATGGATTATTTTGAGAAAACCAACAGGAGGATGTATGGAGGAAAGAGAAAACAAAGGGAAGAAACCGCCTCTGATGCAGAATTGCAGAGGCTGGTAGAAGATTTTATCACACAGAAACAGGTGCTTTTGATCCAGGTAAAAAAGGGTGTGTTGGGCAAGGAGGAATTTCTGCAGGAGGCAGGAAAACATATCGATCAATATTATCATTTCCCGGCAACGAAAAGGAAAAGACTTTTAAAATCATTTGAACAATATATTTTCGGTTATTCCAGACTGTCACCGCTCATGGATGACAAAAGCATTTCGGATATCCGGGTGGTGAGTCATGACTGTATCCGGATCAAGAGAGAAGGAAAACGTATGGATGCCGGAATTGCCTTTGCTTCGGAGAAGGAGTACCGGCAGTTTATTGATTATGTGGCAACCAGAAATCAGGTGAATATTTCTAACCTGAATGCGATCCAACGGTTTACGGATACAGAAAGTCATCCGGACTTTATCTTTCGTTTTACCTTATCCATGCCCATTGTCAATACCTACAGCGAACCTTATCTGTGTATCCGGAAGGTGCCGAAGAGTTTTCCCATGATGACAGAACTGGTGGAGAAAGAGATGCTGGACAGGAATACGGCAGAACTGCTGGTGCAGAGGTTCCGACAGGGATCGACCCTGATCTGCGGAGGAAATTCTTCCGGTAAAACCACACTGTTAAATGCGTTGAAGGAGACGCTTCCGGATGATATGGCAATTCTGGTGGCACAGCAGGCGGATGAGCTGACCACACTGTTTCATCCGGATATGATGTTCCTTCATTCGCTTCCGGGAACCTCGGAAAGCAGTGTGAATTATGATTTAAAAGCATATCAGCATAGCGGGACTGATGGACGTGGATTTTTTATCATAGGTGAGGTGAAGGGAGGAGAAGCATTGTATCTGTTGAATGCAGCGTATACAGGACAGATCTGTGCGGCTACGGTACATGCACCCTCTGCGGACAGGGCACCGGAGAAGATCGTGGACTATGCAATGTATGACAGTCGTTATTCCCGCAACGAATTAATGAAAATGATGGACTGCTTTCAGACCCTGGTGTTTATGGAACATTACCGGGTGAAGGAGATCTTCGCCTGTCTGGGGTGGAATGCGGAGAAAGAGAATCTGGAGTATGAGAGATTGTTTTGACCATTACATGAGAGGAGAGACTTATGATCATATACGTATGGATCTTTTGTTTAATATTTACGGGTTTTCTGCTTCTGTTTGGAAGGATACGGTGGGTGGAGACAGCAAAAAAAGCCTGCTGTCCCGGACGAAAAAGGGATGGATCAGTCGGCAAGACTGCGGGTATTGGAAAACCGGCACAAGCTGCAGGAACTACAGCGTAACAATACCTGGATCTGCCGGGTGGAAGAATTTCTCTGTTATTGCGGTATGCGGCGCAGATTTCCGGCGTGCACCCCGGAGAAATGGATCGCAGGAAATCTTCTGGGAATGACGGTGATCTTTGGAGTGTTGCTTGGGAGCAGTGGGAAATTCCTGATAGCTTTATCGGGGATAATGATAAGCGGAGCAGTGGAATATCTGTTCCTGAGCACGCTGCGTGGGCAGAAGAATTGCGGATGACCAATGAAAATCTGCTGAAATGTCTGAATTTCCTGGGAAATTACAGCCTGACAGCAGGGGAGAGATCACCATGGTTCTGGGTCAGGTGAGCCGTTATGTGGAGGAACCGTTAAAAGGAGCACTGGAGGAATGCGCATATGAAGCACAGACGACCGGAGACAGTTCGCTGGCACTTTTGTCCATGGCGGAACGAATAGAACATCCCAAGATAAAGGAACTGGCCAGAAATCTGGAGATCAGTATCCGCTATATGGCAGATCTGACCACACTGGTAGACAGCAGCAGACGTTCCGCAAGGGAGTATCTGCGTATGGAAGAGGAACGTAAAGGGATGCTTCGAGAGGCAGGTATCAATATGGCAGTGCTTCTGGGAATGTCGGTATTCGCCCTGCTGACGGTGGATCGGCTGATCGATGTGTCGGTCTGGAAAATAGTATCCGGGACTTTACCGGGGCATCTTGCAGTAGGTATCTATGGACTGATATTGTTTTTGTTTTGCGGAAACTGTATGGTTTTCGCCGCTAGTCAGGGAGGTGTGGAGAATGAGCTGGAGAGTTATCTGGATTCCCGAACTGTTGGGAGCGGTGCTGGGGGGGATTTTTGTGTTCCGGCTGGGTATGGGAACAATGCCGAAAACGGTGTTGCATGCCTGCGAGGAATTTACCGGAATGCTGCGGGAGAGCCGAAGGTATGAAAACTGGGTCACCGGAACAGAAAAGAAATTAAGGAAAAACGGTGCAAAATTTCACTATGGGAAGAAAATTACACCGGTAAAATACCTGCTGATGCGCCTGTTTCTTTCTCTTGGAGCAGTACTGGCACTGGGAACTATCGGCTGGGGATATGCACTGCTTGCGGCAATGGGACTGTATTATGTGCCGGAACTGTTATTGCTGTACCTGAACCGACAGGACAATCGTAAGATGATGCCGGATCTGCAGCTGATCTATCAGGCACTGGAGGTACAGACCTGTGCCGGAGTCTATGTAACGGATGCCTTGACGGAATGCTGCCAGAGCGTACGGACGCAGAGATTACAGCAGGCATTGATGGAACTGTACGGAGATCTGGTCATACAGTCGGATCTGGTTACGGCTTTGTCTGACTTCCAACAGAAATTTGACAACCGTCAGATCGATGCATTGTGCATTACCCTGATCCAGGCAGGAGAGTCGGGGCAGGCGGTAGATCTGTTGAAGGACATGGGAGAGCAGTTGAAGGATATGGAACTTACGGTGCTTCAACAGCAAAAAAGTGCTCTGGACCGTAGTATTACTTTTTTATCAGCTGGGAATGCTGGGGGCGGTACTGGGAATCATTTTATATGCCTGTGTGGGATATATGTTCCGGGCAGTGGTGCAATTCTGAAATACCAATAAAACAAAACAAGAAAGGGACAAAATATGAAGAATTTACAGAGAATCTGGGGAAAAGTAAAAGAACATGCCTTACGGCAGGAGAAGGGGATCGACGGGATCCTGGTCACTGTAGGTCTGTGTATTATTGCACTGTTATTGTGCGTGGTCATGAAGGACAGTCTGACAACGTTTATACAGACCATTGTAACAGCGATGCAGACCAAAGCGGCAGATATCCTGACAGGGGTATAGGATAGGAGAGAAGATGACGGAACGAGGGAAACAGCCAGGGAACATAGGAGAGCTGATGACGATGTGCATGTGTGTGCTGGCACTGACGGTAGTGATGCTGAACTACCTGCAGAATGTGCAGCTACTTCAGGCAAAAGAGAATGTAGGACAGCTGGCGAGGGCCTATCTGCTGAAAATGGAAACGGTAGGATACCTGGAACCGGCGGAGCAGGCACACCTCACGGCAGAACTGGAGACGGCAGGACTGACAGAGATCGATTATGAGGGAAGTACTTTGGAACCTGCAGGATATGGGGAACGCATTATCCTGCAGATTCATGGAAAGCTGGGCGGACATTATGAAATACGGGAAAAGAGAGTATCGACTGCCAAAAACTGAGAACCGGCAGGAGACAGAAAAAGCAGAAAGCGGACAGGTTTCCTGGGTGCTGGGATTGTTTCTGATACTGTTTCTGGCAATTTTGTTGTATATGCAGCTGCAACTGGCAATGTACAAGGCATCCGCACGGTATCTGGAAGATGCATTGGCACTGTCCAATCTGGCATCGGCAGTCATTGACATCCGGGAGTATGGTAGCACACATAAGGTACATATCACAGATCAGGAACAGGCGTATGCGGGATATTGTTCTGCTGTCCGTGAAAATCTGGGGTTAAATGAAAATTATGAAGCAGTAAGTCACAAGTTGATTTCCGGAAAGGTAGAGATACGAAATTACATTATCTACAATGTCACGGGAACAAAAGTGCAGGTGTGGGAACGAAACGGTGACGGTAGGATCCTGGAATGGGAAGGAACCCTGGGAGAAGTGAGGACTCGGGGGGACAGACCATTGAGAATACCGGTGTGTACAGTGAGATCACATATCCGGTGGAAGGTTTTCTGGGAATTACAGTAACTGCTGAAAAAAGTAAGCTGGTAGATGTGGTCAGTGAATATATGGGAGAGGAAACGAATGAAAAAACGGAAGATGAGTCAGGCGTGGAAGAATAGAATCTGGAACGGAAGTATCCTGGCAGCGTTTGTGGCGGCTATGGCAGTATTTGTTTTTTTTGCTGCAGACAGAAAAGAGAGTGCTTACGGAATACGAAAAGAACAGGTATGCGTGGTAACGGCGGCAATTCCCAGGGGAGAAAAATCTCCGCGGAAAATGCAGAGCAGTATATTACAGTCATGGAAATCGACAAAAGAATTGTGCCGGAGACTGCACTGAAAAGCACAGAGGCGGCAAGCGGAAGAATAGCGGCATATGGAGTGGAACAGGGGATGGTACTGACTACAGGCATGCTGCGGGAACTGTCGGAGATCACAGAACAGATGCGGGAACCTGTTATAGCCGGATTCCGCGCCGAAGATCTGTACCAGGTAGTGGGAGGTGTCCTGCGTGCCGGAGACAGGATCCATATTTATTGTGTGGAACAGGAGGAAGAGGAACAAAACGGGAAACTGTTGTGGGAAAATGTGTTTGTCCAACAGGTGTTTGACCGGAATGGAGCTGCAATCGGCGGTGATGATGGGACAACTCCGGCACAGAGAGTAAATATCTATATGGAAAAAAGAAAGGGTGGCGGACTTTTATGCTGCACTGGCACAGGGCTCCTTGCGTGTGGTCAAGGCAGAGGATACGGATAGGCAGGAGGAATGAGAATGCGGTATGGGAGATATCGGGCAGGATTACTCGTGCTGGGAATTGCGCTCCTGTTTTCGATACAGTCGGAAGCGGCAGCGAAAAAGACCATTTACAACAGTCCTTATGTTTCTTTCAGTCCGGATGGACGTGCATTTACAACCTGCGCAGGAGACCGGAATTATGTGTGGTATGCCCGGGATGACAGCACCACTGTGTATACGCAGATTCCTTCTTCGCTGAGAGATCCGGTAGTGGGAGAACATATTTATACAGAGAAACGGTATGGAGAAATCCCAGTGAGATATTGGAAAGTGGTCCACCGGTCGGGACAGTGTATTCATAATGGATATACCGGAAAAAACTGGCACGGGGTATCTTTTGGCAGACAAAAATGCATGCAGTATTATTATTCCGGCTGGAAAGCCTATTGTGCGGATTGCGGAGAAGCCATTGAAGAGTACAATATCTATATGAGCAGAGAAGCGGCGGCCTCGATACAGTACCTGGATCTGGGCAACGAAAGAAAACCGATGAGCTACTATTATCTCTGTCCGTTCTGCGACAATCTGGAGCAGGGGTGGATCTGCCGGCACATAAATGTAAAAATATTTCCTGGAATCAGTATAAGGTCTGTTATCAGGCCAATACGGGAGGTGCATCTTATAACGGTTATATGGATGACAGTATCCATATGTACAACGATGCCATAGTCTACGAAGGCAAGACGGTCACTCCGGTGACACACCTGACAGAGAACAATTACAGCAGGACCGGATATTTGTTCGCGGGCTGGAACACAGAGCCAGATGGTTCAGGAACCACTTATGCGGATAAAGCTGCAATCGAAAATCTCAGGCAGGCGGATTGGAGAGACCGGACAACCTGGACAGATAACGATCATGGTGTAGTCAATTTATATGCACAATGGGTGCGGAGTGAAAGCACCCTTGTGCTTTATGCCAATGGAGGAAAGTATGATGACCGGGAGATATTTTCTGTAACGCAGCCATATCTTGAAAGATATCTGTTGCAGGAAGAACTGGTCTGCGCACCAGATGGGTATACAGTCTGTTTTCGTGCTAATGGCGGATCGGAGATCACCCGGTGCAAGGGAAAAATCGGTTTGTCGAATGGAAAAAGGTGCATCCGTTCCGGGGAGTCTGGATGGAAAGCAATATATCTTTGATGCTCCGGACGGTAATGTGGACAGGCTGACGGCAGTCTATCAGCCGGAACCTGTCACATTACCGGAGACCACCAGACCCGGGTGGTCCTTTGGAGGCTGGTATTATGACTCGGAATTCCGACGGCCGGCAGGAGGAGCGGGCGACAGCATCATACCGTCCGAAAATACGACATTGTACGCGCAATGGGTGGATCTTACCCTGCTGGCGAAAGATAACTACAAGGAAAACGAAGGAAAAGGAGCGGTGGATCTGTCCTGGGAGCAGACGGATCACAACAACAAAACGTACCTTATTTATCAGAGACTGGAAGACGGTGCCTGGATGCGGATTAATAGTGCAACGGATATCAACAGCGGAGCGGCCGTTGAACTGACCGGTATTTATGAAGCAAAGACGAGGACATATAACGTGCCGTATACCGGACTCTACGTCATAAAGGCGATGGGGGCGCAGGGACAGGGCTACGGTTCCTTTCGGGGAGGATGTGGGGAAGTGCCTCCGGAACATTCTGGCTGCAGAGGGGGAACAACTGACTTATGCCGTGGGTGGTCAAAACGGGTATAACAAAGGCGGCAGAGCTTCAAATTATGGAAACGGAGGAGGAATGACATCCGTGGTATCCGACCGGAAGGGAATCCTGATGATCGCAGGAGGAGGCGGTGGAGCATCACCGGGCGGTGCAGGCGGCAAGGGTGGCAGCATGGAAAGTGTCCTCGGGCAGCAGGAAGGAGAAGCGGGTATGGCCGGAGGCGGAGCCGGATATTATGGAGGAACCGCCGGAGAGAAGATCGTGCATCACCATACGAATGACTGCTATAGAAATGCTTCTTATACACCAACATTCGGAGATTGGGAATATTTTATGTGGGGATCGAATTGCTTTGATTCCTCAGGCACAAATTCTTATCAGTATAACGGACATACCACAAGTACGGACGATGATGAGTGGAGCCGTGCCATAGTCCGGGTCGGATGGGCCAGAAACGGGAATTATCCTAAGGAACAGATGTGGAATGTTTCCGGTTATCGGGGATTCCCACCAATGGCAATACGACATTGAATCTTTCGTATTTTTTGCGATGGATGGGGATCTCTGGGTGGAAATATTGTGAATACCGACTGGCTGCCGGATGAGAAGCAGCCGTCGGAATTTGTAATCCTGGATCAAAAGGAACAAAAATTGCACAGGGAAAATTTCGGGATTATCCTTTTTATGATAAACATGGCGGCGGAGACCCGGCAGCCAGTGATTTCCGGCAGTCCCTGCATATCTCATTACCGGAAGGAACGACACATATCTACGTGCATCTGAATTTTTCATTTAAGAGGAAATGTCTGGTTTACCGCAGGAATCAGCTCACTTAGTTTCAGTGGTGGGAGAACTCTTGTATGCGGTTATACGGAAGGCCAGGTCCTATTCTCGAAGCCGGCATATGGCGGAAGCAGTTCTGTAAATCCGGAATGTGCACTGCTATATGAAAGTGAAAGTGGAGTACGGAGTGGAGACGGGCTGTTGTGTCTGCAGTCAAAAGCAATAGGTTACCAGGAGACTTTACAGCTGAAGGGAGTCAGGGCAACTGATCTTGCGGCTCCCGGGAAAATTCCGGAGAACGTCGTAAGAGAAGCACTGGACAGAGAAAGAATAAGAATCTCGTGGACAGAGCCGGAGGATTACGGGACGGTATATTATCATAGAGCGGAATCTTATCTGACGGGCAGTACTTCCAAACTATGTGACTCCAATATCACAAAAACACATTGCTTAGCGGTATCAGGGGATATTATTATCTTGTGGATCAAAACAGGGATACCGTCGTAACGGACGATGCCGGTTATTGTAAAGAACCCCCATATGGAACTGGAGGTAAAGGATGGGGTGCAGTATCTGCATGTTGCCGCTGTGGATGTGGCGGGAAATGTAAGCGAGACCACACATATTTGTGTGGATGGAAAACAGATTCTGTGGAAGCTTCATACAAAAACAGCTTAAGATAAACGAGGCAGAGGGCAATGTATATCCGGCGGCAGCGGACAAAACCTGGTATGTCCGGGCGGACGGAAAGACACCGTTCACGTTAACGAATGCATCTTATATGGAAGGTACAGCCAGACCGGACTATCAACTGAATGGGACAATATATGAAACGGTGACGGAGGACGGTGGCAGGGCGAGAAATATCATTGTCACACCGTCTGCGGAGATAACGGATGATGTGATCCGGACAGATGCGGAGGACTGTCTTATGCGACTGAGGGGACCAATGTGCTGCAGCAACATTCCTATTCCTATACTTTGCGGTCACACCGGAATCAGGAACTTACCGGAGTACAGCAATTTGTCATAAGTGGAGACCGGAACGGACAAACGATTCGGGTGATTCCGGTAGCGGAAGCGGATCACGGAACAGATAAAATATATTCTGTATCTACGCAGGATCAGAAAAACGGGATCGCTCTGATCGCTGACGGAGAAGCTCCGGTCATCCGGGGATGGAAATACTGGAGAACCGGGCACTGATCGATCGCAGAGACGGAGCTGTTACCATACGTGTTACTGCCACAGATGCTCTAAGTGGTGTGGATCATTTTACAATTGTTATCAGTAATACGGACAATGCTGTTTCTAAGACCTACCTTCCCGGAGAAGATGGCTGTATCGTGATTACAATCACAGAGGACGAACCGCTGTTCAGCGGGGATTTTACGGTACTGGGATATGCTTCGGATCATGTGGGGAATGAGAGCCGTATCTGTTACGGTACGACGGAATTTGCACTGGAAAGCAGTGTGAAACGTATTTTGGAGCCGCAGGAGCCGGTCTTCAAATGCGGCGAAAGCGGAATTCTTACCTTTACCACATGGGGATATGCGGACCGGGTGGAAGTCATTTTCCCGGAATGTATGACAGCACTGGATCCGACATTGAATAAAGTCTATGATTATACCGAAAGTCAGGGGTATCGTAAGACGGAAGAACTGGAATTTATGGTGCCTTTATATACTCCGGAGAACCAGACACAGGAAATCACAGTGCGGGCCTATAAAGGTGACAAGAGGCTGGAAGATCATCCGACGATCAGCGTGATCGGAGTGTCGGGAAATGTGTTGGATGAACTGCGTACCCGGTTACGGTAAGGAGGTATGAGAGCCTTGGAAATCGTGTTCCGGATACTGTGGTCGGTGGTTCTGGGAGGCCTTATCTATGGTAGTGCAATCTGGCTGCTGCGTGTGGAACTATCGGGAGACATCGAGAGGATGGAACCCGGAAAAGCGTGGCTTCTCGGGGGACTGGCCTGGATCAATGCAGTTGTGATTCTTGTTATAGGGGGAATGGATGGAAGACTTCCGGAAGAAAACAGACTGGTGATCCTGGGGGCAACAGGGGATCCTGTGCTCCCCCTGCTGGCGGGAGGTTTGTTAGCGGCGGCCTGCATGGATGCTGTACACAGTTATGTGTATAATTATGTATGGTGGTGGTGCCTGCCATGGACAGGAATACTGCTTTGGGGCTTCCGGTGTCGGAAGCTTATATGGAGGATGGAGTGTGCAGGATTACTGACAGGTTTAGCATACAGCAGGCGGCAGCAATGGCATTGTTTGTACTCCTGCAGCAGATATTGTTTGCCCAAATGTACGGAAGAGCTGACTGTCATGCATTTTCTGTATGTGCGTTGGCAGGCTGCGCCTGGCAGGGGAATCTGTTGTGGTTTCTGATCCATATGTTATCGGCGTTGACATTGCTGGCTGCAGTACAGTTTTGCAGAAGAAATGTGACACCGGATGGAAAACTTCGTGTACCGAAGCCGTTTATTCCATATATAGTGGTAACCTTCTGGGTGCAGATCCCGGTAATGTTGTATTTGCAGAGTGGAGCTACGCATATTTATGCATAAACAGTTGCACAATTTTCAAAAAGGTGCTATAGTAATCAACGTTTAAGGACGGCTGTCGTCCGTAGAAAACAGACAGGAGGATAATATTATGAAAAAAGCAATCGCAATGTTACTTGCAACTGTAATGTGTACAGCAATGTTGACCGGCTGTGGTTCTGATTCCGCAGCAAACGAGAGCTCTCAGGCTTCCGGGAGCAGTGTGGCAGAGACTGCTGCAGCAACCACTACAGAAGTAGCAGCTACTACTGAGGCCGCTGATAAGACCGAGGGTGGCGTACTGGTATTCGGTACCAACGCAGAATTCCCTCCTTTGAGTATGTAGGAGATGACGGAGAACCCGACGGGTTCGATGTAGCTCTGATCAAGGCTGTAGGCGAGAAACTGGGTATGGAAGTACAGGTAGAGAATATGGAGTTTGACTCTCTGGTTAGTTCCATTGGCAACAGAATCGACGGTGCTATCGCAGGAATGACCGTTACTGATGATCGTAAGGAGCAGGTAGATTTCTCCGATGCGTATTATGAAGCTGTACAGTTTGTGATCGTACCGGCAGATTCCGAGATCGCAGCTGCAGATGATCTGAAGAACAAGACCATCGGCTGTCAGCTGGGTACCACCGGTATGTTCCTGGCAGAGGATATCGAAGGTGCTACCGCACAGACCTACAACAGAGCAATCGATGCAGTAAACGATTTGGTAAACGGCAGAGTAGACGCTGTTATCATTGATAAGAACCCTGCAGAAGTATTTAATACCAAATTCGAGGGTAAGGTTAAGATCATCGACGGTGCTGATTTCGGCTTCGAAGCTGAGGAATACGCTATCGCACTGCCTAAGGGAAGCGAGTTGGTAGAGCAGGTAAATCAGGCACTGGCTGATCTGAAGGCTGACGGTACTTTTGATGCACTGGTAGCTGAGTACATCGGTGAATAATTTTTATACAAAATATACATGAAAAAGAAGAGAATGGCTTGTGCCATTCTCTTCTTTTTTGCTATATTAAGGTAGGCAACATATACAGTTTGACCAATCGTACACTTATATTTTCACAAGAAAGGCATAGGAAATAACATGCAAAATATCTGGCAACATATTTATGCAGCCTTCATTGAAGCGGACAGATGGAAGCTTTATCTGAAAGGACTGGGAGTAACCTTAGAGGTTTTTTTTTTGCGGCACTGCTTGGTATCCTGATCGGAACCATAGCGGCATTTTTGAAATTATCCACGAGAAAGAACGGATCGAAGACCATAGCGTCCCGGATTGCAAGTGCTTATATTGATATTATCCGCGGAACTCCTACTACGGTACAGTTGTTGATTATGTGGTCCGGCATTCTGGCTACCTGTAAGAACAGTGTGCTGATCGCCAGTCTGACATTCGGTATCAATTCCGGTGCTTATGTGGCGGAGATCGTCAGAGCAGGCATCCTGGCTGTGGACAAGGGACAAATGGAAGCGGGCAGATCACTGGGACTGAACAAATTCCAGACGATGCGATACATTATCATTCCGCAGGCATTCAAGAGCATCCTGCCGCCTCTGGGCAATGAATTTATCGTGCTGATCAAGGAGACCTCTATTGTAGGTTACGTAGGAATGAGTGACCTTACCCGTGTGGCCAACCAGATGACCTCCAAGTTGTTTGATGTATTTACACCGCTGCTTGGTATTGCCTTCATCTATTTTGTACTGACCAAGGTATTGTCCATTCTGCTTGCAAAACTGGAAAGGACAATGCGTAAGAGTGATAATCGTTAAAGATCTGCATAAAAGCTTTGAAGATAATCAGGTATTAAAAGGGGTAAATTATCATATTCACCCCGGTGAGAAGATCGTGGTGGTAGGACCTTCCGGCTCCGGTAAGAGTACATTTTACGCTGCCTGAATCTTTTAGAGAGACCTACCAGCGGTGAGATCTGGTTCGATGGACAGAACATCACGGATCCCAGGATCGACATCAACAAAGTTCGTCAGCATATGGGTATGGTATTTCAGCATTTTAACCTGTTCAACAATCTGACGATCATGAACAATATTACCCTTGCCCCCGTGAAATTGAAACTGATGGGTGAGGAAGAAGCAAAAAAGAGAATGCCCTGAAGCTGTTAAAGAGAGTTGGACTGGAGGAAAAGGCAGATGCTTATCCGGCATCTTTAAGCGGCGGTCAGAAGCAGAGAATTGCAATTGTCAGATCTCTGGCAATGAATCCCAGAGTAATGCTGTTTGATGAGCCTACTTCCGCACTGGATCCCGAAATGGTGGGAGAGGTACTTGAAGTTATGAAAGAACTGGCAGAGAGCGGTATGACCATGGTGGTCGTGACACATGAGATGGGATTTGCCAGAGAAGTGGGTACGAAAGGTGCTTTTCATGGACGGTGGTAATATCGTGGAGGAGAATACTCCCCAGGAGTTCTTCACCAATCCTAAGAGCCCAAGATTACAGGAATTCTTATCCAAAGTGCTGTAGGAACAGCATCGCATGCAAAAATGCGGGAACGGAGATCCGGAATGATCACAATATCTTTGTGTATGATTGTAAAAAATGAAGAACGGGTTCTGAAAAGGTGTCTGGACAGTGTCAGGGATCTGGTGGATGAGATCATTATTGTGGATACAGGATCCACGGATGCCACAAAGCGGATTGCAGCCGGATACACCGATAAAATATATGATCTCACATGGAACGATGACTTCAGTGCGGCGAGAAATTTTGCATTTTCCAAAGCTACGAAGGAATACATTTATTCCGCAGATGCGGATGAGGTGCTTTCGGAAGAAAACCGGCGAAGGTTTCGACTGTTAAAGGAGACACTGCTTCCGGAGATCGAGATCGTCCAGATGAAATACGGCAATCAGCTACAGAACGGCACAGTGTATAATTTTGATGAAGAATATCGTCCCAAATTATTCCGCAGACTGCGAAGCTTCGTGTGGGAAGAACCAATCCATGAAACTGTACGGCTGGAACCGGTAGTCTATGACAGCGATATAGTCATCACTCACATGCCGGAACAGAACCATGCGGGCAGAGATCTGGCAAATTTCCGCAAACAGATCGCGCAGGGAAGACGACTTTCCAGAAGACTGTACGGAATGTATGCCAGAGAACTGTTCCTGGCGGAGAGGCACGGGATTTTCTGGAAGCGGAAGATTATTTCAGGGCAGAAGTTTCATCCCCGGACAGAAGTGCGGATGAGATTACGGAAGGCTGTTGTGTGGTGGCCAGAGCCGCCAGACTGCGGGGAGCTGCTGTGACATTTTTCAAGTATACTTCAAGGTGATCGCGGGGACGGCTGTTCGGAAATCTGCTGTGAACTGGGGTATTTCTATGAAGAGACGGGAGACTTTGAGGAAGCGGCTGTCTGGTATTATAATGCAGCTTATGAAACACAGCCGGTACTGGCGCTGCGGAGTTCGGAAGAAGAACCTTTACGGGGTTGATCCGTTGTTATGAGCAGCTGGGACTTCCTGCACAGGCCCGGAGCTATGCGGAAGAATTAAAACATCGACAGAATGAACAAACAGATAACTGAAAATAAATTTTTCACACGCAAATTTTGCCTGCACAAGGGACGAAAGTCTCTGAAAGCTTGCAGGTTTTGAGAAAGGCATGGTTATTAACATGAAGTGGGGAAGAAAACGTACGTAAGGTGGTTCCTTATGTGGCAGGAGAGCAGCCGAACCGCCCGAACATGATCAAGCTGAATACGAATGAGTGTCCTTATCCTCCTGCCCCGGGGTGCGGAAGGCAGCAGAAAATATGGAGAGTGCGGCACTGCGCTTATATCCGAATTCAAATGCGCAGCCCCTGGTGGACGAGTTGGCAGCATATTATGGTGTGAAACCGGAACAGGTATTTGTAGGTGTGGGATCCGATGATGTATTATCCATGGCATTTCTGACATTTTTCAACAGCGGAAAGCCGATCCTGTTCCCGGATGACTTATTCCTTCTATGATGTATGGGCGGATCTGTACCGGATTCCTTATCATACCTGTGCGCTGGATGAGAACTGGCACATGAACCCTGAAGATTACAAACAGCCCAACGGCGGTGTGATCTTCCCGAATCCCAATGCACCTACCGGTGTGGAGAGTCCCAGGCAATGATCGAAGAAATCTTACAGGCCACTCCGGACGTGGTAGTGATCGTGGATGAGGCTTATGTGGACTTTGGAGGCACGAGTGCACTGCCCTTGCTTAAAAAAAAATATGAGAATCTTCTGGTAGTACAGACTTTTTCCAAATCCAGAGCCATGGCGGGAATGCGTATCGGCTTCTGCATCGGTAATGAGAAGCTGATCCATTATCTGAATGATGTAAAGTTTTCCTTTAACTCCTATACCATGAACCTGCCTTCACAGGTCATGGGCGTGGAAGCGGTAAGAGATGATGCTTATTTCAAGGCCACCACGGCAAAGATCGTGGCCACCAGAGAGCGGATCAAGAAGGAACTGAACGAGCTGGGCTTTACTTTCCCGGATTCGAAAGCAAACTTTATATTTGCTTCTCATAAGGAAGTTCCCGCGGAAGAACTGTTCCGGGCTCTCCGTGAGGCTGACATCTATGTCAGACACTGGAATAAACCGAGAATTGCCAACTCCCTGCGTATTACAGTCGGCACGGATGAGGAAATGGACCGATTGATCGCTTTTTTGAAAAATTATCTGGAAAAGCGGGCATAAATAAATTAAAAAGAATTGGAGTAAAACACATGTTAAAAAATATTTGATGATTTTCCTGGTATCTATGGTTCCTCTGATCGAGCTGAGAGGTGCTGTCCCTATTGCGGTTGGAATGAATCTTCCTTTGCTTCCCAGCTATATTATCTGTATTCTGGGAAATATGCTGCCGGTACCTATTATCTTCTTTTTTGCAAGAAAAGTACTGGAATGGGGTGCGGACAAGCCGGTCATAGGCAAGTTCTTTACCTTCTGCCTGGAAAAAGGACATAAAGGCGGACAAAAGCTGCAGGAAAAAGCGGGCAGAGGCCTGTTCGTGGCGCTGTTGTTGTTCGTGGGTATTCCCCTTCCCGGAACCGGTGCGTGGACCGGAACACTGGCAGCAAGTTTGTTAGACATGGATTTCAAGTCCAGTGTCATTGCAGTAATGTGCGGTGTGGTTCTGGCAGGCGTGATCATGGGATTGCTCAGCATGGGAGTATTCGGCGCACTGGGGACTATTTTCTAAAAAACTGGAGATGCTGCAATTATGGAGAATACGGAAGAAATCTATACAGACTTTGCAAGAGTATATGACGAACTGATGGATAATACACCCTATGAAATGTGGTGCAATCGTCTGGATCAGCTGATTGCGTCCTATGGTGTATCCAGACCTACGCGGGACGCGGAAGGAATTCTGGATTCCGAGCGGAATCTGGTGGTGGATCTGGGCTGCGGCACCGGCACTTTGACAGAACTGTTATACCAAAAGGGTATGATTGCATCGGCGTGGACAATTCTGAAGAGATGCTGGGCATTGCCATGGAGAAAAAGGTGGAGAGCGGTTCGAGATCCTCTATCTGCATCAGGATATGCGGGAACTGGATCTGTATTCTACTGTTGGTACGGTGATCAGCGTCTGTGATTCCGTCAATTATATTTTGGAAGAAGAGGAACTTTTGCAGGTATTCCGACTGGTGAACAATTATCTCTACCCCGGTGGCATTTTTATCTTTGATTTTAATACAGATTATAAATACCGGGAAGTCATCGGTAATACCACTATTGCGGAGAACAGAGAGGATTGCAGTTTTATCTGGGAAAATTATTATGATCCGGAAGAAGAGATCAACGAGTATGATCTGACAATCTTCGTCCAGGAAGAGGGTGATACCTTCCACAGATTTACCGAGACCCATTTGCAGAGGGGTTATACCGTAGGAACAGATGAGGGCGCTGTTGGAACAGGCCGGACTTAATGTCCTCGAAATCATGGATTCCGATACCGGTGAGGCGGTAACGGAGACCAGTGAAAGAGTATATATCGTAGCAAAAGAGCAGCAGAAAGAGTTGTAGACAGAAAGGTACGTGGAATAAATGAAAGATTATATGGTACGTGCAACTGCAGCAAATGCGCAGATCCGTGCGTTCGCATGTACGACGAGAGAGACGGTGGAGACCGCAAGAGCGTCTCACAATACCAGCCCTGTGGTAACGGCGGCACTGGGAAGATTACTCAGCGCGGGCGCCATGATGGGAAGCATGTTAAAGGGCGATGATGAACTGATCACACTGCAGATCAAAGGAGATGGTCCGATTGGCGGACTGACAGTTACAGCAGATATGAACGGTCATGTAAAGGGCTATGCCAATGTGCCCGATGTGATCCTGTCAGCCAATGCCCATGGAAAACTGGATGTGGGCGGTGCCGTAGGTGCAGGTGTTTTAAGCGTGATCCGCGATATGGGACTGAAGGATCCCTATGTGGGACGATAGAGCGGCAGACCGGCGAGATTGCAGAGGATCTGACCTATTATTTTGCGGTATCCGAACAGGTACCTTCCGTGGTAGGACTTGGGGTATTGATGAACAGAGACAATACCGTGAGACAGGCAGGCGGTTTCATTGTACAGCTGATGCCCTTTGCGGAAGAGGAAATGATCAGCAAACTGGAAGAGAATATCATGAATCTCTCTTCCGTTACTACTATGCTGGATGCCGGCAAGACTCCGGAGGGAATGCTGGAAGTACTGCTTTCCGGAATGGATCTGGAGATCACCGATACACTTCCTGTGGAATTTGCCTGCAATTGCAGCAAGGACAGAGTGAGAAAAGCACTGATCAGCATTGGCAGAGAAGAATTGCAGTCCATGATCGATGATGGAGAGACCATCGAAGTGAACTGCCACTTCTGTAATAAAAACTATAATTTTACCGTGGATGAATTGAAACAGATGATCCAGTAATGTATACAGTAAAGCGAGGAAGCTTATGAAACAGGGATTTGTCAAGGTAGCATCCGCCACACCCAGGATCCGGGTGGCGGATCCGGTCTATAATGCGCAGGTAATCTGTGAACAGGCAAAAGAAGCGGCGGAGCATGGAGCAAAGATCGTAGTGTTTCCGGAATTATGTATTACCGGATACACCTGTAACGATCTTTTTTTTGCAAGAACTTTGTTGGAAAAAGCAAAAGAAGCATTACTTACGATTGCAGAAGAGACCGGACAGTTGGAAACGTTATTTCTGGTGGGACTTCCCGTGGACAAGGACGGCCGTCTGTACAATGTGGCTGCGGTATTGTACCGGGGTAGGATACTGGGAATGATTCCTAAGAAAAATATCCCTATGTATGCGGAGTTCTATGAAGGCAGGCATTTCACACCGGGAGAGGAAACGGTGACGGAATATCGTCTGGGAAAACAGGTGATTCCTTTCGGATCCAACCTGTTGTTCCGGTGTGAGGAACTTCCGGAGCTGATATTGGGATGTGAGCTCTGCGAAGATCTGTGGGTGGCAGAGCCGCCTTCTACCTCGCATGCACTGATGGGAGCTACAGTCATTGCGAATCTGTCGGCCTCAATGAGACGGTTTCCAAGGATGATTATCGTACCCTTCTGATAAAAGCTTCCAGTGCAAGACTTCTGTGCGGTTATATCTATACCTCTGCCGGAGAAGGGGAATCCACGCAGGATCTGGTATTCGGAGGACATGATCTGATCGCAGAGAACGGAACACTGTTGGTACAGTCCGCTCGTTTTACTACGGGAATTCTTTACACAGATCTGGATGTATTAAAATAAGCAGTGAGCGCAGGCGAATGGGTACCTTCGGAAAGAGACCGATGAAGCCCTATCTTACAGTTCCTTTTTCCATGCAGCTGACTGGGGACAAAACTGGACCGGAAGTTCGCTGCACACCCGTTTGTACCGGTGGACATGGTAGAACGCATCCGCAGATGTGAAGATATTTTATCCATTCAGGCTTTCGGCCTGAAAAAAAGAGATATGAGCATATCGGATGTAAGACAGCGGTCCTGGGGATTTCAGGAGGACTGGATTCCACACTGGCACTTTTAGTGACAGTGCGCACTTTGATCTGTTGGGACTTCCGAGGTCGGGGATCATTGCAGTGACCATGCCCTGTTTCGGAACAACAGACCGGACTTATGAGAATGCCTGTCTGCTGGCGAAGACGCTGGGAACTACATTGCGGGAGGTGGATATCCGGGAATCGGTCACCAGACATTTTACGGATATCGGTCAGGATATGGAGTGCCATGATGTCACCTATGAGAACGGACAGGCCAGAGAGCGTACCCAGGTGCTCATGGATATTGCCAACAAGGAAAATGCTCTGGTCATCGGCACGGGAGATATGTCGGAACTGGCCTTAGGGTGGGCTACCTATAACGGAGATCATATGTCCATGTATGGCGTCAATGCCGGAGTGCCCAAAACACTGGTGAGACATCTGGTGGCCTATTATGCCGATACCTGTAATAATGCAGAGCTTACCGCAGTCCTAAAGGACGTGCTGGATACGCCGGTGAGCCCGGAACTGCTTCCACCGGTGGAGGGGAACATTGCACAGAAGACGGAAGATCTGGTAGGTCCTTACGAACTGCATGACTTTTTCCTGTATTATATGCTGCGGTGCGGTTATGCACCGGACAAGGTCTACCGGATCGCAAGAGAGACCTTTGAAGGAAAATATGACGATCCGACGATCCGCAAGTGGCTGAAGAATTTTTACCGGAGATTTTTCACACAGCAGTTTAAGCGTTCCTGCCTGCCGGACGGACCGAAAGTAGGAAGTGTGGCATTGTCACCCAGAGGTGATCTGCGGATGCCGCCCGATGCCTGTGCCAGGATCTGGCTGGATCAATTGGAAGAAATATAAAAATATTGTTAAAAATTCGTCGAAATTCTTAATTTTCTGTTTTTACTTGAAATGGAAAACGGGAAATCGTATATTATAGCTGTACCAATTTTGGAGGACACGTGGAGGAATAAATATGACTAAGGCGGAGATTTTAAAGAAAGAAATTTTGAGACAGTATCGTAGTGTCAGACAGTTTGCCATGGAGATGAACATTCCCTACAGCACACTGGTGACTGCATTGGAGCGCGGGATTGAGGGAATGGCGTACGGAACAGTGATCAAGATGTGTGACAAGCTGAGCCTGAACCCGGTGTATTTCTCTTCTCTGGAGAGAGATTCTGCTCTGGGAGCACAGCTTCTGGAAAACCGTGTTATGCAGAACTACGTGAAGATGAACCAGACAGGTAGAGACAAGATTCTGGAGCTGATGGATGATTTTGTACAGATTGATAAGTACAAGGCCAAATCCAAAAAGGCAAAATAACAAAACAGAAGCAGAAAATGAAATAACAGCTACTGTTAATTCCCCGGAAGGAATCAACAGTAGCTGTTAAACATCATACCGCTGTAAGCGCTGGTAATGTAAGGGACTGGCAAAATTGTGACCGGGATTTTTGTAGGCCATGCAATTTTTTTTTGTCTACATAATCCATAGGATTCAGAGCAACCTGATCACTCTTGTGTAAAAGCGAACTGCTGAATTCTTTTCAGTACATTGAAGCCGGACAGGTCATTCCCGGATTCCGCGGCGGTCTGCCGCAGCTTTTCATCATTGACAGATAGAATACCATCCTCCTGCAGGTGCATTCCCATGTTTTCCAGAGAAGTACCGTAGTGGGAAGCTATGGAGGAGAATTCGTGAATCAGCTGTTTGCTTCTGGACTGTGTCTCCAGGTAGGAGGAAGCTGTTTTAATAAATTCATTATAACTGCCTACCAGCTGGATGATATTGTCTGTGATGGATTCGGTATCTGTTTTCAGACCGACATGTGTGGGCTGATCCTCCGACTGACGGCTTTTAACTGTACATCGAACAGTTTTCCTATTGTAAAGTGGTTGGAAGAAGCGGTTCGTTCTTCACCATTGAGAAAAAATCTTGCGTTGCCGGCAGGACGACTGACATAATTCAGTCCGAGGTAATCCACAACACCGGAGGTCTTGCTGGTATGATCATCGCTGACCTGAAAATGATAGGCCTTGCCGTTCGGTACACCGGTAGCATCCGAGGTCAGACGAAGTGCGTAACGGGAATCGGATTCCGTCACATCTGCTGTGATACCGATATCCGCATTGTTGATCAGACGGGACAGACGTTCCGTGATCTGCCGGTTCGTATCACCCTCGCCAATATTGAACTGGAATTCATAGTTCATATCGTTGATGGAAATATCAAAGGAGTAGGTGGCAGGAGCAAGCGTGGTTGCCAGATCCGGAAGAAAATAACCCAGATTCTCCTGCGGCGTGGCCAGCTCTTTTACTTCGATATCAAATTCCGGAGAAGCTCCTGTGGTGGTATCGGAGCCTATGTAGGAAGCCTCCACGATATCATCGTCTGTGGAGTAGGCACTCTTTTTCCGGAACAGTCCATCCGTCTCCAGTCCGTCGATCTGTGCGATGGTGTTGTGCAGTTCGCGGGCGTTTTCCTTCAGATCCACGGCACAATGCTGTGTGTCTTTATTGGTGGTGGAAGATACCAGGGAGTGTCCTTGTTCAGCTTTACGATAGAGTTGTATACACTGCGAAGCTCACTCTTTTTATGGGTGTCATATTTTGTAATCTGTCTTGATGCATAGGTGGTCAGGTAGTTATTATAGACAGTGTTCATGATAGCACTCATAGGCATCTCCTTTCTTCCCTGCGGATGAATTGGGACGGGGAAATCCAATACCCCACTTTTATGCGATCATTATAGCATAGTAAATAAGAAGAAACAAGAAAAATAGTGGGATTTTTGGGAAAACAGTTGACGAAGACCGCAGATTATGTTATAGTATCCAAGCGAGATGAGATTTAGGTCTTTTTTTTATGCTTAAATTTAGAGATCAGAAAACACGTGGAGGTAGAAAAATGCGTACAAAAATTACTTTAGCATGTACCGAGTGCAAGCAGCGTAACTACAATACTACCAAGGATAAGAAGACTCATCCTGATAGAATGGAAACCAAGAAGTATTGTAGATTCTGTAAGACACATACATTGCACAAAGAAACCAAATAATCAGCCGTTCTAGTATGGGAGGTCGAAATGGGAGATTCCGCAGAAAAACAGAAGCGCCCCAGTTTCTTTAAAGGCGCAAAAGCTGAATTTAAGAAAATTTCATGGCCGGACAGACAATCAACATTGAAGCAATCCGTAGCGGTTGTTGCAATATCAGTTGTAGTGGGTGTGATTATTGCGGTTCTGGATTATTTTATCCAGTACGGCGTAAACTTTTAACATCATTATAGAGCGAGGGTGATTGTATGGCAGAAGCAAAATGGTATGTAGCTCATACCTATTCCGGATATGAGAACAAGGTCAAAGCCAATATTGAGAAGACCATAGAGAACAACAAGAGTCTGGCAGAACAGATCCTTGAAGTAAGAGTTCCCATGCAGGATGTCGTAGAACTGAAAGACGGCGCCCGCAAGACGGTCTCCAAGAAAATGTTCCCCGGTTATGTGCTTCTCAACATGGAGATGAACGATGATACCTGGTATGTCGTTCGTAATACCCGTGGTGTGACCGGTTTCGTAGGTCCCGGAAGTAAACCTGTACCTCTTACAGAAGCTGAGATGAAGCCTTTGGGCATTAAGACCGAGAATGTATCCATCGACTTTGGTGAAGGCGACAGCATTGCTGTTGTGGCCGGAGTATGGAAGGATACCGTCGGCGTGGTGCAGAAACTGGACTATGGCAAACAGACAGCTACGATCAATGTAGAAATGTTTGGAAGAGAGACCCCTGTGGAAATCAGCTTTGCAGAGGTCAGAAAGCTTTAATAAGCTTACAAGGATATTTTTTCTCACGGGCAATTCCGGAGATAAAATATAAAACTCTCAGAAACCGCAAGGTGAAGAGAGTGGCAGCATGAAAGGAACGAGAAGTCGTTCCAGTGGGAGCAGGAGGCAAGCAACAAGGCAGCCTGCGCCGAATTACCACATTATAGGAGGTGCCACAATGGCAAAGAAAGTAGAAGGATATATCAAGTTACAGATCCCTGCCGGCAAAGCAACACCGGCTCCCCCTGTTGGTCCTGCACTTGGACAGCACGGGGTTAACATCGTTGAATTTACAAAAGCAGTTCAACGCAAGAACAGCAGATAAGGGAGACCTGATCATCCCTGTAGTTATCACTGTATATGCAGACAGAAGCTTTAGTTTCGTTACAAAGACTCCCCCTGCAGCAGTACTGTTAAAGAAAGCCTGCAACATCAAGTCCGGTTCCGGCGTTCCCAACAAGACCAAGGTAGCTACCATTTCCAAGGCTAAGCTTCAGGAGATCGCAGAGATGAAGATGCCAGACCTGAATGCAGCAAGCCTGGAAGCAGCTATGAGCATGATCGCAGGTACTGCACGCAGCATGGGTATTGTTGTTGAGGAGTAACTTATAAATATTTGGGAGGCAATGAAAAAATATTGCCGCTGGAACCTAGGAGGTAAAATAATGAAACATGGTAAGAAATATACCGAAGCTGCCAAGCTGGTAGATCGCGCTACATTCTATGAGCCTAACGATGCTATCGCTCTGGTTAAGAAAACTGCAACTGCTAAATTTGACGAGACAATCGAGGTTCACATCAAAACTGGTTGTGACGGACGTCATGCAGACCAGCAGATCCGTGGAGCAGTTGTTCTTCCTAACGGAACCGGTAAAACCGTTAAGGTTCTGGTATTCGCAAAGGGCGATAAGATCAATGAGGCTGAGGCTGCAGGCGCTGACTATGTTGGTGGCGAGGAGCTGATCCCGAAGATCCAGAACGAAGGATGGCTGGACTTCGACGTTGTAGTAGCAACCCCTGATATGATGGGCGTTGTAGGTCGTCTGGGTAAGGTTCTCGGACCGAAGGGCTTAATGCCTAACCCTAAGGCTGGTACCGTAACCATGGATGTAACCAAGGCAGTTAACGATATCAAAGCCGGTAAGATCGAGTACAGACTTGACAAGACCAACATCGTGCATGTTCCCGTTGGTAAGGCTTCTTTCACTGAGGAAGCTCTGCAGGAGAACTTCAACGCACTTATGGACGCTATCGTAAAGGCTAAGCCCAGCGCATTAAAGGGTCAGTATCTGAGAAGCATCACTCTGACCAGCACTATGGGACCTGGCGTTAAGGTTAGCGTAGCAAAGTTCTAATCTGATCTCTAATCTAATTAGATAACGAATGCTAAAGAGCCGCTTCACTGTTTACAGTGAGGCGGTTTTTGCAAAAAACATTTTGCAAAAAATGCTAAATAATCCTTGACAAACACGGTCTCCCATGCTATTCTATCTGAGGTTGTAAAACCATGCCGAAGACAGCAGGTGCAAGGGAGACCGAGCGTAAGTCCTGCCGAGGAGATAAGTATGATGATATCATCTCTCTGTGTCTTCACAGAGAGTTTTTTTTACTTTATAGGATTTTATCCTATAAAGCAAAACGGAGGATCGCACTGCGGCGAAGTGGAATATATCGCTAAAGCGATTCGCCGCAGGCGTAGAATCCTGCGAGCAGGATTCTATTTATATTCTTCTTATCGGCACAAAATCTATAAGGAGGTAAAGAAATGGCAAAAGTTGAATTAAAACAGCCTGTAGTAGAAGAGATTTCTGCTGGTATCAAAGATGCCCAGTCTATAGTTCTGGTAGACTACCGTGGACTTACCGTTGAGCAGGATACCCAGTTACGTAAGAGCTTACGTGAGGCAGGAGTTAGCTACAAGGTTTACAAGAACACCATGATGAACTTTCGCGTTCAAGGGTACACAGTTCGAAGGTCTGTCCGAGTATCTGGAAGGACCCAGCGCAATGGCTTACTCTACCGAGGATGCAACCGCTCCTGCAAGAGTACTGGCTCAGTTCGCTAAGACTGCTGATAAGCTTGAGATCAAGGCCGGTGTGGTAGAAGGTACTGTTTATGATGCTAAGGGTATGGCTGCAATCGCTAACATCCCTTCCAGAGACGTACTCATTTCCAAACTGCTTGGTAGCTTACAGAGTCCTATCACCAATTTTGCACGTGTTATGAATCAGCTGGCTGAAAAAGGCGGCGCAGCAGCTTGCGAAGCAGCACCCACAGCTGAATAATAATTGCAGCTAACTGACAATCAATCAAAATATTTCAAATGGAGGAAATTAAAATGGCTAAATTAACAGCACAGGAATTAATCGATGCTATCAAAGAGTTATCTGTATTAGAGTTAAATGATCTCGTAAAGGCTTGCGAGGAGGAGTTCGGCGTATCTGCAGCAGCTGGCGTTGTTGTAGCAGCAGCTGGCCCTGCTGAAGCAGCAGAAGAGAAGACTGAGTTCGACGTAGAGCTGACCGAGGTTGGCGCTGAGAAGGTTAAGGTTATCAAGGTTGTTCGTGAAGTAACCGGTCTGGGCCTGAAGGAAGCTAAGGATGTAGTTGACGGAGCTCCTAAGGTTGTTAAGGAAGGCGCTTCTAAGGAAGAGGCTGAGGACATCAAGAAGAAGCTTGAGGAAGTTGGCGCAAAGGTTACTCTGAAGTAATTTTTAACCAGTATATGACGGACCATGTGCCGGCACCTGCCGGCATGGTTTTTCTTATTCGCATCTGTCAGTTATTAATTTTTAAAAATATCTATTCTTTTTTAAATAATTCAAAATATTTCCTTGACGTATTTCTAACATTGTGCTATTATGGATAGTGCACTATTGTGCGGTACCATGCTTATTTGTCATGCCAAAAAACTGGCGTTTATATATACTGCATTGTTGCCGACGCAAAATAGGCTTTAAATCTGAAAGAACGGGGTGAAATGTCAATGGAAAAGAACAGAATACGTCCGATTGCCGGTACCAAGGTTATGCGTATGAGTTATTCAAGACAAGAAGAGGTTTTAGAGATGCCCAATCTGATCGAGGTCCAGAAGGACTCCTATCAGTGGTTTTTAGACGAAGGCTTGAAGGAAGTCTTTGACGACATCTCTCCGATCGCTGACTACAGCGGTTCCTTGAGTCTGGAATTTGTGGATTTTGAACTCTGCAGGGACGACGTGAAGTATTCTATCGAAGAGTGTAAAAGAGAGATGCTACCTTTGCAGCACCTCTTAAGGTTAAGGTTCGCCTTTATAACAAGGAGAAGGAAGAAATCAGTGAGCATGAGATCTTCATGGGTGATCTTCCGCTGATGACTGAGACCGGTACTTTCGTAATCAATGGCGCGGAACGTGTTATCGTCAGCCAGTTGGTTCGTTCTCCCGGCATCTACTACGGAATCGGACATGATAAGATCGGTAAGAAGCTGTTCACCTGTACCGTGATCCCGAACCGTGGTGCATGGCTAGAGTATGAGACCGACTCTAACGATGTCTTCTATTTACGTGTGGACAGAACCCGTAAGGTTCCCATTACCGTACTGATCAGAGCCCTGGGTATCGGTACCAATGACGAGATCCGCGAACTCTTCGGTGACGAACCCAAGATCGAGGCAAGCTTTACGAAGGACACTGCTGAGAACTATCAGGAGGGTCTGTTAGAGTTATAAAAAAAATCCGTCCCGGTGAGCCTTTAAGCGTTGAGAGTGCTGAGAGCCTGATCAATGCTATGTTCTTCGACCCCAGAAGATATGATTTAGCCAAAGTCGGCAGATATAAATTCAATAAGAAGTTAGCTCTGAAGAATCGTATCCGTCATCAGATCCTGGCTGCAGATGTAGTGGATCCTTCCACCGGTGAAGTGATCGCATCCGCAGGCTAGACAAAGGTGACCGCAGAAGCTGGCAGATACCATCCAGAACAGCGCAGTTCCCTTCGTATATATCCAGACCGAAGAGAGAACTGTAAAAGTACTTGTCTAATCTGATGGTAGATCTGACCCACTATGTAGATTCGATCCCAAGGATTTCGGTATCCATGAACTGGTATACTATCCGGTTCTGGCACAGATCCTGGAAGAGTTCGGCGATGATCCGAGGCTGTTAAAGAAGCAATCAAGAAGAACGTACATGAACTGGTACCCAAGCATATCACCAAGGAAGATATTCTTGCTTCTATTAACTATAACATGCATCTGGAGTACGGCATCGGTAACGAAGACGATATCGACCATCTGGGCAATCGTCGTATCCGCGCGGTCGGCGAGCTGCTGCAGAACCAGTACAGAATCGGCCTTTCCAGAATGGAGCGTGTGGTCAGAGAGCGTATGACCACACAGGATGGAGGATATTTCTCCCCAGTCTCTGATCAACATCAAGCCGGTGACGGCTGCGGTGAAGGAGTTCTTCGGAAGCTCCCAGCTGTCCCAGTTCATGGACCAGAACAACCCGCTGTCTGAGCTGACCCACAAGAGACGTCTTTCCGCATTGGGCCCCGGCGGTCTGTCAAGAGACCGCGCCGGATTCGAGGTCCGCGACGTACATTACTCCCATTATGGACGTATGTGCCCGATCGAGACTCCTGAGGGACCGAACATCGGTCTGATCAACTCCCTTGCAAGCTATGCAAGAATTAATGAATATGGTTTCGTAGAGGCTCCTTATCGCAAGATCGATCAAGTCCGATCCTAAGAACCCCCGCGTTACCGATGAAGTAGTGTTTACATGACTGCGGACGAAGAGGATAATTACCATGTGGCACAGGCAAACGAAGCACTGGATGCAGAGGGACATTTCGTCGAGAAAATCTGTTTCCGGACGTTATCTGGATGAGACACAGGAATATCCTAAGAAATGTTTGATTACATGGACGTATCCCCGAAGATGGTATTCTCCGTGGCTACTTCCATGATTCCTTTCCTGCAGAACGATGATGCGAACCGTGCGTTAATGGGCTCCAACATGCAGCGTCAGGCTGTGCCGCTGCTTTAAGCACTGAGGCTCCGGTGGTGGGAACTGGTATCGAGGCCAAGACGGCGGTTGACTCCGGCGTCTGCGTAGTGGCCAAGAAGCCCGGCGTGAACCATTACCTATGTATCTTCCAAGATCATCATCAGAGAGATGATGACGGAAAAAGGGATGATCCATCTGACCAAGTTTCCCAAGAGCAGCAACCAGTCCAACTGCTACAACCAGAAGCCCATCGTTTACAAGGGAGACCATGTAGCGGCAGGTCAGGTCATTGCAGACGGTCCTTCCACTTCTCAAGGGTGAGATCGCACTTGGCAAGAACCCGCTCATCGGATTCATGACCTGGGAAGGTTACAATTACGAGGATGCTGTTCTTTTAAGTGAGAGACTGGTACGTGACGATGTTTATACCTCCGTTCATATCGAGGAGTACGAGGCAGAAGCACGTGATACCAAGCTAGGACCGGAAGAGATCACCCGAGACGTACCTGGTGTTGGCGAGGAGGCCTTAAAGGATCTGGACGAGCGCGGAATCATCCGCATTGGTGCGGAGGTCCGTGCCGGCGATATCCTGGTCGGAAAGGTAACTCCGAAGGGAGAGACCGAGCTGACGGCCGAGGAGAGCCTGCTTCGTGCGATCTTCGGTGAGAAGGCAAGAGAGGTCCGTGATACTTCCTTAAAAGTACCGCACGGTGCCTATGGTATTATCGTAGACGCAAAGGTATTTACCCGTGAGAACAGCGATGAGCTGGCACCCGGAGTAAATCAGGCAGTCCGCATTTATATCGCACAGAAGAGAAAGATCTCCGTAGGCGATAAGATGGCAGGCCGTCATGGTAACAAGGGTGTCGTTTCCCGTGTGCTTCCTGTAGAAGATATGCCTTATCTGCCCAACGGACGTCCTTTGGACATCGTGCTGAACCCCCTGGGCGTGCCGTCCCGTATGAACATCGGACAGGTGCTGGAGATTCACCTTAAGCCTGGCTGCCAAAGCCCTGGGCTTCAATGTGGCAACACCTGTCTTCGATGGTGCGAACGAGAAAGATATTATGGATACGTTGGATCTTGCCAACGATTATGTAAACCTTCCTTTCGACGATGCAGAAAGTGCAGAGTGCCAAGAAAAGGCACAGGAAACTACCGCAGACGGTAAGCCCTGGGCAGGAGAGACCTTTACCAGCAAGCATGGTGAAGAGCTTCTTCCTGAGGTTATGCAGTATCTGTCTGAGAACAGAGATCACAGAGGAGTATGGAAGGGTGTTCCCCTTTCCAGAGACGGTAAGGTACGTCTTCGTGACGGAGAACCGGTGAATACTTTGATGGCCCTGTAACGATCGGACACATGCATTACCTGAAACTGCATCATCTGGTAGACGATAAGATCCATGCACGTTCTACCGGCCCTTACTCTCTGGTAACACAGCAGCCTCTGGGTGGTAAAGCTCAGTTCGGCGGCCAGCGTTTCGGTGAGATGGAAGTATGGGCTCTGGAGGCGTATGGCGCATCCTACACCCTGCAGGAGATTCTGACTGTGAAGTCCGATGATGTGATCGGACGTGTGAAGACTTACGAAGCAATCATCAAGGGAGACAATATCCCTGAGCCCGGTATCCCCGAGTCCTTCAAGGTTCTGTTAAAGGAACTGCAGGCACTGGGGTCTGGATGTCAGAGTGCTGCGGGAAGACAATACCGAGGTTGAGATCATGGAGACTGTCGATTACAGCGATACGGATTACCGCTATGAGATGGAAGGTGATCGTAAGTACGATGACGATTACGACAAGAGCTCCCTTGGCGAGATGGGCTATCAGTCACAGGAATTTGATGACAATGGTGAGCTGGTGAACTCTGAGGACGACGATTACGTTGACGATGATTACACCGATGATAGCTTTGACGGCAGTGATGATGAATTTTAATGCTTTGTATAGAAGGGAGTGCCATTAATGTCAGAAACAAAAAATGAAACAACCTATCAGCCTATGACATTTGATGCCATCAAGATTGGATTAGCTTCCCCGGAGAAAATCCGGGAGTGGTCCCATGGCGAGGTATTAAAGCCCGAGACGATCAACTATAGAACACTGAAGCCCGAAAGAGACGGTCTGTTCTGTGAGAGAAGAATCTTCGACCCAGCAAAGACTGGGAATGTCATTGCGGTAAATATAAAAAGATCAGATATAAGGGCGTAGTCTGCGATCGTTGTGGCGTAGAAGTTACCAAAGCCAGCGTACGTAGAGAGCGAATGGGACATATAGAGCTTGCAGCTCCCGTATCCCATATCTGGTATTTTAAAGGTATTCCGAGCCGTATGGGCCTGATCCTGGATATCTCTCCGAGAGTCCTCGAGAAAGTCCTGTACTTCGCTTCCTATATCGTTCTGGATCCGGGAACCACGAACCTTGAATACAAGGCAGTGCTGTCCGAGAAGGAATATCAGGATGCAAGAGAGACCTGGGGCAACAAGTTCCGTGTAGGCATGGGCGCAGAGGCTATCAAAGAGCTGCTGCAGGCCATTGACCTGGAAAAAGAGGCAGTAGAGCTGAAGACCGGTCTGAAGGAGTCCTCCGGTCAGAAGCGTGCACGTATCATTAAGAGACTGGAAGTTGTAGAAGCTTTCCGTGAGTCCGGTAATAAGCCGGAGTGGATGATCATGGATGTGGTTCCTGTCATTCCTCCCGATCTGCGTCCTATGGTACAGCTGGATGGCGGACGTTTTGCAACATCCGACTTAAATGATCTGTACAGAAGAATCATCAACCGTAACAACCGTCTGAAGAGACTGTTAGAGCTTGGTGCTCCTGATATCATTGTTCGTAACGAGAAGAGAATGTTGCAGGAAGCGGTAGATGCTCTGATCGATAACGGCAGACGCGGACGTCCTGTTACCGGACCGGGTAACAGAGCACTCAAGTCTCTGTCTGACATGTTAAAAGGTAAGTCCGGACGTTTCCGTCAGAACCTGTTAGGAAAGCGTGTTGATTACTCCGGACGTTCCGTTATCGTCGTTGGTCCCGAACTGAAGATTTATCAGTGCGGTCTTCCGAAGGAAATGGCAATCGAGCTGTTCAAGGCCTTTCGTAATGAAAGAACTGGTAGCCAAGGGAATCAGCCAGAACATCAAGAATGCGAAGAAGATGGTAGAAAAGCTGGATACACAGGTATGGGATGTGCTGGAAGAGGTTATCAAGGAACATCCGGTTATGCTGAACCGTGCACCTACACTGCACAGACTTGGTATCCAGGCATTTGAGCCGATCCTTGTAGAAGGTAAGGCAATCAAACTGCATCCCCTTGTTTGTACCGCATTCAACGCGGATTTCGACGGAGACCAGATGGCTGTACATCTTCCGCTTTCGCAGGAGGCACAGGCGGAGTGTCGTTTCATGCTGCTGTCTCCCAATAACCTGTTGAAGCCTTCCGATGGTGGACCCGTAGCCGTTCCTTCTCAGGATATGGTACTTGGTATCTACTATCTGACCCAGGAGCGACCCGGTGCGATCGGCGAAGGTAAGTATTTCAAGAGCGTAAACGAAGCAATCCTGGCATATGAGAACCAGGCGCTGACCTTACATTCCCGCATCCATGTGCGTATGCACAAGGTAAATGCAGAGGGCGAGACCATTACCGGTACGGTAGAGTCCACGCTGGGACGTTTCATCTTCAACGAGATTATCCCGCAGGATCTGGGCTTTGTAGACAGAAGCGATCCCGAGAACTTCCTGAAACTGGAAGTTGACTTCCACGTAGGCAAGAAGCAGTTAAAGCAGATTCTGGAGAAGGTTATCAATACCCACGGAGCATCCAAGACCGCAGAGGTACTGGATGATGTTAAGGCTATCGGTTACAAGTACTCTACCAGAGCTGCTATGACCGTATCCATTTCCGATATGACCGTCCCTGAGAAGAAGGGTGAAATGCTGGCAGCCGCACAGGCTACCGTAGACAAGATCGCAAGCAACTTCAGACGTGGTCTTATCACGGAAGAAGAGCGTTATCGTGCGGTTGTGGAAACATGGAACGAGACAGATAAAGAACTGACCGACGTACTGCTGTCCGGTCTGGATAAATACAACAATATCTTCATGATGGCGGACTCTGGTGCCCGTGGTTCCAACCAGCAGATCAAACAGCTGGCAGGTATGCGTGGACTGATGGCTGATACTACAGGTAGAACCATCGAGCTGCCCATTAAGTCAAACTTCCGTGAAGGTCTGGACGTACTGGAATACTTCATGTCCGCACATGGTGCACGAAAAGGTATGTCCGATACCGCTCTGCGTACCGCAGACTCCGGTTATCTGACCAGACGAATGGTTGACGTATCTCAGGAACTTTCTATCCGTGAAGTAGACTGCTGTGAGGGTCAGGCTGAGATCCCTGGTATGGTAGTCAAGGCATTCATGGATGGCAAAGAGACCATTGAAGGCCTGAAAGACAGAATCACAGGAAGATATTCCTGCGAGGATATTTATGATAAAGACGGACAGTTGATCGTTAAAGCACAACCACATGATCACCCCCAGCCGTGCTGCCAAGATCTTAAGTGTTGGTGTCAATGCAAGGGTGAGCCCATTGAGGAAGTGAAGATCCGTACGATCCTGACCTGCCGTTCACACGTTGGTATCTGTGCAAAATGTTACGGTGCCAACATGGCAACCGGTGAAGCCGTACAGGTTGGTGAAGCAGTTGGTATTATCGCAGCGCAGTCTATCGGTGAGCCCGGTACCCAGCTGACCATGAGAACCTTCCACACCGGCGGTGTCGCTGGTGACGATATCACACAGGGTCTTCCCCGTGTCGAGGAGTTGTTCGAGGCCAGAAAGCCTAAGGGACTTGCAATCATTGCTGAATTTGGCGGCAAGGCTGAGATCCGTGATACCAAGAAGAAGCGTGAAGTGGTAATTACCAACGAAGAGACCGGTGAATCCAAGGCATATCTGATTCCTTACGGTTCCCGTATCAAGGTTGTTGACGGTCAGGAATTAGAGGCCGGTGATGAGCTGACAGAAGGTAGCGTAAACCCACATGATATCTTAAAGATCAAGGGCGTTCGTGCCGTACAGGATTACATGCTTCGTGAAGTACAGCGTGTATATCGTCTGCAGGGTGTAGATATCGCAGATAAGCATATCGAAGTCCTGGTACGTCAGATGCTGAAGAAGGTTCGTATCGAGAATAACGGCGATACTGAGTTCCTGCCCGGAACTCTGGTAGATGTTCTGGATTTCGAAGAAATGAACGAGAAGCTGACCGCTGAAGGCAAGGAGCCTGCAGAAGGTAAGCGTATTATCCTGGGTATTACCAAGGCAGCACTGGCAACCGAGTCCTTCCTGTCTGCAGCATCCTTCCAGGAGACCACCAAGGTTCTGACAGAAGCTGCCATCAAGGGTAAGGTAGATAATCTGATCGGTCTGAAGGAGAACGTTATCATCGGTAAGCTGATTCCTGTAGGAACCGGTATGAAGAGATATCGCAATACCAGACTGAGCACCGATGCCGTAGAGACCATTGACTTCGGTGGTGATATGTATGGTGACGATGCAGAACTGAACCTGAGCGACGGAAGCGAACTGGATGCAGAAGGTGCAGAACGGAATGAAGATGTGAACACAGAAGCAGAAACTGTGGAAGTGGGAACAGACGCTGATAATCAGTAAAATAAAAAGACTTTATTAAGAAAGGCTCTCCGGGATTTTCCCGGGGAGCCTTTTTAGAATCGGAACAATTATTGCAATTCTTCTGTATTCAGAACCTGCCAGGCAGTGATCCGGTAAAAGGTATCTTCATCAGATTCCGGATAGAGGATCTCAATGGTCACCTGCAGGGTCTGTAAGTCGGAGATTGGAATCACGTAAGATTTTCCGTGACCTACCGCCACAAAATAGGCTTCTTCGCTGTCACTGGATGCATACATGCGTTGCAACGTCTTATCCATACCTGCCAGGGATTGTTCTGCCTGATTGCAGGCGGCATAATAAGCGGTGGTACGTTCCAGCACACGGGCGCTGAGTTTGCTATCAGCGTTGGCACTGACGATGGACAGTACGGCAAAAGACACCAGGCAGAGGATCACGAATACCAGAAGGATCGAGGCGGATCCGATATTCATGCCGAATTGTTTTTTCTGGAGGAATTATTCATGGGATCCCCTCCTTTCTGCGGTGTGATGCATGACAGAGAGTGTGTAAATGGGAGATTCCGGTGTAGATACATCATAGACGGTGATCTCGCCTTTCATGATTCCGGTCTCTTCTGCTGGAGTGCTTTTTAGTTCTGCATAAAAGCCGGCGTTATCTTCGGCAGTGCACAGATTCCAGCTGCTGTCAAAGGCAAGGCGGAGAGTGTTTTCATCGGTCAGCTCCGATGGGGAGAACAAATCCTGCATGGCAGCCACATTGCCCTCCAGAGAGAGATAGGACTCTGCCAGATTCTGTGCCTGAACGACAGCATGATTCTGGTTTACCGTCTGTGTGCTCAAAAGATGTGAGCGGGCAAACAACTGGATACAGACGGCACTGGCCAGTGAAAAAAACAGGATCGCTATGATCATTTCCATTAAAAATAAACTGGATCTGGAATGTTTCATAATAAGTTCGGAATCCTTTCTGTTCGGTTTCTATTCTGTGGTAGTATTACAGTGCACGTGGATATAAAAAGTATGGTCCTCTCCGGAGGCGGTTCTCAGGGATATCCGGATCAGATCGTCCGACGCATAGGATAAAGAGAACTCCTGCAAGTCCATAATATCCGTACCGGCAGGCAATACCTGTCCGCCGAGAGAAGCTCCTTCCCGCATAAAAAGTTCTTTTAAATGTCCGTCATACAGATAGAGGTAAGTACAGTAGGTTTCTTCGTCAATTTCGGAAAGCATGCAGAGCGCCGGATCATTTTCCAGATCGGTCAGGAAAATACTGTCAGCGGTATCGTTCTGCCGCACCTTTTCCATGATATAAGACACCGCCGTCCGGCTTTCGTAATTGACGCCCATATCTTCTACAGTGTGCTGGTATACATCTGCTCCGATGGTAACAAGGGCAAGTGCGGAGACAGCGAATACACCGAACAACGCCAGAACGAACAAGATATCCACAATAAAATGTTTTTCCTGCTTCTGATGATTTCTATTGTTCATATGTCAGAAACTCCTTTAGTGAGCACCGGTCCGGCGAAGTACAGTGACTTCCGGAAGAAGGTTGCTGCCATAATATTCATAGTCAATGAAGAAGCTGTCCTCGTCATACAACAGTCCGTAATGCTGCTCCAGATATTCCAGAGAAGGAGGATAACAGCCTTCTACGGCATAGCACTGGGAAATGCTGCGTTCAATGCGGTTTCAGACTTTCCTGCTGCTTGCTCAGAGTAGATTCACTGACGGAGCCGATGCCCCGCAGAAAAGAACAAACAATATCACAAAGGCCAGAATGGGAAGTAAATAGATCAGCTTACGCCCGAGGGACATACTTTTTGCGCAAAACGGTTCATAGTATCGTACTCCTATCCGATGCTGGTCATAATACCCATAAGAGGCAGGATGACCGATAGCAGGATCAAGCCCACGATCACCGACAGAATAATGACAAGGGTCGGCTCCAGAATGGCAATGATGGATTGTAGTCTGCGGTTGGTATTTTCCTCATAACGATCCGCTATTTTTTGAGCACCACATCTACGTTACCGCTGCGGAAACCGACAGATACCATCTGGGAATACAGGTGGTTGAAAATGCCGGCACCGGTCAGAGCCTCGGCAAAATTGGCACCGGCATTAATGGCTTCCTTACAGCTCAGGATCTTCTGTTTCATTTTCTCGTTGCCTACCAGAGCGGCCACCATATCCAGGCTGGAATAGGTATCCATACCGCTGCTTAAGGTCAGTGCCATACCGCTGGCAAAACGTTCGCAGGCCACACTTTCATAAAAACGTCTGGTGAGGGGGAACCAGTTCAGGAACCGGGCGGTGACACGTTTGCCGGTCTGGGTTCTGGTAGCAAAAGGTACAGTAACAACAATATGCACAGAATACTTACGAAAATAAAGGAATACCGGTTCAGATGGTTGCCGAGACGCAAAAGTGATGCAGCAAACCCGGTCATCTCACTGCCCAGCTCTATATAGACCTGCTCGAAGATCGGCATGACGCGGCTGACCAGTACCACGATGACAGCGGCCATCATGGCGATCATGATAAAGGGATATGTTACAGCATCCCGGATACTGCCTGCGATGGCATCCTCTTTTTCATAATAATCCGCCAGAGAGCTCATACACACATCGAGATTACCGGATTCTTCACCCAGAGCGATCATATGCAGGCAGTAATCGGGGAAGACCTTGGTGGCTTCCAGTGCTTTGTGAAAGCTTTCTCCCTGTCGGCATACGGTAAGGATCTCCTCGAAGATCGCCTTGCCTTCGGGAGACTGGGCATCACTTTGCAGGATGGCCATGCCCTCCACGGGCGGAATGCCTGCCTGAAACAGCATGGCAGCCTGACTGCAAAAAGAAGCGATCTCTTCATTAGAAAGTAGTTTTTTCTCTGTGGTCTTCATGGCGTTTTGTTCCCTTTCACTAATACATTTTCTGCAGGATATAATTACTGCCGTCACCGATGAACTTTTTCAGAGTCTTGTCATCCGTGTTGGCACCGAACGTAGGATCCACCAGGGTCCAGACATTGCCGTCAAATTCTATGATGCCGTTCAGCCATCCGGTATCAGCGGTGTAGACACTGATCCAGGCATGGTAGGCATCCTGGGCATAGCCGACCTCCAGCCGGGTCGGGATCCGCTGGCTTCGCAGCATGCTTGCCATTACCGCGGCATAATCCAGACAGATACCGGTGCCGGAATCCAGAATGGCATCTACGTCGGAAGTATAGCCGGTAGGGGGATCGGAAGCCTTATCGTAGTCGTAGGTAATATTTCCGGTGATATAATCATAGATCCGGGTGATCACCTCCAGATCGGAGGATGCACCTTCCGCCAGTTCCTGCCCCTTGGCAACGACTTTGCTGTCTGCCGTAAAATTCACGTACTGATTAGGATAGAGAAAAGGACTGAATTCATCCGGGATCTGTACGTCAGATCCGCATACAGGCAGGTGGCATAGTTCGTACCGGAAATATTTTCGTAAATCGTCACATCATAATATCCGTCTCCGGAAGACAAGGGAAAGTCTCATAGCCGCCACCGTGCAGATCATAGGTATAGACAACGGTGTCGGGACCGGTGATGCGTAGTTTGACTTTGGGACAGGTGCCGGTATAATTGGCACAGACATAGCCATCGGACATATGAGAATAGTCGATGACAGCCACATCATTGGAAGCTGTTGCTGTTCCGTCGGCCCGGGGCACAAGACAGACAGGCGTGGCATCCCGGAGAGGCTCTGCGTCAGTTACGGCTTCCGTTTCAGGAGAAGAGGCATCCGCAGAGCTGACATTCGTATCCGCAGAAGAAGGAACTGCGAAGGATTGTGATGTTTCGCCGTAAGTGTCTGCGACGGGGGCATCCACAGGCAGATTGTCAGAGCCGGATCCGCAGGCACATAAGCCGATTGTCATGGAATATGTAATTAGCAAAATGCGCAGTCGCGCAGATAATTTTGGCATCCGCATAAAAATCGTTACATCCTGTTGTTATTGTTCCAGGCCTGTTACATTATCGGGAGTAAAAAGCAGGTGGAGAGTCTCACCGTTTTTTGACGGGGACATAAATATTGGCTTCCTCGGACAAAAAAGGAAAATTGATCACACCCTTGGAGGAATCCACAGAGAGCGGTTCGATGATCTCCCCGGACACAGTCTCCATAAAAGCCTCCTCGTAAAGAATGTTGTCACCGGTGAACTTCAGACTTAAAATATTATTTTCCACATAATCCAGTGTAAGCACCGCAGGTGTGGGGGGCCAACAGTTTTTCAGTCATCTCAGAGAGAGGAACGATGGCGAGCGGTGACAAAAGGTCAGCACGAAGATCAGTGTCGTGGCAACGATCAGCCGGTTGTAGGAGGCGGCATTCACTTTTTTGCGAAGCACCAGCTTGTCAAAAGGGATCGTATTGACCGGCTGGTTGCAACTGGACAGGATATTCTGCAAAGCATTGTTGGCAGTTGTCATGTCCAGTTCATATCTGTTTTTTTTATGAAAAAACATCATTCTGTTATCCTTTCATACTTTCTTTCAAATGTTCCTGTCCGGAGGCAATGTAGCGTTTGACGCTGCTGCGGCTGATCTCCATGGCGGCAGCAATCTCTTCCAGCTTCATGTCGTTATAATAACGCATGATCAGCACCTGTTTTTCATTAAAGGGTAACTGCTCTAAAGCTTCCGTCAGGCGGGAATACTCATCCTTCTGTTGGTAGTGCAGTTCCGGATTGGCATCCAGATGAGGGTCCTGAAGAATATCCAGAATTTCCTGACTTAAGACCTGACAGTCATTCTGCGGACGATTCTTCTGGGTCATGTCATAACAGACATGGAAACAGATGCGGTTCAGCCAGGCGATAAAAACGGTGGGATCATTCAGTTTTCCGATGTTTTTCAAAGCCAGTATGTAAACCTCCTGCATGGCATCCTGAGCGAGAAAGTCATCTCTCAGATAATGCCTGGTGTAGTTGTATACTTTATTATAGGTAAGAGCATACAATTCTGCGAAGGCATCCGAGTCGCTATGCTGGGCACGGATCACAAGACCGGCAATGTAAGGAATGTTCAAGTCTTTCATGCGTTCGTCTCACTGTTGTGTTAACGGGTTCCTTAGGGGTGCAGCTTGTTGTAGGTCTCTGTGAGCAGGGTGGAAAATATTCGGCATGCGCCTCTTCATTTAAAATATATGCGTATTGGATCTGAATGGGAGCGTTACTGTGCTCCTCGTTGTATTCTTTTTAACTGCTGGTTCAGACTTTCGATGAAATATTCCATGGTGTCATGAGAGCCGTGGTTGACGATCATCAGGAATTCGTTGCCTCCGTTACGGCCCACCACACCGAAAGCATCACCAACGCTTTCCAGAATACCGGAGAAGTCTTTTAACATCTGGTCCCCCTACGACATGGCCCATGGTCTGGTTGATCTCTTTCAGGTTGGTGATGGTCACCATATAGCAGGCTACATGAGCCAGAGATTCCGGAGAGTCATAGGTCTCGAAGACCACGTCCAGACCGTGCCGGTTGGGGATACCGGTCAGATGATCCAGGAAGGCCGCACGGTTCAGAGCATGGCTTTCTTCGGCAAAAGTGCGTAATTTATAGAAATCGTATAATAACCATATCAGATTAAATAATGCAAGGATCCAGGAAAGTGTGCATAAGATAAACAGAGTCTGGTCTTCGAAAAGCTTTTGTGCCCAGTGCAGGGTTCAGAGTCAGGACCAGAACATAGGCGGTTTCCAACAGCAGAAGAAGAATTAACTGCATGGTTTTGGTGTTACGGAAGGTTTTTACGAATTTCTTTTTCTGTATCATATAGGTTCACTCCTTTGATTGCGCTGGACTCAATATTTCGTGATTTCATCACTCAATCACTTCGCCGTTCGCCAATCATGCAAGCATGTTGGCTCTCTTACGCTCATTATATCATAACAGGCACTTAAAAAAAAAGAAAAGAAATATTGAGCCATTCCGCTTCTTAGCGCCGTCTTTATATACAGAAGTGCTTCCGGAGTGTATGAGCGGAGGCGTGGCTGCATATATGGAACGTATTATTTATACGGTTTACATAAGAAGAAAACGGACAGGCCAATGTCCGGCGTAAGATATCCATCAGGGAATTCCCTGGTGGATATTTTCATTTTAGGGAAAAGCAGAATTTGTCGAAAAGGAGAGGACAATGTTGGAAACGATCTTGAATAATTTTCATCTGGAGAAGATCCTGTGGATCCTTCAAAAAAGGATTGCATACATTATGATCCTGGGGGTACTGGGAGGAATGGCAGGAGGCGCTTATGCATATCTGACCAACAGTACACTTTACCGGGCGGAGGTATCCTTCTATGTATACAGTGATCCGGACTACGTGTATGATTCTTCGGTCAATATCTCAAATTCCGAATTTACCCAGGCCAAGAATCTGGTACAGAGTTACATATTAATCCTGAAGAGTAACACGATCCTTCAGAAGGTGCTGGAGGAAGCCGGGCTGGATTACGGAACGGAAGCTTTGTCGGGAAGAATCGGTACCAGTGTGGTGGAAAACACGGCAGTGTTCTATGTCTACACTTATGACAGTGATCCTTACCGGGCCATGGAGCTGGCCAATGCTATCGGCAGGGTGGCTCCGAAGGAGATCGGCCGGATCGTGAAGTCCGGTGGCATTGAGGTGATCGATTATGCCACACTGCCGGAAGCACCCTACAGTTCCACCAGTCTGGTCAAATATGCACTGGTGGGCTTTTGCCGGATGCTTTGGGGCATCCTTTGTATTGTTTCTGTTGGCAGGACTGATGGATACCACGATCCGCAGGCGGTACGAACTGAAGTTGGCATTCCGGATTCCGGTGCTGGGAGATATTCCGCAGATCCAGGCGCCGGACCGGAAGAGTAAGCCCGTGTTGGTATTGGGGAGAACAGCTCCTTTGCCGTGAAGGAATCCTATAATACCATCCGGGCAAACCTGCTGTTCACGGGAAAAGGAGAACGTTGTCCGGTCTATGCCGTCACCAGTGCGGATAAGGATGAAGGCAAGACTTTGAACAGTGTCAACATCGCCATCAGTTACGCACAGCTGGGCAAAAAAGTATTGCTCATCGACGGAGACATGCGGAATATGTCGGTGGCATCTCTGCTAAAGCTCCGGGGCAGACTGGGACTGAGCCAGTATCTGGCGGGATTGCGGGAGACACCGCAGATCGTGGAATACCGGCAGAATCTGGATGTGCTGGTGGGAGGAGAAAATCCACCGAATCCTTCCGAACTGTTGGGCGGAGAGCGGATGAAGGAGCTGCTTACGACGTTGCGTAGCCGGTACGACTGCATCATTATTGATCTGCCGCCGGTAGGAATTGTGACGGATGCCCTGCTATTGTCCCATGAAGTCACCGCCTATCTTCTGGTGGTGCGGGCCGGCGTCAGCCATATGAGCCGGGAAAAGTCGGCGGTGACACTGTTAGAGCAGGTGGATGCGGATATCTGCGGCATCCTGTTCAACGGCCTGCCGCCAAAATCTAAGGACTGTAACTACAGACTGCAGCAATACTGGCAGGAATATAAACAGCAAAATGGGGAAGCAGTTTGAAAAAAAACCGGGAGGTCTTTATGAAAATATGTTTTGCCGCATCGTCGGGCGGCCACTTTGAACAACTGATGATGTTAAAACCGCTAATGGAAAAATACGAAAGTTTTGTAGTAACGGAGAAAACAGGCTATGAGGTGAAGACACCGGTGAAATGTTACTATCTGCAGCAGGTGAACCGGAGACAGTGGAGATGCCTTTTTATCTGTTGAAAAATACCGTGGATTCGTTGCGGCTGTTGCATAAAGAACAGCCGGATGTGGTGGTCTGCACCGGAGTGCTGGCCATGATCCCGCTGTGCATGGAAGCCAAGCTCTCCGGCGGGAAGCTGATCTACATCGAGTCATTTGCCAAAGTGACTTCGGCCACACTGACGGGAAAACTGTTATATCATTATGCGGATCGTTTTTATGTCCAATGGACACAGATGAAGGAAATCTATCCGGATGCGATCTGCCTGGGGGAATTTATTAGGATGATATTTGTAACGACCGGATCTCAGAAGTTCCAGTTCAATCGATTGTTACAAAAGATAGATCTGCTGATCGAGGAAGGCTTGATAAGAGAGGAGGTGTTTGCCCAGATCGGAGTCAGCGATTATCAGCCAAAGCATTATGAATACTGCAGGTTTCTGGACAGAGAAGGCTTCACCGGGAAGCTGCGGAATGCCGGATGGTCATTACCCATGGTGGAACCGGTGTGATCATCGGCGCCGTAAAACAGGGGAAAAAGTGATCGCAGTGCCGAGACTTGCCAGCTACGGGGAGCATGTGGACGATCATCAGGTACAGCTGCTTTCGGGAATTCGACGGAATGAACCTAATCTGTGCCTGTTATGACAGTGAGAAACTGGGGGATTGCATCCGGGATACCGGCAGCAGGGACTTTGCCGGATACCATTCCAATACCCGGAGGATCCTTAAGGATATTGAGAATTTTTTAATTGCGGAAGAGGGGGAAAACCATGGAAAACATTCAAAATTTCGTAAAAAAGGGAAAAACTGGGAGAGTATATGATGACGAAGCTGCGCCTTTTGCGGGATCAGAAAAATATCGCTCCCGGGGAGTGACATTAAAATATATGCTGGACCGGGTGGATTCCCGGGATCTGATCATCGTTTTCAGCTCCTGCACCAGAAAAGGGATCCGGGCCAGATACAATTATGTCCGGACGTTAAAGGAAGTTCCCTGTAACAAGTTGTTTCTGTTGGATGATTTTGCGTCAGATCACAGAGGTTCCTTTTATCTGGGCAGCAATATGAAATTCGAGGAGGCGGTCGTTGTAAGGGAACTGATCGACCGGGTACGGGAGCAGACCGGAGCAAAACGCCTGATCTTCTGCGGTTCCAGCAAGGGCGGTTACACGGCACTGAATTTCGGACTGGACTATCCCGGAAGCTATATGGTGGTGGGTGGTCCCCAGTATTTTCTGGGACAAAGCCTGCTGGACACCGGGAATATTGAGGCGTTGAAGCATATTGCCGGACAGGTCTGTAAGGAAAAGGTCGAATTCCTCAATGAGTATCTTCCGAAAAAGGTGGCAGCCAACCGTTATGCGCCCTCCCAGAGGATCTATCTGCATTATTCCGACAGCGAACACACCTATGAGGAACATATCCGCTATCTGCGCCGGGATCTGGCGAAAAAGGGATACCGCTGCAGCGAGGACGTGGCACATTACAAGGAACACAGGGGAGATCAGTCTGTATTTTCCGGAATTTTTATTACATAGTGTGGAGGAAATCTTATGCCGGCAGTCAGCGTGATCGTTCCGGTATACAATACGGAAAAATATCTGGAGGAATGCATTCGTTCCCTGACAGAGCAGACGTTGTCTTCACTGGAACTGATCTTCGTGGATGACGGTTCCACGGATGCTTCTCCCAAGATTCTGGAAAGATATCGTGCCAGGGATCCCGAACACATCCGGGTCATCACCCAGAAGAACGCAGGGCAGGGAAAGGCAAGAAATGTAGGACTTGCGGCTGCCACGGGAGAATATGTGGGATTCGTGGATTCGGATGATTATGTGGACAGGCGTATGTACGCGGCCATGTACACCAGGGCCGGTTCCGAAGAACTGGATCTGGTGGAATGTGATTTTCATTATCTGGAGGAAGATGGCAGAGAGAAGCGCTCTTACGGTTCGGCGGCTCCCTGGAACAAGCTGATCCGCAGGAGACTGCTTACGGACAACGATATATGGTTCCCGGAGGGGTATATCTATGAGGACACCTCTTTCTACCTGAAGTTACGCCCCTTTGTGAAAAAAAACAGGCGAAAATGCTGGGGAGTCTATGTCTATCACCGGGACAGAGGGATTCTACCATGAATGACAATAAAAGCAGACGGGTGGGAAATATTTTTCCGGTATTGCAGGATGCCTGTCGGTTTTACCGGGAAAAAGAACTGATGGATACTTATGGGAAAGAACTGGAATATTTCTGTACGAGGATCCTGTTGTGCAGTTCCATGGGGCGGATCTCCAGAGTGCGGGACCGGAAGCTGCGGAAATCTCTGCGGGAAGAGACTTTTGTGTTCCTTCGGGAAAATTTTCCGGAGTATCGGAAGAACCCCTTATCTGGGCAATGGACTGAAAGGGCGTTATCTGCGGATCGCCACACCGGCATTGTGCGGGATCTGTGGGGAACCATCGGCAGATGCAGGCCGGGAGGGTTACCGGGATAGAAAATGGCGGACAGAGAAAAGGGGAAAAATATGCGGATATCGGTAGCAATGGCCACTTATAACGGGGCCAGATTTATCACAGAACAGCTGGATTCCATCCGGCTTCAGAGCCTTCCGGTGGATCAAGTGATCCTGCGGGATGACGGTTCCTCGGATCAGACGCTGGAGATCGTACGGGAATATCTGGAGACGTACGAGTTGGCACCGGCATGGAGGATCACACAGAACGGAAAACGACTGGGGTATGCGGAGAATTTCCGGGCAGCGGTGGAAGAGACGGACGGTGATTATGTCTTTTTCTGCGATCAGGACGATATCTGGGAACCGGACCGGGTGGAATATATGGTGAGCGAGATGGAAAAACGGAGAGAGATACTGGTGCTGGGATCGGAATTCGTACCGTTTACAGTGGATCCCGATGCTCCTTCTGTCAGCAGGAGCGTATTGAAAAGCTTCCGGGGGACGGAAGCATGGAGCATGTTGCATGGAGTCCGGCCCATATTTTCATCGGCAGTGAGGGCTGTACCATGTGTCTGCGCAGAGAGTTCCTGGAAGAGACGAAGAAGTACTGGTATCCCGGGTGGGCGCATGATGAATATGCCTGGAAGTTGTCCCTGTGCATGGACGGCTGTTACATTCTGCACAGTGTTACGTTACGGCGGCGAATGCACTCGGGTAATGTATCCAAACGCAAGATGCGGGATCTGGACAGACGGATCGCTTTTTTCCGGGAATTGCAGAAGAGTCATGAAACCACTCTGCGGTTCGCCGAGGACTTTGGAATGCCGGAGGAAGCGAAGGAACTGTTAAGACGCAATATCCGGGCCACCACCCTTCGGATCGAGCTGATGGAACAGCGAAAATTGTGGAATATTGTGCCGCTTTTATGGAAATACCGGGATTGTTATCACAGCAAAAAATCTCTGCCGGTGGAATTTGCCATGGCAGTCAGAGGATGAGGCAATGAGCAGATATCTGGTGGAAAAAACGAAGACAACGGGGCAGGGCTGGCAGAGCAGCAACCGCTATTTTGAAAATTGTGGTGAGCGGAGTCTTGGACAGTTTTTGTCGGTTTCTTTTCTTGTGACCTATTATATTTTACCACAGTATTTTCGGAATCCGGCTGCCGCGCTTTGATCTGACGGCACAGCGAATGCTCATAACGATTCTGTGTCTCTTTCTGCTGAGCAAAGAATCCCGGAAAAAGATGTTCTGGGAAGGGGTGAGAAGCTGCAGATTGTGGCTTTTTATGGCAGGATATCTGGGAATCTGTTTCTATACGGCGGTACTGCGTTTTCACATAGGTACTTTTCTTTATCCGTTCATTGAATTATTGGGAGCTTTTCTGGTGATCTACGTACTGCGGGAGTATCTGGGAAGTGATGGATTTCTGGTGCTTTTCCGGCGGATGCTTTTGTTTCTGTGTGTGCTGGGACTCGTGGAGGCGGTCATGAGAAAGACACCCTTTGCCTATCTGGAGACCATCAGGGGACTTTATACCGGAGGCATGATCCGCTCCGGTTCCTACCGGATCATGGGACCGGCCAATCATTCTCTGGCGTATGGGCTGATCCTGATCTCCGGGTTACCATTATTGTGCATTGATGAGGAGAAACATTGCTTCACGCTGTTTCGGCATCTGCCTCTCCTGCTATTGGTGGTGGTTAATGTATTTCTTACGGGATCCCGTTCTACGCTGGCGGTCATGGGACTGGAGCTTTTTGCTGTTGACCGTGCTGGCACCGGGAGAGCAGAGGAAGAAACTGTTATTTACCATAGTACCGGCCGGGCTTTTGATTCTGTTTCTTGCATTTTTATTTCCCAATTCTCCGCCGGGACATTATATTCTGTTGCAGCTTAGTACGGTGGTGGATGAGATGTTTGGAACCTCCTATGCCATCCGTTACGGGGTGGACAGCACCTCCCTTGCCAACAGCGCTTCCTACAGGGATGCCCTGCTGGATATTTTCACGGTGGACTGGCTGAACCCCTGGCTGGGGCAGGGCTCCGGATATCATTTCTCCTGGTATATTCCGGGAGGGGCCACGATCCACTCCATTGACAATTTCTATGTGGCCAATTATATCCGCTACGGGTATCCGGGACTGGTGGTCTACGGACTGTTGATCCTGCAGGCGGTGGGGAGATGGTGCGATGCGGATTCAAAAGAAGGACAGAACAATGTTAAGTCTGGCGCTTGCGGTCTGCGGGTACTTCTTAAATCTGTGGTGGATGGATACGCTGCAGACCATCAAGTATGCGTATCTTCCCATCGCACTGTTCCAGGTGATCTCCCGGGAAAAATGGGAAAATATGTCGGATTTGCAACACAAAGCGGTGCACAGATACATAAGGTAAATAGAGAGAAGAAACGAAAAAAGGGAAACGAAAATGCGAAAAAGTTTTTGGCTGTTTGCAATAGTTCTGAGTATGAGTCTGGGGATACGGGCACAGGCGGCACCCAGAGAGATCCCGGACCATTTCAATACCGGTGTGGATACAGATACAGAGCTGACGGAGATCCCGGAACCGGGGATTTACGGTGGAATCCAGTATAAGACCGGAGCCGGAGGACAGCTGGCACTGGATCTGGTCTACAGCAACAGACAGGCGGGGAATGAGATAGAGATCCGGAATATGGATTTTTCCCGGTATGCACTGTTGATGGTTAATGAGGGCAAAATTGCCGTGGAGACCACGGTGACTTTCCGGAACTGTAAATTCGATGCAGTCACTACCGGGCGGAGGATGCCCGGATATCCTATGTGTTCGAAGACTGCACCCTGCGTAATTTTCAGGGAAGCAATGCCACGTTTACCCGGTGCCGTCTGGGTGGCAGCAGCGGAGATGCGTTGAATCCCTATCGCAATGTGACACTGAGAGATTGCTACATTGCGGATCTGGCACATCCGGACAGCGGGGATACAGTACATTCTGACGGGGTACAGATCTTCGGATATCCTTCTCTTACGGCGGAGAATATTTCCTTCGACAACTGCAGATTCGAAGTACCGGCGATCCCCGGAGGGGGGAGCTATGTGAATGCCTGTCTCATGATTGCCCCGGAGAAGAGCGGTGCCAAAGGAATCTATTTCACAAACTGCATTCTCAACGGAGGCGGTTATGCCATCTACACACTGGTAAAAGACGGTTTTTCTCTGGAGAATGTGGTGCTGTGTAATATCTCGGTAGGGGATGCGGCCCGCTATGGAACCTTCTACCATCGCAATGTCACGGCGGGGGTCACCATGGAGAATATTTATACGACGGATACTTTGTATGTAGGCAGCAGATTCGTGGATGAAGAGGGCAGGATCCATTTCAGCGTGACCAACGATACGGCGCAGGAACGGAAGCTGATGATCGTGACGCCCAGACAGACCATAATACTGCCTGTTAAGGCGTGTCCGCCCTATGAGGACAGAACGGCGGATATGACCTTTGAGGATTTTCCCTTTGATATCGATGTGGTGGTGCCGGGGGCACAGTGGGCGGTATGCTATGACATCACGGACGGGTGCACACAGATCGCACTGTATGCGGAAAGGAAGAGATGATTATGACGGAAGTACTGTATATATGCCTGTGGTACAAAGATAAAAAGAGAACCTGGTCGGAACGGCCTGGTCCCTGCGACAGGCCATGGAGCCTTATCTGCAGGTGCAGGATCTGGCACTTTCGGATCCTCTGTACCGCAAAATACTCCGGAGACTGCAGAGGAAGAAGGGACTGAACCCCGGGCCGGTCCTGCAGGACCGGCTGCGGCTGTCGGGGAGATATGCTGCGTGGAGACATCGGCACAGGACAGACGAAAAAATGCCTGTGTTTCAGTTTGGCGGCTGGCCGTCGGGAGCGCATTTGGCATCCTATCTCTATCAGGACCTTTCCATTTCCGCGATTCTGTGGCTGCAGAGGGAAGATCCGGTGGGCTATCGGTACTGCGAGTATGATCAGGTGCCGCAAAAGACGCTGGAACGCAGGGCGGCGAGACAATTGGAGCAATACCGGCAAAGTGAAGGGTATTCACCATGAGCAGGTGGCTTTCGGGTTCCTGATCCGGGAATGCGGGCTCCCCGGGAAAAGGTCCATGCGGTGGGAGGCGGCATCAATGTGGATGCTGCAGGGATCCGTCCGGGATCAAAGGAGGGGCGGCGTATCCTGTTTGTGGGAAGGAATTTTGTGAGAAAAGGTGGTCCGTTGGTGGTACAGGCTTTCACAATCCTGCGGAAAAAATATCTGTGGTCAGCGGAGCTGTATCTGGCGGGGGCAAAGGAGTCGGACATCGGGACGCTCTGCGGGAGAGGCAGATCAGGGTAGAAGAGGTGGACTGGCAGAAGATCCACCTGCTGGGAGATCTGGGGTCTGAAAAACTGACAGACTATTATAACCTGTGTGATGTCTTCTGTATGCCGTCTCATTTTGAAGCCTATGGACTGGTATTTGCAGAGGCACTTACTTATGGTCTGCCCTGTATCGGCAGAGATAAATTCGCTATGTCGGAGTTCATTGAGGACGGATGCACCGGCAGGCTTATTTCCGGGAGGATGCGGAGGAACTGGCACTGGATCTGTGGGAAGTACTTCAGGATCCGAAATACCGGGAGGAAGTGGAACGGCGGAGGGAATGGTATCTGAGAGAGTATTCCTGGGACAAGGTGGCGCAGAGAATATGCAGTGTGATGGAGAAAAATGAGAGAGACAAAGATCAGTATCGTAGTGCCGGTGTATAACGCGGAAAAAGAATTACAGCGCTGTGTGGACAGTATTTTCCGGCAGAGCTTTTCCAACTGGGAACTGCTGCTTATCGATGACGGCAGCAGGGATAGCTCTTCGGCCTTGTGTGACAGGCTGGGGGCGCAGGACACAAGGGTCGGGTCTGGCACAAGGAAAACGGCGGTGTCAGCAGTGCCAGAAATCTGGGGATCTGGAAGGCTGAAGGAGAGTATCTTTTTTTACGGACAGTGATGATACCCTGTTCCCGGATACCCTGGCAACTTTATATCAAAAGGCAAAAGTATCTGGCGCGGATCTTTCGGTGTGCGGTTTTACATATCTGGTGGAACAGACGAAAGAATGTGTGGATAACCTTCCGGAAAAAGCTTTCTGCGGTGGAGGAAAAGAATATCTGGAGGAGCGGTTTTTATCGGACTTCCGGCGGGAATTTTCAATCCACCATGGAATAAGCTGATCCGCAGGGAATTGCTTCTGGAAAATGATATCCGCTTCGGAGAGGAATTTGCCATCTGTGAGGATATGGCTTTTTCCATGCAGGTGCTGGAAAAGAGCAAAGGGATCTGTGTGGTTCCGGAGTCGTTGTATTGTTATCACTATAAGGAAGCGGAGAATCTGGTGAACCGTTTTCATGAGAACTATTATGAGGCTTTATTGTATTTCGGGACCGCACCTGGCAGTGCTTCCGAACGCTTCAGGCAAAGCAGGAACTGTATGCGGAGGTCAATGCCTGTTTCGTGGGGAAGAGTCTGATGTATCTGCATAAGATCTATAGAGATTCCGGCTATGAGGAAACCAGGAAATATGCGGAACTGAAACGGATCGGTGGTTCCCTGCCGCTGCAGAATGCCCTGCGGGAATACCGGGCCACGGGAAAGAGGCGCTTGCTGCGGGAGTTGCTCCTGCATAAGAGATTCCGGCTATTGGACCGTCTGTACCGGTGGCGGTAGGACAGGGGAAGGAGGAGAGGATTGGAACTGACAAAACAGATCGGCGTATTGCGCAATCGAAAAACCTTGGACGGAAGAAAAGCAGACAGGAACAAAGTAAATCTGGAGTACTGGAATTTTAATGAGAATCTGGGGGATCTGCTGGCACCGGTGGTGACGCAGTGGATGTTGCACCGTCTGGGACTGGATCTGTACAGAGAGGCGGCAAAGCCCTGCCATCTGATGACCATTGGTTCTGTGTTGGGACTGGGAGTTTTCGATGCGGTGATCTGGGGCAGCGGGGTCAATTCCTTCGCCCATGTGGGACGGGTGACTACACAAAAGGGATACCGGAAGCTGGATATCCGGGCAGTCAGAGGTCCGGTCACCGCACAGGTGCTCCGGGAGAACGGATATACCTGTCCGCAGATATACGGAGACCCGGCGATCCTGCTGCCTCTGATTTATCCCGGCAGACGACCGGAGAAAAAGAAAAAATATGTGGTGATCGACCATTACATGAAGCGGAAAACGACAGGAGATGACAGACTTTCCATACGAACCGGAGATTACCGGACCTTCCTCGACAAAATTCTGGAGGCAGAGGTGGTATACTCGTCTTCGTTACATGGGATCATTCTGGCGGAGAGCTATGGGGTCCCGTCGGTATTCCTTCGGCAGGGGATGGAGGAAGAGATGCTGAAATATTATGACTGGTACTTTGCCACCGGCAGATATGAGGTGCGCTCGGCAACATCCCTTGCGGAAGCAAAGGAAACAGAACCCATGAAATTGCCCGAACTGGAAGAACTGAGGGATGGACTGCTACAGAGCTTTCCCTATGATCTGTGGATCGGCCAGAAAGCCGGAAGGAGAAAGTGTGAATGAAAAGGACCCGAAATGCCGTCAGAAATGTGATCTTCGGAGGACTCCTGAAGGGGTATCAGATTCTGGTTCCTTTTATCATGCGCACGCTGCTGATCCGGTATCTGGGAATGGAATATCTGGGGCTGAACAGTCTGTTTACTTCCATACTGCAGATCCTGAATCTGGCGGAGCTGGGGGTAGGGAGTGCACTGGGCTACAGTATGTATGCTCCCATCGCGGAAGGAAAAAGGACGAGATCTGTGCTCTGTTGTCATTGTATCGCAGATATTACCGCCTGATCGGTCTGGGGATCTTTCTGGCCGGAATAGTGCTGCTGCCGTTTCTGCCCATCGCTGGTGAAAACGGACAGTATTCCACCGGATGGATTTGTATGTATTGTATCTGCTGCATCTGGGAGCCTGTGTCATCAGCTACTGGCTGTTTGCGTATAAAAACAGTCTGCTGGCAGCTCATCAGCGAAGTGACCTGGCAAATAAGGCGGATCTGGCGGTACGGACGCTGCAGTATCTTATACAGGCCGGGCTGCTGGTGTGCTTTCGGAATTATTACTGGTATCTGCTGGCGGCACTGGGAGCACAGATCCTGACGAATCTGTGTACCGCACTGGTGGCACAGAAAAATTATCCGGATTATGTCCCAAGAGGACAGGTGGAAGAGCAGACCAGGCAAAATCCGGGGCAAGATCAAGGACCTGTTTACCTCCCGGGTGGGGGTGGTCATTGTGAATTCCGCGGATACTCTGGTCATTTCGGCATTTTTGGGACTGACGGTGCTGGCAGTCTATCAGAATTATTATTACATCGTTACTTCCGTCATTGGTCTGGTGGGGGTACTTTTCACCTCCACTCTAGCCGGGATCGGCAATAGTCTTCTGACCGAGAGCCGGGGAAAAATTATGCGGACTTCTGTAAATTTACACTGTTGATCGCCTGGATCGCAGGACTTTGCACCTGCTGCCTGCTGTGTCTGTTGCAGCCCTTTATGAAACTGTGGATCGGAGAGGCAGGCATTTTGCCCGGACAGATCGTGATCTGTCTGTGTGTATATTATTTTATCTACGAGTTCAACCAGCTGTTCAATGCCTACAAGGATGCCGCCGGGATCTGGCACAGAGACCGGTTCCGGACACTGACAACGGCAGGAGTGAATCTGGTCCTGAATCTTCTGCTGGTGAAACCTATGGGGCTGTACGGAGTGATCCTGTCTACGGTAGTTGCTACGGTCATCGTAGGAATGCCGTGGCTGATACATAATCTGTTTACGACGTTGTTTGACGGAGAGGACCGGCAAAGCTATCTGGGGACACTGGTCTTCTATGGAAGCGTAACATTTTTTAAACTGTATGCTGACCGACCGGGTATGCAGTCAGATACCGGTAGAAGGAATCCGGGAATTATTGGAGCGGGTACTGGTATGTCTGCTTGTGTCCAACGGCATTTTTCTGTTGTGTTACGGAGGCCGGAAGGATTTCCGGGCCCTGTTGGCAATGGGGAAGAGATTTCTGCCTGAAATACCTCATGATAAAGCGACTTCGGGAAATGACCGATCCGCAGAGGAAACCACAAAGTTTGCAGATTACGGAAAGGCGGGAGCTTTCTATGAAGATTGCAGTAGCGGGAACCGGGTATGTGGGATTGTCCATGGCAGTTCTGCTGGCCCAGAATCAAGTAACGGCGGTGGATGTGATACCGGAGAAGGTAGAGTTGTTACAAAAGGGAGATCACCTATCCGGGATAAAGAGATCAAAGAATATCTGGCAGGCGGCAGGCTGCATTTGCAGGCTACCCTGGACGGAGAGGTGGCTTACCGGGATGCGGAGCTTGTAATCGTCTCCACACCGACGAACTATGATCCCGGAATTCACTTTTTTGATACCGGTTCTGTGGAAACGGTGGTGGAGACAGTACGGAGGGTGAATCCTGACGCGGTGATCGTGATCAAGAGTACGGTGCCGGTGGGATATACAGTGTCTCTGATGGAAAAATATCACACGGACAGGATCCTGTTTTCTCCGGAATTTTTGCGGGAAGGGCATGCACTGTATGACAATCTGTATCCTTCCCGGATCATTGTGGGAGCAGACACAAAGTCCGTTGAAATGGCGGAGTATGCAAGACGGTTTGCAGAGCTTTTGCGTGAGGGTGCAAAAAACAGGAGATCCCCATACGGATCATGGACCCTACGGAAGCGGAGGCGGTAAAACTGTTTGCCAATACCTATCTGGCGCTCCGGGTCAGTTTTTTAACGAACTGGACACTTATGCGGAGATGCGGAACTTAAGCAGCCGCAATATTATCGAGGGTGTCTGCCTGGATCCCCGGATCGGGATGCAGTACAACAATCCCTCTTTTGGCTACGGAGGATACTGTCTGCCGAAGGATACGAAGCAGCTACTGGCCAATTATGAGAACATTCCCCAGAATCTGATCCAGGCCATCGTGTCCGCCAACAGTACCCGCAAGGATCATATCGCGGACAGTATTCTGGAGAAGGCGGGATTTTATCAGGGAAGTCAGGGTAGAGGCGGTGTACCGGGGCAAAAGGTGGTCATAGGAATCTATCGGCTTATTATGAAGTCCGGCTCCGATAATTTCCGTCAGTCCAGTATCCAGGGCGTCATGAAACGGATCCGGGCCAAAGGGGCACAGATTTTGTTGTACGAGCCGGAACTTTCGGAGGATGATTTTTTCGGAAGCCCGGTCATACGGGATCTGGAAGCCTTTCAGCGGCAGTCGGATGTGATCGTGGCCAATCGTTATCACAGAGATCTGGAGAATGTCCGGGAGAAGGTATACACCAGAGATATTTATTACAGGGACTGAGTGAGGGAAGAAATGGATACAGAGAAAAAAACGGGGAACGAATAGGAATCACGCTGGCACTGTTAGCATGTGTGGGATTTTCCGCTTTTCTGATCTGGCTGCAGCAAAGCCAAGAGAATGACAGACAGCAGCTGACACAACAGGTACAGGACAGCGGGCAGCGGGAAGAACAGACGGAAGGAAGCGGGCAGATCGAGATCCGGAGTCGTGTTACCCGGAGCAAAACAGGGGATCAGCCGGTATTTTCCCTGCCGGGAGGGTTTTATCCGGAGGATATTACGGTAGAGATCGCTGCACCGGCGGGAAGCAGTATCTATTATACACTGGATGGCACGGTGCCGGATCCGGAGAACGGAATTCTCTATGAGGCACCGGTGGAGATAACGAATATCTGCGGCAGTCCCAATGTCTACTCCGCCATTTCCACAGTGTCAGCCTACCAGGACTATGCGCCGTTTAATGACGTGGACAAAGCGGTGGTGTTACAGGCAGTGGCAGTAGATGCCGGAGGCAGGACAAGTAATGTCACCTGCGCCAGCTATTTTGTGGCTATGGAGGCCAGAGCAATGTACCGGGATCTGCCGGTGTTGTCGCTGACTGTGGATCCTGTGGAGCTGTTTGATTATTTTGGCGGCAATTATGTCACAGGTGTGGATTATGAGAATGCGCTGGCGGCGGATGACCTGCGGTTTGATTCTGCCAATTATTACCGGGGTGGAGAGATGAATGCCCATGTGGAATACTTCGAAGCGGACAGATATCTGACTTATGAGGGGGGAGTTAATTTTAAGTTTGCGGAAGGACGGAAATCTGGATTACGGGCAGAAAAGTTTTCTTATGACGGGAGCGGATCCGGTGCCGGAGAGCAGTTGTGAGCTGTATGAGCTTTTCCGGGACGGCACGTTTCTTCTGTACGGGGGCGGCACGGATCATGTGGCCAAGAACAGACAGGTTTTAGAGGAACTGCTGTTAAAAGAAATCACGGATTTTACGCTGGAAGAGCGGAAGGGCTGTCTGGTGTTTGTGGACGGGGAGTTCTGGGGATTGTATCTGGTGGGCAGGGTAAATACGGCGGAAACCTTTGCCCGAAGAGCCGGCGGTTCCCCGGAAGAAATTCAGGTCATAGAGAACCGCTATCCCTCCCAGATCGCTCCGGAATACGGGGAACTGTACCGGCTGGTGACCGAGGGGAATACTTCCGGACACGGAACGTATCAGAAGATCCTGGAGCAGATGGATCTGGAAAGCTATCTGGATTATTACTGTGCCAATCTCTATTTCGGTAATTCGCAGTTTGACTCTTTTTCCACCACTTTGTGGCGACGGGCAGGAGAAGGAGAGACGGGAAAATGGCACTGGGAATTCTCGGATGCCACGGATACTCTGGGACGGAATAAGGTCAGTAATTACAGTGTGAATACCTATCTGTGTCCGGGGGTGGCAGAAGATCTGTTTTACAGGGATTGCTGAAAAATAAGGACTTTCAGACAGCGTTCCGGCAGAGAATGCGGGAATACGTGGAAGAACTGACGAAGGAAAAGGCAGAAGAGTATCTGACACCCCTTCTGGAAACTTACCGGGTGGCAGTGACAGCCACGGCGGAGCGCTACGGCCTGCGACAGACAGAGGAAGGATATCTGGCTGACGGGGATACGATTCAGGAATATTTTGCCTCACGGGGAGAATATATTCTGCGATATACGGAAGAGCTTATAACGCTTGTGGATCAGACGGAGGCTCCTGACGGAGTACAGGAAACGGTCACGGAAAGCGTACCTGAAGAATAAAGGGAAAGGGGACCACGTATGGAAACAATGGCAGAATATCTGGCGGAACTGGTAAAGGCCGGATTGGAGGACAGAAAGGCGGCGTCTCTGCCAGAGGAGTCTCTGTAAGGGAGATTGTAAAGATTTCAGAGGAGAACCATATGGATTATCTGCTTTTTGGGAGCCTTGTTAAAAACAGATGGGCTTTCGGAGGAAGAAAAAGGGCTTTTGCGGGAAAAAGTACTGGGAAGCATGCTTTTTACCGGTATGCAGCTGCAGGAATTGAAGAAGCTGGAGGAACGGATGGAACAGGCAAAGATTCCCTGTCAACCCATGAAAGGAGCCCGGATGAAATTCTATTATCCGTCTCCGTTTCTGCGGGAAATGAGTGATATTGACATTCTGATCCACGGAGATTTCATGGAGCAGGCGGCAGTGGAACTGGAAGCCATGGGGTATGTCCTGCAACAGAAGATCAAGCATCATGATATCTATCGGAAAGCACCGGGAATCGTGGTGGAGGCGCACAGAGCCATGTATGACCGGACAGTGGACGAGAGGCAGTATGCCTATTTCTCGGATCTGTCCCGGGCGGTGCGCAGAAAGGGTTTTCTGTATGTGTATGATTTTGAGGCGGAAGATTTCTATATTTACATGATGGCTCATATGGCAAAGCATTTTTACAAGAGAGGCTGTGGTATCCGGAATCTGGTGGACATTTATGTGTTTCTGGAAAAATTCGGTGGGGAAATGAACGCAGACTATCTGCAAAAGCAGTTTGCGGGATTGGGACTGACGGCATTTACGGAGCATATGGAGAAGCTGGCCCGGATCTGGCTGCAGGGAGAGCCCGGTGAAGCGTTTTATCAGCAACTGTTTGACTATATGCAGGGTGTGGAATCTATGGCAAGGATGAAAACGGTATCTGGAACCGGTTCTGCGATGCGCAGCCGGAGAAGGGAGAAAAGGGCCGAGATGCCCTGAAACGCTGGTACTGGTTCCCTCCTTATGAATATATGGTGTTGTATTACCCGTGGCTTTCGAGAAATCCCGTTGCGGGAAAATTTCTGCTTCCGGCAGCCTGGGGAATCCGGGCCGTCCGGGGTGTGGTCTGCGGCCGGGGAAAATACAAGCGGGAAATGCTGCGGCAGATCGATGCATCACAGATCGGTGTAAGACAGGATATCTACCGCAGACTGCAGTTACGTTTTCATTAGTCTGTTCCATTGAAATATTTATAAGGAGTGTAAGAAAGCCATGAAAAGTCCGTCAGGGTTTCTTTGGAAGAACCCATGGAAAAAAGAAACCTTACTTACCTATTATTATTCGGCGATCTTCCGCATGCAGCTGCTGCTCCTGCCGCCGGGGAAACTGCGGAAGGGCTGGGGCAGAGAAAACGAAGAATCCGCAGGAGCGGCATCCCGGGAAGGATACCGGCAGGCGGCGCGTATCGCCAAGATCGTGGGAAAGGTCTGTGATAAGACTCCCTGGGAGAGTAAATGTCTGGTGCGGGCGCTGGCGGCCAGAGACTGTTGTGCCGGCGGGGACTTTCTTCCACCCTGTATCTGGGTGTGGCATGGAAGAAGGTAAAATGGTGGCCCATGCCTGGCTGCGTTTTGGGGAAATGTATGTGACCGGAGGGGACGGCGGCGGATATACTACCGTGGCCCGGTTCTGTAAGGAGGCTTCCGGAAAGAGGGGATAAGTATGTCGGCAATCTGGGGAATTGTGGATCTGAGTGTGGCGCAGTCAGAGGCACAAAAAAGAAAAAATCGTGCAGGGAACCTGTGGGAAGAGGCTCTGCGGATGCGGCAGGCCTATAGGACGAGCTGCCTGGACCGGATACAGGAAAAAAGGGAGGCAACCTATTATCTGGCCTGCGGGGGTACAGAATGTCACAAAGGGAAGCTGTGGAAGAAAGATTCCCTTATGAAAGAAAGGGAGAGCGCAGAAGTCTGTTCGTGGCGGATGTGATCCTGGATAACCGCGGAGAACTGGTGCAGCGGTTTGGAGGTATCCGGGATCTGCGCAGCCATCCGGACGGGGAAATTCTGTATGAAAGCTTTGCAGCCATCCGGAGGAAACGCTTGCCGTGGCCAGAGGAGCCTATGCCTGTGCGTATCTGGAGCCGGGGAAGCGGACCCTGACTTTGTTCAATGATGCGGTGGAAACCGTTCGGTCTATTATTTTCAGGAGGAAAAAAGGGTCTATTTTTCCACGTTGCTTGCGGGGATCACCTGCGAACGGGAGGACTGGAAGGAAAATACGGGCTGGTTTGACCGGTTCTATACCATCCGGGATCTGCGGGCGGTGTCGGAACCCAGAGAGACACCCTATGCGGGGATCCTGCGACTGGCTCGGGAGAAATTGTGGTATTTACTGAAGAAGGGGTGCACAGAAGGGATTACTGGGATCCCTTTGCGGGAAGGAGGATCCTGCGGGGGAAGACGGAAGCAGGGTACCGGGAGCTGGTGACCACGGTGCTCCGGCACTGTGTGGAGGATGTGATCCGGGAAGGCCGGGGTGGAAAAGAAACAGGAATTCTGTTAAGCGGCGGGCTGGACTCCAATGCGGTGGCGGCTTATGCAGCACCTTACCTTGCCGCCAGAGGAAAGAAACTGTATTCCTTTACTGCGGTGCCGGAGGAGAAGGAAAGAGCACGGACCCCGGGACAGTACGCTGTGGAGGATGAGAGAAGCAGTGTGGAACTGGTGCGGAGATTTCACGGGAATCTGGAACCGGAGTATCTGGTGACCAACCGGGGAGATCTGCTGGCGGAGAACCGGAGGCTGCAGGGAAGTTCTGGAAGTTCCCTGTAAAGCGGTACTGAATCTGCCCTGGATGTATGAAAGTTATCGTCTGGCAGCTCAGAAAGACTGTGGGATCCTGCTGTCGGGACAGTACGGAAATATTACCATATCCTATGGGGATTTTCGAAGCCTGTTCCTGACACTGCTACATCAGGGAAGAATCAAAGAACTGGTGCGGGAGATCAATGTCTACAGCAGAAAATACCGCAGGAGCCGCAAGTGGATCTGGCGGGATCTTCTCACGGCGGAAGGCGGTGGGGATCATGAAGCGGTGTCCCGGTATATGTATGACAAAAGTGCCTTGCGGCAGATCGGAGAATATGAAGTAAAGCTGTCTCTGGCCACAGGAGTGGTGCCCAGAGATCCCACCAGAGACAAGCGGCTGATCGCACTGGTGCTAAGTCTCCCGGCGGAACAGTTCACCCATGCCGGGCAGGAGAGACGCCTGGTTCGGCAGTATTTACAGGGGAAGATCCCGGAAGAGATTCTGGCGGATGAATTCCACAAGGGAAGACAGGGCGTGGGAAGCGGGGAACTGCTCGCCTTGCAGTGGGAACGGATCTGTGAGGAACTGTCGGGGATTCCGGGTGAGACGATGTCCGGGGAAAACGGGCACTCAAAAGCAGACATGGTGCGTGGCTTTTATGTGGGCCTGGCACAGGAATATCGGAGAAGGTTTGAGGTATGATGGAATATTTTTACAGAATCTACGGACTGCGGGTGCAGTCGCAGATCCCCTTTTCGGAGGCAGTACCGGAGACGGCGGAGAGGCAGAGGTAAAATTGTATTCGGAAGGATGCCGGATTTCCTGCTGGAAGCGGGACAGAAGGGCTACGGGACCTGGACAAACGGCTTTGTATCGGCCTGGTTCCGCATCCGGGACGGAACACAGGTCTATGTGGAAGGGGGAAGTAGGATCACCGTGGAGCTTTCGGAGGAACCGCAACTGCTTGTGATCACTTCCCTGTTGCTCAGTGCCGGGATGGCACTGGTCTGTCTGCAGAGGGGGGACCCTTTTTTCACGGAAGTGCATTGTATACCGGGGAACAGGCCATTTTACTCTGTGGGGAGAGCGGGGCCGGGAAGTCTACGGTGGCCATGGAATTGTTGCAAAGAAAGCTTGGATTTCTGGCGGATGACACAGTGAGGGTGCATCCGGGAACTATGGGGATGCTGGCGGAGCCTTCCTACCCGCTGCAGAAGCTTTGTCGTGATATGGCGCTGAAATGCGGGAAGCCGCTGGAAGAACTGATCTATATTGACGAAGAGAGGGACAAATATGCCTGGCGCAGACAGGATTGCTATCGGAAAGAGGCGGCGCTCCTCGGGAAGATTTTTTTGCTGCGAAAGGATGCTGTGGCCGGGTGGCAGGATGCGGTGCAGAATACCGGGGAAGAGGCAGTGAGTATCCAAAAGCTCACCGGGCAGAAAGCACTGGAGGCTTTGAGCAGCCAGTTGTATCTGGCGGATACCTACCGGTACAGTACCGGGATTCCGTATCCTTTGATGGAACAGTTGGTCCGGATCGCAGGGCAGGCCGGAATCTATGAAGTGATCAGGCAGTCGCACAAGGATACACTCCACGAGGTCGTAACGAAAATCTTACAGTTTTGTTAGAAAGAGGGTATTTTTACAGGGAAATTATTATAATCAGAAATGTAAGAAATCATAAAAATGTAATAAGGAGGAATGGAAAATGAAAGCATGGAGTCAGCCCGAAATGGAGGAACTGAACGTAAGAGCAACGGCTTACAGCCCTAAGGGAGGTCTGATCGAGGACGGCGTTTACCAGTCCGATGACGGTAAGTATACTATCCCCACTTACGGTCCTTCTTCCGGCAATTCCGGAGAACCTACCGTAGACGTACAGTAGTTTTTGGACTGTATGAGAGGAAAATGCCCGAATGGATGTTTCATGGGCTTTTTTGGGGAAGCCTCATGGTTACATGGGCTTTTTTGAGGTACGCAGTATATGATGAGTCAGCCTGCTCGATTAACAGACGGAGACAGAGCGTGTAAAAGAAGGGAGAACAGAAAATGGACAAAACGGCAAAAATCCGAATGAAAGCGAAAAGGAATGTGACGGACCTGGCGGGAGAAAAGGTCATGGTGGATTTCGAACAAGGGAAATATTTCTGCATCAAAGGTGTGGGAAACGACATCTGGGATATGCTGGACGGGCAGGAAGGCGAAGACGGCATAACGGTGGAGGCTATCTTACATAAACTGATGGAAGAATATGAAGTGATGGAAGAGGTGTGTGAAAAAGAGGTGCTGGCATTTCTGGACAAACTGGAACAGGCGGGGATCCTGGAAGAGGTGTAGACACATATGGGAAAAATAAGAGGAAGAGATTATATTTCCTGGTTGTGGCAATATACCGCTCCCTATGCGGGCAGGATTGGTCTGCTGTTATTGTTTGGGCTGTTGGAGACTTTTTGCCTCGCTGGCCATGGTGCAGATCACCAAGGAGATCATTGATCATGCCACAGTGGGAAGCGGTTTCGGACGGCTGCTTACGGGTTATGTGCTGCTGTTATTGGGAATGCAGGGAATCTCGGTGTTGTCGACACTGCTTACTGCACTGGTAACGGAGCGGTTTTCCTTCGGGATCCGACGGCAGATCTATGAGAAGATCCTGCATTCTGGCTGGCGGGAAGTGACGGCCTATCATACCGGTGATCTCATGACAAGACTGACCAGCGATGCGGGAAATGTGGCGGACGGTATTGTGAGGACGATCCCTAATATCTTACAGCTGGGGATCGAGTTGGTACTGGTGTTTTGTATGTTGTTTTATTATTCCCCGCTCCTTGCGGTGTTTGCCCTGCTGGTGGCACCGGTGGCAGCCCCTGTGCTCCTGGTGGCTGGGAAAACGCCTGAAACGGTTACAGCGGAAAGTGCAGGAGAGTGAGTCGGAATACCGTTCCTTTTTGCAGGAAAGTCTGGCCAACCTTCTGATCGTAAAGGCTTTTACCGGAGAGGACCGGGCGGTGGAGCGCCTGACAAAGCTGCGGGAGGAACGGTTCTACTGGGTATACCGCAAGACCGGACTGGGAACCGCCAGTTCCACGGTGATGTCACTGGCTTTTCAGGGAGGATATCTGATAGCATTTTCCTACGGGGCATGGCAGCTGTCGAGACAACAGATCACCTACGGTACTATGTCGGTATTTCTGACACTGGTGAACCGGGTACAGGCGCCGATCCTGGGACTGGCCCCAGCAGATTCCCCGGATCATTGCCCTGTTGACTTCCGCCGGGAGGATCATGGAGTTACAGAGAATTCCCGGGGAGCAAAGGGCAGCCGGAGAGATCCGTGGATGGGAGATCGGAGTGGAGCTTCGAAATGTATGCTTCGGATATACCAGGGAACCGGTGCTGAAACGGGTGAATCTGAAGATCTGTCCGGGAGAATTTGTCGCCATTGCAGGAGAGTCCGGTATCGGCAAGACAACACTGATCCGCATTCTGATGGCCTTTCTGGAAACGGGAGCGGGAACGGTGGATTTCTACAATGGCAGCGGACAGAGGCAGGAGACTGGAGCTTTCGTCCGGAAGTTTATTGCCTATGTCCCCAGGGGAATACTCTGTTCAGCGGAACCGTGAGAGAAAATCTGCAGATGGGCAGAGAAGATGCTTCGGAGGAAGAATTGTGGGCGGCCCCTGAAACTGGCTTCCGGAGAAAATTTTGTCCGGTCACTGCCGGAGGGGCTGGATACCGTCATCGGGGAAAGAGGGCATGGCCTGTCGGAAGGACAGGCGCAGCGGATCGCCATTGCCAGAGCCTTTTTGCGGAGAGCACCGTTTCTGATCATGGATGAAGCCA
>VOFH01000448.1_pt1 | contig 103419 bp, 102 predicted proteins | sample 5384091 | NCBI WGS metagenome assembly VOFH01 (sample SAMN12384727, study PRJNA508395) | human gut metagenome | isolation source: healthy gut G | host: Homo sapiens
TCCTTGCCTTAATTAGAGAAAAAGAAGAAATCATCAGGGAACAAGATAGAGAAATCGGACGCTTAGAGGAACGAATCCGGCAAATGACAATCGAAAAGGAAAAACATGTATCGGATGCGCCCATTTCCGGTACTGCAAATGTCGGGTAGGCGGATTTACTATTACCATACACCGGTGATGGAAAACGAAGCGTACCCCCTATCATCCCCCATGATGTCCCCCTCCCAAGCAATCCCCCTCCCCTACCATTATATAAGGGCATAAAGGCACTGATATTGGGGAATTTAAAAAGTAAAACGTGAAAAATGATAGGTTTTTAGGGGGGGGGCTATCAAATAAAAAACAAGGGTATTTTTAAAATTGTGGTATTTTAGCACGTCTGTATCGCACACCGCAAAAACCCTATTTTGAATGTCCAGTTCTATAAAAGTGAATATCCACTTTGAATATCCACCTGAATATCCAGCGTCAAAAAAGACCGATTTCAAGCACAAAAAAGGGGAGGTATAACCACCTCCCCACACCGGATCATTCTAAAGCCGTTTTTATTGCCTTTTTAGCCGCTTATTATTCGTCTGATACATTTCTACTACGCCCGCAAGAAATGAGCGTAGATTGCTTTATTATAGCCTTTTTGGTGCATACAGTCCCGTTACCAGATAATCCTGCATGAAGCAGATAATTCTTCGTTGCGCCCACCTGTTCTGCCGTAAAAACCGTATAAACCGCCGAAATGCTGCTGAAATACCAATCTTTCCGCTTTGTTCCTTCTATTCCGTGCGTCAAATGCACATGTATGTCGGCCGTTCGGAGAAATTGTATGTGTACGTTGTTCCTTCCGAAATACGGAGTCTTTTTAAAATCATGGAAGAATTCGGGAGTGTGTCTCGATATTTGCCTTATAAGTCGCCTATTCATGGATAAGTATTTGGAATATATCAACGACATGCTACGATGCGATAAAGAGAATCGGAACGGCAGACTGAAACTCGCAATCTGCTGATAATGCGGACTATTCTAAAACAAGTGTGGAAAACTTGAAGACATCCGACGGAAAACCTTGGAAAAAGAAGAACCGGACAAAGCCTCCGCCTTCAAAATAATGCTCTATTATGCCACAGGTGCGGCATTACTTGTCATTCCGGATTGGCTGCCCATGAAATCCACCGCCCGCCATCAAGAAAACGACCGGTGTCATATGGCAGGTAATCGTAGCGACAGCCTGTCTTTGGAACCCGTTGTCACCCTAAAGGATTTTACTGATATATTATTATGTCAGTCCTTTTTCAAATCAAAATACAGCAAACGGGTTTTCAAAGGTTCATCTTGCGGAATATCATAATATTGCTTTTCTATCACGTCTGTTTTATAGAGTGGAACGAAACCGTTTCTTTCATAATACCTGAGAATCTTTTCCTCATTGTATGCATCCACCACGATAAAACGGCATCCTGTCTTGTTGTCCTCATGACGGAACCAGTCTTTTATGAAAGCCATCAGTTGCCGTCCTACGTGGCTTGATGTACCCTGATATTCCAGGTTGACCCCCAGTCTTCCTATCAGCACGGCCGGATAGCTGCGTCCACGTTTAGGATTTACAATATTGCGTTGCAGCCTGTTTTTATCATTGGGGGATATTAGTCTGGTCTTGATACTGTCATTGGACAAGGTAAACAAGGCCACAATACGATGCGGGATTTCAGTCGTCACCCAACAATATGTTTTCCCAAGGAGTTCATTCGCATACAGATCGGCATCATTGAGAAAAAAATCATCAAGGTCATTCTCGCCACAAGTGAAAGGAAGGCAATTCCTCCGTACTTCCTTGTTATAGGCAAGCATGACACAATCATCATATAAAGAAATACCGTCCATTGCTGTTAATTGAACCGGAATGAACGGGATTTCTCCAATACTTTTCTCAACCGTTTCTTTGCCTCCACTGATAACCGGGGTGTTACCTTTGCGGCGTTCTTGTCTGCACTGCGTACGAAATCTTCCGCCGTAACGCCCTCCAAAACCGGAATGTTCTTGATAGTTATAGCCATAATATTATTTTTTGCAAAAATACAACTTTGTTGTTATACAGCCAAATAATAGCCCGTCTTCCACTCTTTTTTCCGGAATGTTCCTCCATATCCGGAAAAGTCTGTGTCACGCCACCCGTTGCGGTAAGCCGTTTTTTCTCAAGGAAAGGGCAGGCAATACCGGCGGACGTGGATATGGGCAAAACAGCCCGCATATGCAATGCAGAGGGAGCAGGAGAGCCTTCACCACAGCCGGAGAGAAAAGTGGTTTCATGCCGGGGTACGGCATGAAAAGGGGCTCCCGGACAGTTCTTTTCCTTGTCGCACATGCACTACGTCGGTCGCAGTTTTCGCCTTCTGAATCCCTCTTACGTCCGTCCCTGCGCTTTCGGGCGTTTTCCGGCAGAAAATTTCGCCGTACGGAAATTTTCTGCCGGAAACCGAAGGGAAAACGCGGAGTCCCGCAGGGACGGACGAACTTTGATGAGGAAGGGGAAAAATCGTCCGTTTCGTAAATACCATTTCCTCAGATGGCATCGCATATTTCCTCCTCACTCTTTTCCAGCTTATGGGACCGGATTTCCATGTCGCTGCTGATCTTCTGGTTGGTTATCCGGGCATATATCTGGGTGGTTTTCAAATCCGTATGCCCCAAAAGACGGCTTACGGTCTCGATGGGTACACCGTGCGAGAGCAGCACGGTGGTGGCGTTCGTATGCCGGGCCACATGATAGGTCAGCCGTATCTTGAAACCGCACTGCCTGCCAAGTTCCTTCAATATGGTGTTGCATCTGCCGTTGCTCGGTACCGGAAATACATGACCGTCCTTGGACAGTCCCTTATACTTCTCTATGATGCGCTTGGGCACGTCCAGCAGGCGGATGTTGGACTCGGTGTTTGTCTTGCGACGGCGGGTGATGATCCAGAGGTTGCCGTCGAAGAAGGTCTGGAGCCGGTCGGTCGTCAGTGCCTTCACGTCCGCGTATGCCAGTCCGGTGAACACAGAGAAGATGAAGAGGTCGCGTACCAGTTCGCAGGTCCCGCTTTTCACCGGGGTCTCCATCAACGTCTGTATCTCACGCTCCGTCAGGTAGCCTCGGTCAACGCTCTCGGGGGAATTGATGTACCCGGCGAAAGGGTTGAAGGGAAGCGCACCGCTGTTGCGGGCGATGGAGATGACGTGCTTGAGCCCGATCATGTAACCCCATACGGTATTGGTGCGGCATTTCTTCTCCGTACGCAGGAAATACTCGAAGTTGTTGATGAAGGTCAGGTTGAGTTCCTTCAGGGGGATGTCGTCACGGCGGTATACTTTCGGGACGAACTCGCAAAGGTGCCTGTATATGGTACGGTAGCGGTTGTATGTTCCCTGCACGCGGCTGTGTCCCACTTTCTTGATGAACTCCTCATTGTGCTGCTCGAAGAGCTTCAGCAGCGTCTCGCGTTTCACGCCCAGCCCGAGGCAGGCGTCCCTCAGCCTGGCGGCGGTGACATAGCCGTCGGACTGCATCAGTTCCTGGTAACGGCGGTTCACGTCCACACGTATCCGGTCAACCGCCGCATTGATTTTCTGCGCCTCGGCGCTCTTGCCCGTGGCACGTGCCGTTTTCACGTCCCAAAGTTTCGGGGGCACGTCCAGCTTGCAGCTGAACTGCTTGATTTCACCGTCCACCGTAAGACGGCACATCAGGGGGAGATAGCCGTTGGCTCTCTCGCTGCCCTTCTTCACGTAGAAGAGGATTTTGAAGGTCGATCTGCTCATACTCGTTTTCATACTTTTTTGATCGTTACAAAATTAATATCAAGCGAGTTGTCCTCAGGTATGAAAAACTGTGCAAATTACTGAAATAGAATCTGTTGTGCCGTTTCTTGTTCCTGTTATATCAGTAACGATATGGGAACTGAAGTCTTTCGCAGCTTTTAGCGGACCTCCTTTTTCAGCTTATGCAGTATTATGAGTTAAACACCTAACCACTTAATAGACTGCATTTTTGCTGTATTATCATCAACCTTGCTTGACAGCAAGAACGCCGGCCTCTTCCATCTTGATAAGGGATTGCACGACCTCCAAGAGATGGATCGTATCGATGATACCGATCCCCCGTCCTGTCACGATCCCTTTGATCGCCTGCGCGTATTGCAGGTCTGGATTCATCCGAGTTTCGGGGGCGATGAACCAGGCGCGGATATGCTTAACCGCTTGCCGAATATATTTCTCGTCTTTCGTCACCAGCCAGGCGGAGGTCAAGTCGCCAACCAGCGAACTGAAGCGGATCATGGCATGACGGTGAGCAACAAAGTTATCGGGATTTGTCTGCCCATCCCGACGTATATAGGCACTATCCGGATTTATCGGATTGGGCCACCAATAATCGCCTTCGGAGTAGAAATCATGAATCCCTCCGGCACTCCTTTCCGCTCTATATGCAGTAATGGTCACAGGTTCTTCTGCCAAGGCTTTATCTCCACGAATAACAATTTCAGTTCGGAGTAAATCCGTCACTTCTTCCTTTAAAGAATGATCTCTCTTGCATTGGCAAAATAACAAAAAAATAACATAAAGTAATAATTTATACATGATATAGATTTTTTTTATTTTGTTGCACATATTCGGTCGGCGACATGCCGTACATCGCTTTGAAACAAGTAGCAAAATAAGCATGGGAATTGAAACCGATATTGGCAGAAACTTCAGATATGTTCATATCCGTTTCCAGCAGCATTCTTGCAGCAATCTCAAGACGTTTGTTACGGATCAAATCCACCGGCGAAAGGTCGGTTATCGCTTTCAGCTTCCTATAGAAGTTGGCACGTCCCATACCGACTCCTTTACATAGAATCTCCACATTCAACCCCGGATTGGAAAGATTCTGCTCAATCACCCCTGAACAATTTTTGCATAAATGTATCGTCCGCCGATGTCGTCTCGAAACCCAATGACTCCAACGAAAATTTTTTCCCATACAATTCCTTCAACCGTTCACGAGAAGCCAAGATATTCCGAATACGACACAGCAGGACCTCCATATTGAAAGGCTTCACGATATAATCGTCCGCACCACACTGAAATCCCTCTTTGATATGCATCACCATCGATTTCGCCGTAATGATGATAACCGGGATATGTCCGGTCCGCAAATCCTGCTTGATCTCCGAACAAAGTTGCAAGCCGTCTTTTTTCGGCATCATAATATCGCTTACCACCAGATCCGGCAAGGTTTCTGCAATTTTATTGAAAGCATCTACCCCGTTCTCCGCTTCAAGCACATCGAAATAAGGTTCGAGATGTTTGCAGATATACCGACGGACATCCGGATTATCTTCGGCCAATAACAAGGTATAACGCTGACCGGAAACAGGCAGCTGTTCCTGCATATTGTCAGGGACTTTGGATTCATCCTCAGCTACTTCAATTCCTCCATAGGGATTCCTCGCAGAAGAGTCATCTTCTGCAAATTGCTCATGAGCATATACTTCGCGGTTTACCGGAATCAAGACACGGAATACAGCCCCTTTTGGTTTGTTGTCTTCTACCCATACAACCCCTTTATGCAATTTCACGATAGAGAGTACCAGACTCAACCCTATACCAGTTCCAGCCGTATTCGACTCACTTTCATCCGTTCCCTGGTAAAAAGGGGAAAATATATGAAACTTGTCGGAATCGTCTATCCCTTTCCCTGTGTCTTCTACAGACAGACAAACATATCGAGAAGTCCCCCGAACTTCCCCACTTATCCTGCCGGGAAATTGCTCCTGCAATCCGGCAACTGAGAACAATTGCAAACGAATGGTTATCGACTCATCCGGAGCCGTATGTTTGAAAGCGTTCGACAAAAGATTGAAAAATACCTTCTCCAATAAAACACGGTCGAACCACGCATCTATTCCCGACTCATCGGATTCCAAACGAAAGATAATCCGTTCCTTGACCGCAATCTGATTAAAGGCAATATATATCTCCTGCGTAAACAGATACAGATCATTATGCGAAACACGTAGTTGCAGGTTACCACTCTGGTTCTTCCTCAGATCCATTAACTGGTTCACCAGCAACAAAAGACGCTGGGCATTTCCATAGACTAGACGCAACGAACCTTTCAGGTTCGGGTTCATATCTACCCGTTGCAACACCTCTTCCAAAGGAGACAGGATCAACATCAACGGTGTACGCAATTCATGCGAAAAATTGGTAAACATGCGTATTTTGGACTGATGGAACTCCTCCTGCCGCTGCTGCTCCTTCTGCTTTTCGACCAGGTCCTGTTCCAGCTTACGTTTCATATGCAGATAATACCAGACCACATAAAAGATGCCACCTATAATCAACAGATACAACATATAGGCATACCAGGTCTGCCAGAATGGAGTCCGAATATGAATCGACAACGACCGCCCTTCATCGTTCCAAAGACCGTCGTTATTGGAGGCGCGAACACGAAAAACATAATCTCCCGGTTTCAAGTTCGTATAGAAAGCCTCCTTTCGAGAACCAGCATCATTCCAGTCCGTATCATACCCTTCTAGCATATAAGCATATTTATTCTGATTCGGATAAAGATAGTTTAAAGCGGCATACCCAACAGAGAAGTTATTCTGATTATAATCAAGATCTATCGCCTGCGTATAATCAAGAACTTTATCGAGCAACCCCGAAGGGTCGCCGGGAACAACCGGTTTATTGTTAACCGTAAAAGAGGTCAGTACGACCGGAGGTATAAAACGGTTTTCTATCAACCGTTCAGGGTAAAAGGAGACAAGGCCGTTGCTTCCGCTGAAATAGATTCGGTCACCGGGCAATTTGATGCCGCCTTTCATGCTGAATTCATTAACTGGGATCTCGCTTCTACCCATATAATTGGTAAACTGGCGCGATTCAGGATCGTAGGCAGAAATACCGTTACCGGTACTGATCCAAAGTTTCCCGTCGTCTCCGGGAATTATCGAATTGATATTATCGTCGCTCAGCCCCTCGACGGCCGTCAACCACTCCATAATGCCTTTTTCTTCGTCAAAGCGACAAAAACCTCCACCGAAAGTACCGATCCAGATTCGCCCCTCCCTATCCTTTACGATATTACTTACCTGGTCGTTGTATAACTTCCGGGAACCTTCCTCACGAGTATTATATTTTATCAACTTATGCGTATGGGAATCGTAGAGCGCCAGTCCGCCGGTATGCATACCTACCAAATAAACACCGTCCCGTATCTCCAGAAACTGCGTACACTTGGCAACAAGGCGAAAACAGAATCCGACGGAGCGATCCTGCCGTCCGGAAACACACGGACAATTCCCGTGTTGTCTGTCGTTCCCAACCACAATGCACCATCACCGCAACGCGTGATCGTATAAATACTAACCTCCTTATGAAAAGTATAAAAAAGAGAGAATTTCTTTGTCCGGGTATCGAATCGGTATAAAGTGCCTTTCTGCGTTCCGCACCAAACGAAATCGCCCTCCACAAACAGAGATTTGATAATATTCCGATCATTCAGAGCATTCGGCCGAGCATCCAGCAGAAAACGTTCAAACATATCTGTATTCAAATCCAGTGAAAGTAGGCCTCGCCCTTCCGAAGCAATCCACAAAGTATGGTCCGGCTGATAGGCCATCGTGGCAAAGATTCCAAACAGCTTGTCTGAACCACCCTGCAAATCGTAAAAAGTAAAACGGCTGTTCAAAGGATTACTGTAACTGACACCTCCAGCGTATGTGCCAATCCATAACGTATTCGCATTATCTACGAAAGCAGAAAAGACGGAAAAATGACTAAGGCCTCCTTTTTGTTCGTCAAAATTCGTATAGGTCGTACATGAACCGTCCACCAAGTTCAAAAGACTTAATCCGTTAAAAGTTCCGACCACTAGTTGACCATTATAAGTATTGATTGTACGAACCGAATTATTTCCCAGTCTGCCGTTCCAAGCAGTATAATGCGTAACAGCATTTGTCTCCGTGTCGATCCGGTTCAATCCACCCGAACGGGTTCCCACCCACAGACGTCCTTCGCTGTCTTCATGGATAGCAGATATATTATTATCCGTTAATGAAAAGGGAGTCGTATTTTTAAAATAATGAGACAAGAGATTCAACTTACTGTCACAGATATAAAGTCCGTTTTGTAAAGTTCCGACTAACAGATTGCCATCATGGTCTTCGTTGATAACCATAATCTGGTCACGTGGCAGTTCTCCCTCCAAGTCGTTCAAGATAAACGAATCATTCTCATAATCATACAAGTATAGACCTTTATTTGTTCCAACCCAAAAACGCTTTTGTCTATCCACATACAAGCTTGAAATCCACGTATGATAAAGGGGAGACTGCTTATAAGCAGCCATATCGTTGAGAGAATATACACGATCCACCCTCAAATCCATCCGGTTCAGACCGTTCATCGTGCCTACCCACAAGTTTCCACGGTCATCTTCAGCCAATGCTGTCACATGATTACTGGACAAGCTTAATGAGTCGCCATTACTATGTTTATACACGACAAAAGAATTACCGTCATAACGATTCAAGCCGTTACGCGTGGCAAACCACATGAAACCGCTCTTATCCTGATGTATTTTCAAGACGGAAAGCTGCGACAAACCTTCTTCCATTTTTAAAGAAGAAAAAGAAAAAGGTGAAACAGCCCCATTCAGCAAGGCACTAAAGCAACAAAGCAAAAGAGTGATCAAATATGTTTTCCTCATAACGTAAAAGCATTACGCTACAAAGATACAAAAACAGATCAAATGCCCAGTCCTGTCACAAACAGAAAACGTATTCCGTCCTCGGATCCTGCAAAACCAACGTATTTATCCCACTGTTTTCATTATGCAAAATAACATTTGAATGGAATCAATTGTTTACTTATTAACATATATGCTTTAAACAAGGGATAAATATCCGGCAACCCCTTCCGCACACCGTTCACCATCAATAGCAGCAGAGACGATTCCGCCTGCATAGCCGGCGCCTTCTCCACAAGGAAAAAGACCTTTCAAGGTTATATGCTGGTAGCTTTCCTTGTCGCGCAAGATACGGACGGGCGAAGAGGTCCGGGTTTCCACCCCGATCATCACCGCGTCATTGGTCAGGAAGCCTCTGGATACTTTACCGAAATGGCGGAAGCCCTCACGTAAGCGGCCGGTGACGAACTCCGGCATCCAGAAATGCAACGGGGAAGCCAGCAGACCGGGCGTATAAGAGGATTCGGGAAGATCGAAAGAGTTTTTCTTATTCACGAAATCAACCATCCGCTGTGCAGGGGCGGTTTGCTTCATCCCGCCGTTCAGCCAGCAAAGTTCTTCCAAACGTTCTTGGAAAGCCATCAAAGCGAGCGGCGAATCCTTGCTGACCGCCATTTCTTCGTGTTTCATCAATTCGGAATAGTCTTCCGGGCGTATCTCCACCACCATGCCGGAATTCGCCCAGCGGGAACCACGATTGGAAGGAGACATTCCATTGACTACCACCTGGCGGGAACTACTTGCCGCCGGGACGACGAAACCACCTGGACACATACAAAAAGAATAGACTCCCCGTCCGCCGACTTGCGCCACAAAACTATATTCGGCTGCCGGCAGATAGTTTCCTCTGCCCTCCTTACGATGATATTGTATCTGGTCGATCAGCATCTGCGGATGTTCCAAACGGACGCCGACAGCAATGCCTTTGGCTTCGATAGGGATTTGCCGGTCATGGAGGTAGCGATACACATCCCGGGCGGAATGACCGGTTGCCAGGATGACCGGTCCCAGAAAGTTCTCGCCCGTATTCGTTTCGACACCTACGACTTCCCCGTTCCGGATGACCAAGGCATCCATTCGTGTCTCGAAATGGACCTCCCCACCACAGCGGATAATCTGTTCGCGGATATTCTCGATCACGCGCGGCAACTTGTCCGTACCGATATGCGGATGGGCGTCCGCCAAAATCGAAGTGCTCGCCCCGAACTGGCAAAAGACATTCAGAATCTTGTCGACCGAACCTCGTTTCTTGCTGCGGGTGTAAAGTTTGCCGTCAGAATAGGCACCGGCTCCCCCTTCACCGAAACTATAGTTGGACTCTCCGTCCACCTTATGCTCACGGCTGATCAGAGCGATATCCTTTTTACGTTCGCGCACGTTCTTTCCACGTTCGATCACGATCGGACGTAGGCCGAGCTCAATCAGACGAAGAGCGGCAAACAAACCACCCGGCCCCGCTCCTACCACCACGACAGGCTTCCCTGCTGATACGTCTTTATATTCCACCAATTGAAATTCTGGTTCATCTGGCTGCTCATTGATAAAAGCACGCAGTTTTACATTCACATAGATCGTACGCTGACGTGCATCGATAGAACGTTTTAGTACCCGAACGGTGTGGATGTACGGGACAGATATTCCCGTCTCGCGAGCCACCACCTGCTTCAGCGACTGTTCGCTGACTGCTTCTTCAGGCAATATACGGAGTTGTAATTCTTGTATCATTGTTACTTCTTTAAATTCAAACAAAAAATCAAACCGGCTTGCGCCCTGTATCCGCTCAATCCACTTTGAAAGTCGATGGAAAATCTGGATTCCGACTCTGATGCTCCTGCATCACAGCATCCCATTCATAAGCGATACTCATGTTTAATGCAACATAGCGGCATAGGCTAAACTTGATGCCAAAAGTAGGCTCCACAAAGAAATTCCTGCCGGAAAAAGTATTATCCTTCCGGTATCCAACTTCCGGGTCGGACTCGACGAACAGGCGGTTTATCTCGTTCACCTTGTTCAGCACAAAACCAGTCGAGAGCCCCACATACGGCTCGAATGTAAAGATACTGACTTTTTCCTTCACCAGACAGAAGTGGTAAAAGCACCGAGCTTATATCCTTTGTTACGCAGCTCGTAGTCGCAAGAGCCGGAATAATCCGTTACTCCATTCTTGCCCGCCGTATTCATATAGTTAAAAAAGAACTCCCACATGATGGCGCCGCCATTCGACTCCGACACGGGCATCCTGCGTCACATAACCGGGGAAATTATCTGTAACCTGTACATTGGTAACAGGAAGCATCTGATTTTTCAATATATCTTTCATATCGGACATCTGATACGAACCGTGACCGATATTATATTCGATTGTCAACGACTGAGCCTGCCCGAAACGGTCGAAAAAGAACAGAATGGCTATAAATAACAATACCTTTTTCATATATTCGGACAGTTTTCGAGGTTAAACGAATAATTCGCATTCTTATAACCCCAGTCACCGACGGGAGAAAAACGCAATTCAACCACACGCACTTCCTGCCCGGCAAGAGAAAATTCCGCAATGCCGTCCGTCACCTTCTCCGCCACGATTTCACCACCATAGACGACATCGACTGCCGAATGGTAAGGATATGTCCAGGACAAGCGTATGCGATCTTCCTTCATATATTCTACCTGCACCTCTGGTTCAGCTTGCTCCAAATCAAGCGATCCAAGCGAACGGGGACGGTCGGCTTCCGACTTGAAATAAATATAGACCTTATATACCCCCTTCTCCCCAGCATATCGCTTATCGGCATAAAAACATTTGTCGAAATCCGACCTTTGCGTGATATAGGTTGAATGAGCATTCTCGTCAATCGTACTGAACTCTATCTGGTAATGGTCGAATCCGGCACGGAGTGCCCCGTCTACCTCCCAAAATATTTCGATCAGTCCTTCTTCATTCACACGATGCCGCAAAGAGAACTCCGACTCGGTACGCGCGTTTATCTTGAGAGGCCAACTACGCTTTTCCACATATCGCTCGGCCCCGACCTGTCCGGCAACCGTCCCATTATTCGTCCGGGCGAAAACCTCACACGACAACTCATAAGAGCCATTCGGAATCAGATCCACATCCAGCATGAAATCACATCGTGTCCCATCGCTTTCCCATTCCATCTCTCCAATGCGGACGATCTGCTTCTCAACCTCAAATCCGAGCAACGGACTGATTTGGCAAGCAGCATTACCACTATGTTCCACCACAAAGATTTTGTTTTCCAAATCATGGATAAACGGACCATAGAAGTCCACACTCATCGCAACCGAATCAGCCTGCCACTTTTCAAAATCCATAAAATTCTCCCCCAGCCGATACTCGCAGCTTGTAAACAAGAAGAAAACACTTACAAATAGATAAACAACACTTTTATTCATATACATATAAACTTATCCGAACAATTGCCGGAAAGCCTCTTCCACCTTGCGCACTTGCACGATTTGCATCTTGCATTTGGATGTGTCGAAACCTTTCAGGTTATTGTGCGGGATGATAATGCGCGAGAAACCCAATTTTTCCGCTTCTAGGATGCGCTGCTCGATACGGTTCACCGGACGGATCTCTCCCGAAAGCCCCACCTCGCCACACATCGAGATACCCGGCTCGATCGAAATGTCGAGGCTAGAAGAAAGAATTGCACTGATCACCGCCAAGTCGATCGCCGGATCATTCACCTTCAGCCCACCAGCAATATTCAAAAGACATCTTTCTGAACCAGCTTAAACCCGGCACGCTTTTCGAGCACCGCGAGCAACATGTTCATACGCCTAAGATCGAATCCTGTCGCGCTACGCTGAGGCGTCCCATAGACAGCAGAACTCACCAACGCCTGTGTTTCGATCAGGAAGGGACGGATCCCCTCGATCGCAGCCGCGATCGCCACGCCGCTCAATCCCTCATGATTCTGCGTTAGGAGTAGTTCTGAAGGGTTACTGACTTCGCGAAGACCATCCTGGCGCATCTCGTAAATACCTAATTCCGCCGTGCTTCCGAAACGGTTCTTGATGCTGCGGAGGATACGATACATATAATGCTGGTCACCCTCAAATTGAAGTACGGTGTCAACGATATGTTCCAACACCTTCGGCCCGGCAATACTCCCTTCCTTATTGATATGGCCGATCAGAAGGACAGGTGTGCCGCTCTCCTTCGCATATTTCAGAATAGCCGCACTGCACTCGCGTACCTGCGAAACACTTCCGGGAGAAGATTCGACCACCTCCGTATAAATGGTTTGTATCGAGTCGATAATCAAGAGGTCGGGTTGAACGTTCTTGGTCTGTACGAATATCTGTTCGAGATTGGTCTCACAGAGAATGAAACAATCTGGATTCTCGTGCGCGATGCGGTCGGCACGGAGTTTCAACTGGCGACTGCTCTCCTCGCCGGAGACGTAAAGCGTGCGGAGTCCCTTCAACCCCAAAACGGTTTGCAGGACGAGGGTCGATTTCCCGATACCCGGTTCCCCGCCGATCAAGACCAGTGATCCTTTTACCAGACCGCCGCCAAGAACACGGTTCAACTCCCGGTCTCCGAGGTCGACACGCGTCTCCTCTTCAGAAGTAATATCTCGAAGCAGGACGGGACGCACTTTGCCACCATCCGAAACGCCATAAAGTGCCCGCTTTCCGACCGGTTCCTTTACCACGATCTCCTCAACATACGTGTTCCACTCCCCGCAGGAAGGACATTTCCCGATCCATTTCGGAGAGTCAGCCCCACAGTTGGAGCAAACATATACCGTTTTTGCTTTTACCATTCTCTTATTTATTAATTACATGGACGCTTTGGAGACATAAAAAACATTCCATTTTTTAAGATTATAAAACTGTCAATTCACGGACGAAAAGACGGTTTATTATCCGAAAAGATCAAGCGTCAACTGCTTTTTCTCAGCTTCGAGCTTCCTGAGGTGGCGTTTCCCTTGCGGCGTAATGATTTCCATCTTATCGAAGCGGGTACGGATCACCGTCTCGACCGTGTAGCTGATGTTAACCACTTCACCTAATTCACTCATCTTCCGTTGTATCTCTAGCACACAATCTATACACATACCGCTCTTGAAGGCAATCTTTTCATCGAACATATCTTTCTTGAAATCTTCGTCGCACATGTAAAAGTCGATTGTCTCGCCGCCCTTGTTGTAGATGCCTTTCCAACGGTAACGGGCATCTTTCAGCACAGGTGAGATGATTTCTATCGTTGCTTTGTTGTCTTTAACAGGAGGCAATTCGTCGGAACGGAGGATGTAATAGTCAAACTGTTCGCGTTTGACCTCCAACGATCCCGAACGGCTGCGGTTATTTTCGTTCAGTTCGCGTAAAGTGAACTTTGTCACCTTCGGATAACCGCGTACAGCTTCGTAAAAGTTCGATTTGCATTTACAAAAACGCGGCGATGCACTGAGCAGTTCCACCAACTCGCGCGTCACGGTAATACCGGGTATTTTTTTCTCAAATTACTACGCAATAAGGCAATTTCGCGCTGCATCTTTTCCTCGTCGACCACCGAACGGTCCACAACCGGTTGTCCACCGACCAAAAGGGACGGACGCGTCCATACCTGCATGAACAAGTTAAGGAGAACAGAGATCAGGCGGCTGTTTTCACCTGCCACCGACCAGATTTCGCGAAAGCCCTCCTGTTGGGCAAAAGACTCGCAATAGACAGTCATTTTGATATCCAACATGTCTGCTAACGTCCGAACAAGCGAGAGTACCTCCTTTTCTGAACGATGTTTGATCATGGCATCCATGTAGTTTGACTTATCATTGAAGTAGTACCGCAGTTCGAGTTTGTTATCAAACTTTATCATAACTTACTCTGTTTTGGGTTTTCGATCGAAGAACGGGTTTTTCGAGGACGCACTTACCGGAATCGCCATCACACATTTGCAGTCGCCCAACATTCCCAAACGCTGTGCAGCCATACCGGCACTGAACATCACACGTGTATCCAGGCGCAAATCCGACGCCGTGGCACAAGCCGAACCGACCGCAATGCCCAAGTCCACCGAATTAATCGCACAAGGGACGGCTTCCGGCTTCTCCACACAAGTCGGAAACCCGCAGTGCGCGCAATTCAAACCCTGAACCTGCTGGCGCGTACCAGCAATCATGATGGCTTCAGCCTGAAGAATATTGTCAGCATCACGCAAAAAGAATTTTAAACCGGTTTCGCCGGACATGATGACAAGCTCTTCGGAAAGGCGTTTGATATCTTCATCCGTCACCATCGCCACTTCAATAATATCGATGCCTTTCCCTTTCGGAGCTGTCCGAGCGGCTGTCATCATCTGACGAACAGCCTGTAACACATACTCGTGTCGTATTTCTCTTTCGTTCTGTATCATTTTATATTGGTTTAGCACGAACAAAGATAATAATTACTCGTTTTATAGCTCAAGATTTGTCATCTTTTCTGTAACATCAAATGGATAGTCGGGGTATTCGTAAATACTGAAACGAGGTTCAGTCCCCCCCTCGGAATAATTCCAAATACTGATATACTCCCGCACATCTTCACCCATATCCTGTAATTGGCGCAGGTAGGCGGCGACGGACTTGTTCTCGACGATGTAGACTTCTCCTATCCGATCGATAATCGGGCTGTGACGGCGTCCGGTGTCGTGGTCGAATTTCAGGATACGCTTTCCCTCTGCTGTCAAACCGACCGTCCGAAAAGTCATGCTTTTGCCGATGGCTGGAAGATTCAACACACTGCGGTCGGTGGCAGCAAAAAGAAGATGGTTCTCTTTCAAAAAACCGGACAATTTCTTTCCTAAGGGTCGCTCATAGCGGATCAGCCGATACAGTTCCTTCTGCTTCTCTTTGGGGATAAGGCCGAAAACTTTCTCTTCTTGCTGTTCCTGTAAAGAACGGCTATTAGGAGCGAACACGGCATAGTTCTCGTGAAAACCCTTAACCGAAAAAGTGTAATAGCACACCACCCCATCGCATTCAACGTCTGACGAAGTTTTGCCGTATGCCCACGCCGAGAAGCGGCAACGGTGTAGACCAACTGGTTAGTGATGATCCAACCGGCGGAGAGAATCGCCTCGATCGCCTTTTTTGCTTCCGGCGTGACCTCCAACGGGGATTGAAAATGTGTCTGGATAATAAACTGCGTAACACCGACACGTGAGGCTTTATCTTTGAAACTCCTCAAGATGCCGACTAGTTCGTCCGTGATTCTGAGAGGCAAGTAGGCAAGCAGGCGAGAACCCAAGCGGACCCGTTGTAACTCAGCGTACTTCTCCCCTTCGGGACGACTCTCGTTGGCTTTTCGTTTCCGGACCGCCATCTTATAGACAGCATCAAGTATGTTGCGGAGCGTCGCGTTCTGACTCATCAACGCGTCGCCTCCAGTAATCAAGATATCCCTAAGCTGCGCATCCTCTTCAAAATAGCGCATCAACCGACGCAGTTTCTTATCCCATGTTTCCTTTGGTTTCAAAGATTCGAAATCAAAATTCAAGCGCTCGCTCTGGAAATCATACATCCGCTGGCAGGAAGCGCACAGCCCGCCACAGGCACGCCCCATCGAATCGGGGATTAAGATCGCTACTTCCGGATAACGACGGTGGATGTTGTGTCCTTCCGGCAACAACCATCCTGCAGCATTTGGCTGTCCGGACACGACAATGTCTTCTTTCTCCCACGCCTTGATCCGGCCGTATGTATCGACCAGCTCTTCCGAATAAAGGATATAAGAGCGGATAGTTGCATCGTCATATCCGCTTGTATTCGTGTTCAGCAGGGAAAGGTAATAAGGAGTCACAAAAAACGGCATGCCTTTCTTACGAGCACGTGCCAACAGGTCCATCGTTCCAGCCGACAGGGAACCGCCAAGGAAATAGTTCAGTTCCGTCGGGCTTTTGAAAGCCATCGCAAGATGGAAACGGCCGGTATTCCACCATTCCTGCACTTTGACGTATTTCTCGGCATAGCTCATCCCTTCCGTAAACTGGAACCGAGAGGTCGGGGCATGACGCCGTTCGATCTTACGTATCAACCCGGCAATGATTCGCTCTTTGTTGGAGTGACGGATCGCCATCACCTCCTCGTCCAGTCCGGTCGGCCAACGGTTCATCTGCCGTTTGACAAGCGAACGGTCCGGAACGATTTCCTCCGGCTTCTCCAGCAATTCGAATTGCCGGTACAGGTCGATAAAGAAGTCCGGCGAAACATCTTCCTCCAGCTTCCCGGCCAGGAACTGCCACAGGCAGGTAATCGTCCATACCGGTATCTCCTCACCTGTTGAAAGCTCGGAGACCATCATACCGTCATGTTCGATCAACAGAAGAATACGCTTCGCCACGGCATTTCCCATATTGCTCCCGCCAACCGTCCTGTCAATACGGGAAGAAACAAAAGAGCGCAAGGCTTCTTTAAAAGCGCTGCGCTCTCACTTTCTTCCGCCATCGTTACCAGTTGGGGAAAATCTTTTTTAAATGCTTTTGTCAATTGCGAAATGTCATACGAAAGTAATCTTCTTTTAATCATAAGCAAATACTTTTGAGGAAGGATTATTGAATGTTATTTTGAAGTCATTTGTCTACAAATATAACATTTTTCTCTAACCATCAAAAGCATGTTACTTATAAAACATCTTAAAAGTCTTACAAATCACAACAAAATGACAAAACAAGGGACCTATTCGCCACCTTTCTGCTACTTCCGCTTCATCTTCACTTCATACAGGTCGTGCCGGCGATCTTTCAAATTGCGAACACTTCCGTACGTGTGCAATTCATTCAGCAAATCGAGATCCACATCCGACACCAGGATCATTTCCGTATTCGGAGTCGCCTCAGCTCTTTTACCGTCTGTCGGAAAAGCAAAATCGCACGGAGTGAAGACACCTGACTGTGCATACTGAATATCCATATTATGGACACGGGGCAAGTTGCCGACACTACCGGCTATGACGACAAAACATTCGTTTTCGATCGCACGTGCCTGCGCGCAAACACGGACACGCGAATAGGCGTTTTGCGTATCGGTCAAGAAGGGTACAAACAGGATCTGCATTCCCTGGTCCGCCATGATACGCGACAATTCCGGAAATTCGACATCGTAACAGATTAGGACACCAATCTTGGCACAGTCCGTTTCGAAAGTCCGCACCATCTTACCTCCGGAAAGTCCCCAGCTCTTCGCTTCATCAGGCGTAATATGAACTTTCTCATATGTCTCATAGCTACCGTCACGGCGACAGAGAAAACCGACGTTATACAACCCGTCGTCTTTGATCAACGGCATGCTCCCGGTAATGATATTGATGTTGTAGCTGATCGCCAAGTTGATGAAACGATTCAGCATCTCGTCCGTGTATTTCGCCAGCTCACGGATCGCTTCCGACTCGCTCATATGGTTGAACTTAGCCATCAAAGGGGCATTGAAGTATTCGGGGAAAAGAATGAAATCACTCTTATAATCGGATACGGCATCCACAAAAAATTCCACCTGTTCAAACACATCATCGAGCCCCTTGTAAGGCCGCATCTGCCACTGGACAAGGCCGACGCGAACGGTCGTCTTGGTCGAAACTATTTCTGGAGTCGGCTGATAGTAAATGTTGTCCCACTGCAAGAGACAGGCGTAGTGTTTTGATTCTTCATCGTTCGGCAAATAATTGGTCATCACCTTGCGTACGTGAAAATCATTGGAGAGTTGAAAAGTGAGCACCGGATCATAGATTTCTCTTTTACGGACCTTATCAATATATTCCTTCGGGCGCATCGTATCCGCATATTTATGATAATTCGGGATACGTCCGCCGAACATAATCGCTTTCAAGTTCAGGCTTTCACACAATTCCTTCCGATAATCATACATACGCCGTGCCAAACGCAGGCCCCGGTAATCGGGATGGATAAAGACCTCTATTCCATACAGGATATTGCCTTTTGGATTATGCGTATTAAAGGTTTCGTTTCCAGTAACAAAGGCGTAAGTATGGTCGTTCTTTACCTTGTCGTAATCGACAATGATAGACAAGGCGCACCCCACGATCTTATCATCCACGACCGTAACCACCTGCCCTTCCGGGAAAATAGTGATTAACTTCTTGATTTGCTCACGTGTCCAAAACACATCCGAGCCGTCTGAATAAACTCTTGTAAAAGATTGAGATAATTGTCGGTAGTCCGCCATCTGCAAAGTACGGACCTCTACTTTGTTAATCTTAGGAGCATGTTCCATTTCTCATTTCAGTTTTTAAGAACGATGCAAAAGTATAAAAAGTTTCATCTGGATGAAACAAAAATTCCATGATAGCCAAAAAGACGGATGCAAACCTTCTACATCCGTCTTTTCGTCTAAAAGCTTTAGCAACCACCGCCCAACGCCCGGTAGAGAAGGATCTTTTTCCGGCAAAGGTCGGTGATGATGTCGATACGTTCCAATTCGCTATCCAGATAACGTTCATTGGCAGAGAGCACTTCGAGGAAGCCGACATAATTCAATTTGAAAAGTTCATTGGCATTGGTGACCGAACGTTGGTGAGCTACGGTCTCCACTTCTTTCAGGCGGACACGCTCCACTTGGTTTAGACCGGCACAATACAAATCCAATACTTCCGTATAGGCCTTCAAGGCCGTTTCGTGATATTGCGACAAGGCAATCCGTTGCGAAGCACGCGCCTCGTTCCACATCGAACGAATCTGGTTCCGCTGGAAGACTGGTGCAGTAATTCCTGCTGCCAAATCGTAAACCAGCGAAGCAGGCGCTGTGAACCATTTGCCAAGATCAAAGCTATTGAAGCCGCCTCCCGCACCCAACACCAACGAAGGATAGAAGGCTGCTTTAGCCGCCATTACATCCGCCTTTGAAGCCAGCAATTCCATCTCGGCGGCCCGTACGTCGGGACGTAAGGTCAGCATGTTCGCCGGAACACCGTCTGATAGCGGGAAAGGGATCTGACGCAGCTCTTCAAAACTCATACGCCTGATTTCAAACGGAAAGACACCTAACAGGCAGGCTATCGCACGCTCTTTCTCCCCGATCAGTTGGTCATTTTCCAACAGTTTGCTTTCTATCAGTAGCATACGGGCATGAAACTGGTCGACAGCCAACTGCGTCTCGGCCCCCTCCTTCTTCAGCTGGCGAGTTAGCTCATACGAACGTTTGGAACTGATATGGGCTTCTTCCAAGACATCCCGACGTTTATCCAAACCGATCAGTTCATAATAGTGGACAGCCAATTCGGATATCAGGACCGACTGCGCAAAACGGGTTGCCTCAACCGAAGCCATCCAACGAGCTACAGCCGCCTGTTTCTTACGTGTCAGCTTCCCCCATATATCCGCTTCCCACTGGAAATTCAGGAAAAGTCCGAAATCACGGTAAGGGTCCGGGATATGTTTGTCTTTCGCCAAGGAAGGAACATTAGTCTCGCTATTCCCCACTCCGTCCATCGTATATTCGCCGAAACGGTTGACCGAAGTCCCGATGCCGAGGCTAACTTCAGGCAATAGCAAGCCTTTTGCCCGTTGCAGGTTGGCCCGGCTCATTGTCACCCGTTCCATGCTTTGCTTGAACGAATAGTTATTCTGCAAAGCGACCTCCACATATCCTTGTAAGATGGAATCCTTGGAAAAACACATTCCACTCCAACGGCTTTACAAATGCAGTGTCATAGGTATGCCCATCTCCTTCTGGCAGTACGGCACGTTCCCCATCCGGAGAGAGCTGCGGAGCCTTGCAAGCTGTAAGGCCGATCGCGGCCCACAAGCCAACTGTAGCAATTATCTTAAAACTCATATTCTTCTTCATTTGCTTTTTGTTTCTTTTCCTTTAAGTAAGTTGCCAACGATTCAAATATCACATAAAGCCCCGGTATCAGGAAGATCCCCACGAACGTACCGATCAGCATACCTCCGGCCGCCGCCGTCCCGATGGAACGATTGCCCAAAGCACCAGCGCCACTGGCTACCGCCAACGGGATCAAACCGCTGATAAAAGCAAAAGAAGTCATCAGAATCGGACGCAAACGGCTGGTTGCCCCTTGGATGGCCGCTCCCATAATGCTGACGCCTTCCTTGCGGCACTGGTTCGCCACCTCGATAATCAGGATCGCATTCTTACCTAAGAGGCCGATCAGCATCACGAGTGCCACCTGAGCATAAATATTATTCTCCAGTCCCACCGCATATAGTAAAAGGAATGATCCGAACACACCTGCCGGAAGCGAGAGGATAACCGGAAGCGGCAGCAAAAGGCTTTCATACTGGGCCGCCAGAAGAAGATAGACAAAGACCAGACAGATCGCGAAAATAACCAAGGATTGTCCACCGGATTCTTTCTCCTCACGGGCAACGCCGGACCATTCTATATCGTAGCCTCTCGGCAACACTTCGGCAGCAATCTCCTCTACGGCTTCCAAGGCTTCACCCGAGCTGACTCCCGGTGCTTGTTCACCGGTAATCATGGCCGAAGTAAACAGGTTATAACGGGTAATCTGACTCGGACCATACACGCGCTCCATTGTCATGAAGTTGGAATACGGAACCATGTTCCCCTCTTTATTTTTAGCATACAAACCGAACAGATCCTCCGGATTCATACGATATTCGGGAGCAGCCTGCAACATCACCTTGTACATTTGCCCGAAACGGACGAAGTTGGAAGAATAGAAACTCCCGACATAGGATTGCAAAGTTTCCATCGACTCGTTCACATCAATTCCCAGTTTTGCCGCTTTGGCCAGATCGACCCGCAACAGATATTGCGGGAAGTTCGGATTGAAACCGGATGTGACACCCGACAAACGAGGATCGGCATTCAGCTTGGCCACAAACGATTTGGCCACTTCGTCCAACTCGGCAAATGTCCCGGCAGTCTTATCCTGCAAACGAAGTTCGAAACCGCTGGCATTACCGAAACCGGGAACCGTCGGTGGAAGGAAGAACTGGATATCCGCATCCTTGATATGCGACACGCGGTCAGCATAGACGCGCATCAGTTCCTCGGCCGTCTGCTCGCGTTCGTTCCAAGGCTTCAAGTTGATCATCCCCATGCCAAAACTGGCTCCTTCCGTTTCCGTCATCAAGCTGTAGCCTGCCAATGTGGAAACCGTTTCCACTTCTTCCAACGGCAACAGAGCGGCCTGCACTTTGCTCAAAGCAGCTTCCGAACGTTCGAGAGTCGCTCCGGGAGGCGCATCGACATTCACATAGATCATTCCCTGGTCTTCATTAGGGATAAAACCCGAAGGCAACACAAACGTCATACCCCATGTTGCCAGACAGAAAATAATCAACGACGCATAGGTCAGGAAACGCCTGTTCAGGAACAAACGCAGATTGATCTTATAACGGCGTTCCAGATGATCGTAGCGCTTATTGAATCCGTCGAAGAAACGCGCCAACAAACTTTTCTTCACCTTTTTGTCATGCGAGACAGGCTTCAGCATCAAGGCGCAGAGTGCGGGAGACAGCGTCAAGGCATTCACGCCCGAAATAACAATCGCCACCGCCAATGTCAACGAGAACTGCCGATAGAAAATACCGACCGTACCGGACATAAAACCTACCGGAACGAACACGGCAGACATCACCAAAGTAATGGCAATAATCGCCCCGCCGATTTCACGAATGGCGGCTTCGGTGGCTTTTGCCGGTGGAAGTTTTTCGTTGTGCATCTTCACATGTACCGCCTCCACCACGACAATAGCATTATCGACCACGATACCGATTGCCAGCACCAGTGCGAACAGTGTCAGCATATTGATGGAGAAGCCCAACATCTGCATAAAGAAGAAAGTCCCGACAAGCGAAACAGGAACGGCTATCGCCGGAATCAACGTCGAACGGAAATCCTGCAGGAACAAATATACCACGATAAACACCAGCAAAAAGGCTTCCAACAGTGTCCGGAGCACAACCGAAATCGAAGCATCCAGAAATCGCGAAACATCGTACGATATATTATAATCCATTCCGGGGGCAAAACTGCTTTCCTTGATTTCCTCCATCTTGGCTTTGATATTCTGAATCACCTCACGGGCATTCGAACCCGGACGCTGCTTGATCATGATAGAGGCGGAAGGCTTGCCGTCGGTCATGGAAATCATATTATAGTCTTCCGAATCGAACTCAATCGTCGCCACATCCTTCAACCGGAGAACCGAACCGTCCGGCAACGCCTTCAACACGATCTCGCCATATTCTTCGGGAGTGCTGAACTTCCCGCTATATTGCAATACATATTGCAACTGCTGCGGAATCTTATCCGAACTGATACCGGTCTTCCCAGGAGCAGCTTCGATATTTTGCGAACGGATAGCGGCGGTCACCTCCTGCGGTGACATATTATAGGCTGCCAGCCGGTTGGGGTTCAGCCACACGCGCATCGCATAATCGCGGCTTCCCATGATCTCGACAAAACCGACCCCATCGATTCGCTTCAGCTCACGCAGGATATTGATATCGGCAAAATTGTACACAAACTTCTCGGTATGCGAACTGTCCGTGCTCATGATGTTCAGATACATCAACATACTGTTTACCTCTTTCTCGGTAATCACACCGGCACGGATCACTTCTTCGGGAAGTTCATCGAGGACTGTCGTCACACGGTTCTGCACATTCACGGAGGCGACATCCGGATCGGTTCCTACCTTAAAATAGATCGTCGTCAGCGACATACCGTCGTTCGTACAAACGGTCGTCATATAGGTCATTCCGGGCACACCATTGATAGCACGTTCCAAGGGAGTCGCCACAGTTTTAGCCATCACATCGGCATTGGCTCCCGTATAACGGGCCGTCACCGTAACGGAAGGCGGAACAATATCGGGAAACTGGGTAATCGGCAAAGAGGTAATAGCCAGCAAACCCAGAAAAACAATCACAACAGAAATGACACCGGACAGAATCGGGCGTCTGATGAATATTTCAAACATACGGCTTACTTATTATTTTCGACTTCATCAGACAATTCCAATTGTTTACGGACCGTTTCGGCATCCACAATCTCAGGCGTAATAACCATCCCGTCACTCACTTGCTGGACTCCTTCATAAACGATCAGCGTATTGTCAGGCAGGTCTTTCGTTACATAATAGGCACCGTGACGAGAGAGTGGTTCGAAACTGCGGACACTCACTTTGCCTTCTTCATCAACAGTATACACGTAAGTAAAATCCTGAATCTCGAATGTCGAACGTTGCGGGACCAGTATCACGTCTTCCATTTCTGTCAGCATACGGATTTTACCCGAAACACCATGTCGCAACAGGCGGTCCGGATTGGCAAAACGCGCACGAAAAGCAATGGAACCCGTACCACGTTCAAAATCACCTTCTACGGTTTCGACCGTTCCTTTGTACGGATAGGTTGTCTGATCCGACAGGATCAACTCCAGGTTGTTATACTCCGGCTGTTCCACTCCGCTCAACTGCGTACGTTTATATTCAAGATATTCTTTCTCGTTGATCTTGAAATAGGCAAACATTTCCGAAACATCCGTCAGGGGAGGTCAACAAGCTGGACGGCGTGACCAAGCTACCGACCTTAAACGGTATACGGTCCACATACCCTTCGAAAGGAGACGTGATGGTCGTATAGGAATAATTCGTTTCCGCACGAAGCAAACGCGATTTGGCCTGCTGTACCCGCAAACGGGCGACATCGGCTTCCGCCAATGCCTGTTCCAAGCGGATCGGCGAAATGATGTCCTTTTCCACCAAGCGCTTTACACGGTCCGCTTCGACTTCCGCCATTTTCAACTCGGCCTGCACTTGCTTATAATTGGCCTGCGCCTCTTTGACCTCTTCATACAGTTCGGCAGAGGAAAGCTTGAACAAGACCTGTCCCTTCTTCACGTGCTCTCCTTCGTCAACCAAGACATCTTCAACGAACCCTTCCACTTTCGGTTTAACCTCCACAAACTGGACAGCCTGCACATCGGCTACATACGATTGAGCCACTTCGATACTCGTAGCTACCAGCTTCACCACCAGCGTATTGTCTTTACTTCCGGATTTTTTTTCATGGCTCCGGTTACAAGAGGTAAAAAAGCTGGCTATTAAAAACAAAAAAGGTAAATAGTTAAAAAATAATCTTCTCGTCATAAATCGTTTCTGATTAGTTTATTTTTAGGTTATAATTATAAACATGATAAAGCGTGCAATATCAGGGATACGACAAAACCTTCCGCATACCGGCACAACATACCCATACACGCTCTGAAAAATAAAAAGAATCGGATAAGACCTAAATCAGATAGGAACAAAACCAGACAAAACTCTGGGTTTTATGAAGTTGATAAAATATAGGTAAGAATGCACATTGCTGCAATTCAAGAGAATGAATCAGCTCATGCACATTTATTATAGTCAGCCAGTCGGCTATAAAGTCTGCAACAAACTGTTGGATTTGAATCTGTTCCTGCCGGACAGTACGCAACGAGGCATTATCGTCAAAATCAAGTACATCATGCACTCCATTCTCTACCACCTCGATGGAAGAACTTGGGAAACCTTCCAGAAAGAAATCGCTGCCAACTGAATAAAACGGCATAAAGACCAACATGATCATCAAAATCACACGCTGGTAAAACTTTATCTTTTTATCCACGGTAGTTACTAACATTCCTTCCCTAAAAAACTTTTTGCAAAGATAAAGAATCCATATCTTATTTCAAAATACCGTTAATTAATCCCATAAAGAAAAAGTCCCGACGATAATAAATCATCAGGACTTTGCGGAGAAACGGGATTCGAACCCGCGAAACCCTTTAGGGGTTTACACGCTTTCAGGCGTGCCTCTTCAACCACTCGAGCATCTCTCCTTTTCGGTTGATTATGTATATCAAGAAGCAACCTGCCTCCATAAAACGTAAAAGCAGCTTTTGCTGCTTTCAGCGGAGAAAGAGGGATTCGAACCCCGGAACCTCTCAGTTCAACGGTTTTCAAGACCGCCGCAATCGACCACTCTGCCATCTCTCCTTGTCTCTAAGACGGGTGCAAAAAGTAGATGGTTTATTTGAATTATGCAAGTTTTTCATTTCATTTCTTTTTACTTTTTTCGTATTTCATTCCTCCATTTCTGATTATCAGACACATAAAAAAAATCCGATTCCTACTACTATGCACAGGAACCGGATATAAATTATATATAGAGAAATTAAAACACTCTTTTTTAGAAAACAAGCATCTGCCTATTTCGTTTGCAGACAGCTTGAATGCAAGACCATATGAGCCTTCTCCTGCTCAGTCCTGATTGACCCGGCAGCCAGAATAATAGTTATGATCAAACCGATACAAGCCACTATAGCAATCACTTCCGTACTTTTGCGGGAAAGATACTCCCCTATGTTCTTTTCCATGCGTATTACTTTTTAATGAATAATCTGCTGACCTGAAATGTGTGATTCAAAATTAAGAAGAAAAGGAAAGCTAAGGGAGACGGTGAATAAATAAGTGGACAGACAAAACACTCAAATATTTATCTAACAACAAGATACAAATCTTTTATATTACTAAAAAAGTGGATCAAATATAAAAGGATTAATGAATTTCCCGGACTAAATTCTCGAAATCATCTCTGGAAACGCATGCCTTGTTCTTTACTTTTGCCCGATAATTATAGATGGTATTGACCGAATAGCGAAGGAATTCGGCTATCTGAGAACTGTCGTTTATCCCCAAACGGATCAACGCAAAAATACGAAGTTCCGTATTCAGCAACTCGTCCCTTTTCAGTACCACCTGCTCATCTTCAAGCAAAAGTGAATTAAATTGTGTCACAAAATTCGGGAACAGATGGAGAAATGCAGTATCAAAATTCTTATAAAGTGCATTCAGCTCCGCCTCCAAACCCTTTGACGATCGGGTAACTTTAACCAGTTCCCCGATCTGTCCGGAAGAAACCATTTTATAAACCATACGGCGATAACCGTCGAGTTTATCGATATAAGAAGAACACAGACTCATGAAACGCCCGATATATTCCTCCTTGATCCGGTTGGATTCAGACAGTTCGAGGTTGGCGGACTGCAAACGATCGTTCATCTGATACAATTCGCCGTTCAGCACCTTCAACTGCTCGTTTGTCTCCTGCAAATGATTGCGGGCCTCCGCCAGTCGCTTCATCTGCCGATATATATAGACGATGGCAGAGATCAATAACAAGGTAAGTACACTGATCAGCGTCAGATATGTGACCAGTATCCAGTTCTTCCCTTCTATCGTAGCCTGGTAGTTCTTATCGATCAACGAAAGGATATCCGCACTCTGCCAACTTCTTGAGCGGGCACGAAACCGGTTCGTCTCATCCCAAGAAAAACGGATATAATGATAAGCACGCTCGATATCGCCATCTTTAAGCAATAAATCAGCCAACATCCACAAGGAAGCATGATCTGTGATAGCCGACTGAATATCTGACAAGGAAGAAAGGGCCAAATAATACTTTTCTTTTTCCCGATCTTTTTTCTGGCGGTAGATCATCGCACGCTGATAAGAAGTAAGTGCATATTCAGGAGTTCCGAACGGAATTTTTGCCAAACGTGTATCATTGATCCGAAGGGCTTCATCAGTACATCCGTCAGCCCTCAAAGCCAGTTCCTGCAACTCAACCCGCTTGCCGGCATCTTCCGGCAACATCATCGCTAAAGAATCCCGATAGACGAAAGATTTATCTTCATAGCGGCGTATACTTTGCGGATCACGGGAATTACCGGAGATCTCCCTGTATACCTGTTCTTTACAGGCGTAATAATCACGGGTAAGAGAAGCTGGCAAATCTTCACGGCGGACTTCCTCCAATACATCGATCGCTTCTTGGTACATGCCAGTTGCAGCATGCAGGGAGGCTAACAGCAATTTACTTTTGTACTCCCGCTCCTGATCACGCAAATTACGGGCGATCCTGATATTTTTGGTCAGATAGAGGACAGCCGAATCGCACATATAAGATTTATATTCCCGATAAATGCTATCGTTGAGCTGATAAGCGGCAATAGAGTTCGGAGCTGTCTTGGTTGCTTTTCCTTTCAATTCACGGATCCGGGCTTCTCTCCTGTCTTTATAAATCTCATGCTGGAGAATCGTTTGATCCAAATTGACTAATAAAGAGTCGAGGTTACTTTCCGCAAAAACCATATTTGCAGTAAAAAACAAAAACAGAATTATCCTGTACCTCTTTCCCATTTCGACTCCAGCTTATTTCCGGCAGACAAATGTAAAACAAAAAAGCTTTCCTCCGGACAAATAGCCGGGGAAAAGCTCTTAAATACATAAAAACAATCTGATATCATGTGGTAACATGTGCTTGTTTCAGCTTCTTCTTCGATAAGAAATTATGCGCCATCATCGGGAAAAGCTCCAGAAGCAAGACCTCTTTTTCGTTCTCAGCCAATTGGACACCAACTTCTTCTATTACGGGATTCTCCTGCATTTCATAATCGGAAGGATCATAGGGGACCTCATCCCGCGAACCCGTAATCTTCAAACGAAATTCCGGATCAATCGGAACCGGCGTCTTTCCATACTCTCCTTTTACCAGAGCGACGAATTGGTTGGACGGATTACTGTACATCGGACGTCCTTTCAGTTGATCCAACGCGCACGATACTGCTTGAGCCCCGATGATCTGGCTTGTCGGCGTTACCAAAGGCGGCAAACCTGCATCCATACGCACCTGGGGATCAACGACATTGCTTTTTCCAACAAGTCCAACTGTCCTAATTGCTTCAACTGAGCTACCATATTCGTATACATACCTCCCGGTATCTGGGCCTTCTTCACCAGTTCATTCGGTTCGGGGAAACCAAAATATTCTTCTATGGCACGGCAGAAGATAAGCAAATCTTCCTCTTTGTCTTTCCGGGCTGCGTCGATCGCATCGTTAAAAAAACGGTCGATCTCAGTCGGTATTCTGTCTGTCAAAGGGTTAAACGGCTTAGGTAGTTGTTTTGCCATATCGAAAACAGACAACTCTTTGCGGATATCCAACAGATGAGCATTGATTTTCGCGATCGCCTCCATATTGATATCCAGCTCGATCCCCATTTTCTTACAAAACACATACACCAGTTCGATTGCCGGAGCAGCCGTTCCACCGGCGAAATACCAGATATTGGTATCGACAACATCCACCCCGTTGACAATAGCGGCCAAAACCGAAGCCAGACCATATCCTGGCGTACAATGAGTATGAAAATCTACCGGAACTTTGAGATGTTTTTTGAACAAACGTACTATTTCAGCGCTTCTTCCCGGTGGAATCAGGCCTCATATCCTTAATCGTGATCATATCGGCTCCTAAAGCCTCCATTTGAAGCGCTTTATCCAAGAAGTATTCATTTGTAAAAACAGGCTTATGCAACGGATGCCCGTGTAAAGCTGCGACAATTCTTTCAACAGCCGAGTGATACGGATCAATCGTGTAACAGACGGCACAATCAGCCATTCCTCCGAAGCGTTTTACATATTTGACTGTCGATTTTATATTCTCCACATCATTCAGCGCATCAAATATGCGCATGATATCCAATCCGGATTCTATAGAATTGCGACAGAAGCCTTTAATAATCTTATCGGGATAAGGATTGTAACCAAACAAGTTACGCCCGCGTGAAAGGGCCGTCAACTTAGAGGTATTCCCTACCGAAGCTTTTATTTTCTCCAACCGCTCCCAGGGATCTTCTCCCAAATATCGCATGATAGAATCGGGCACGGCACCCCCCATATTTCCATCGCATAAAAACCGGCTTCCCTATAAAAAGGAAGCACTTTGTCTATCTGTTTTTGTGACATTCGCGTCGCAAAAGCAGATTGCTGACCATCCCGGAGAGTCAGATCCCGAATCAAAAGTTTTCGTATCATACCTAATAATTTGTTTAGACCGTTTCAGACTTAAATCTATCTTTATAACAAAAATTAAACTGTTTTGATTGGAATTACCAGGTTAAGAATAGCAAATGTTTATGAAAACGACCTTACCGACTTATCTTTTTAACATTCTCTTTCCAATAAAGAAGGAAGCGATCATGCCATGGGAGGATACACAAGGTAATCCACTGGATTATAATCAGAAACAGTGCATAAAATCTCCTCAAACAAGGCAGATAAACAGCTCCACATCCCCGTCCCGGTTTCACGTAGATCCGGGTCTCCACCTCCTCCACACCCGGATCTCCCATGCCCTTCCACCCGGGTCTGAAGAAACTTTTCAAGTTGTTTTTGGTAAGAACAGCTTGTCTTCATGAAAAAACGAGCCTATTTAATCTATTTTGTATCAGCTTCAGAACATATCCTTCATTTGATAAAATATTGATATATAATGCTTTATTGCTTTTCACCCATGATGGTTATGATAGATGAATGATAGTTGAAAACAGGAACTATCATAGAATAACATACTGTTTTACAATCACATAAACTCAATTATGATAGTATGATAGTTGTTTTGCTAAAGACTTTATATAGAAATGCCCGTGTAAAGACAAGGACTGATTGCCTCTATTTGGAATAATAAAATAAAAACTATCTTTGAGGATTCATTACAATAAAATCAAAAGACAAATGGCAATCTCAAGTATACCATCTGACATATTCCGAAAAGCAGAAGAGACAGATATCGAACGAATCTGGCAAATCATCGGACAAGCAAAAGCCCAAATGCAACGCCTTGGAAGTCAACAATGGGACGAGAACTACCCTGCAATCGAACATATCCGTCAAGACATACAAGACGGAAACGGATACGTCATTTGCCGGGAAGACCGGGTTGTTGCATACGGAGTCATTTCATTCGATGGTGAACCTGTCTATAAAGATATAGAAGGCAAATGGTCGAACGATCTGCCTTATGTCATCGTCCACCGCCTGGCCATTGCCGACGAGATGAAACGGCAGGGCATGGCAAAACAGTTTATGTTGCAAGCGGAAGAAGTAAGCCGAAAGAAAGGTGTCTACAATTTCCGCGTAGATACGAAATATGACAATGCTTATATGCTTCGCCTGATCGACACGTTGGGATTCAAATACTGTGGCGAAGTGTATTACCGGAACAACAGTGCAAGGAAAGCTTTCGAAAAGACAATCCGCCCTTACTCCCACCCGATAGGCATTTCCGATTATACGATTCGGGAAGCAACTTTTGAAGATGCAACCCTGATTTTCGAAGCGATTGATAAAAACCGGGAAGATCTGCGCATCTGGCTGCCTTTTATCGACGGGCTCAAGAGTGTTGCAGATGAACAAGGATTCCTGCAATCCGTATTGGCTGTCCCTTACGAACAGCGCGATCCGGTCTACATTTTGGAACAAGGAGAAGCTATTTGCGGGCTGGCCGGGTTCCACTTCTCCGATGCCCCTAACCGGCGAACGGAAATAGGCTACTGGCTGCTTCCCGCCTACCGGGGAAAAGGGATCGTCACGAATACCGTCCGTTATCTCTGCCAATGGGCCCTGCGCGAACGGAACATGAACCGCATCCAAATCCGGTGCGCCGTCGGCAACATTCCGAGCAACGCTGTCCCGAAGCGATTGGGATTCACACTGGAAGGTACAGAACGGGAAGGCGAATTGCTGACTTCCGGTGAATACGTGAATGTTAATGTATATAGTATATTAAAGAAGGAAATAGAACAATGGAACAGGAAATCCAATTAAACGAGCACAACAAACAGGAATATCCTCCTATGCATACGGCTGAACATATATTGAACCAGACAATGGTTCGCATGTTCGGTTGTCCCCGTTCGAAGAATGCACATATAGAACGGAAAAAGAGCAAATGCGACTACGAATTGCAGGAAGAACCGACCGCCGAAATGATGGAAGAAGTAGAACGTCGGATAAATGAGGTGATCGACCGGCATCTGCCGGTTACAATCGAATTTGTGCCGAAAGCGGAAGCCGGAAAGATCGTCGATCTCAGCAAGTTGCCGGAAGACGCAAGCGAGACATTGCGCATTGTCCGCATCGGAGACTATGACACTTGCGCGTGTATCGGAGCACATGTCAATAACACGTCAGAAATCGGACATTTCAAAATGCTCACATACGATTACACCGACGGACGGCTACGCCTGCGTTTCAAATTAACAGAACGATAAATAATGAGAATATGCCAATTCGTAAAATGTGCCGATCAACAGGAGTTTCCTATTCATCGGCACATTTTACGAATTGGCATATTATTTACCTTGACCGTACTTCTTTCCTCATAAAAGAGACATACGACAAAGCAAAACATACAACTGTCGCAGCAATCAATCCGGTCAGTTGCGGCCAAACGACCAAAAGGCTCTGGCCTAAAGGCAACGGGCTTGGAATCGCGCCATGCACCTGCTCCATCGTCAGCGGCCCCAAACTCCTCACGGAAGGCATCAGCAATGTCATCGTCGCTTCATTAAACAACTCACTCGGTGCAAAACGCAGCAAATTCAACATAAACCGCTGGTAAGCGATCACCTGATAGTCAGAAGCCCAAGCCGAAGGACTCAATGCCTTTCCGACAAGGTTGATAATCATATTATAGAACACGCTGAAAAACAACCATATAGCCACACAAGCCAATGCCGAAGTCGCCGCTTGTTTAAAACGGATTGAAAAGAATATCGACAAGTTCAACCAGAATGCCACATAAAAGAGGCTTACGAACAGAAAGAAGACGACACGCATAAACTCTTCAGCCGTAGGCGGGATTCCGATCGCAATCAGTCCGAATCCCATAACCAAGAATCCCAACATGAACAGCATGATGCCAATTACAGCCAAAGCCGCCACAAACTTCGCATTAATCAAATAATCCCGGTGAATCGGCTGAGACAATATACGGCTCAACGTCCCTTTATTTTGTTCCGAATTAATGGCATCGAACCCTAATGAAATTCCTAACAATGGCCCTAAAAAACTGATAAACACAGCAAAAGAAGGCAACGTCCCGTCCGAAACCGTAAACAGTTTCAGAAAAAGGAACGCTCCATCAGGATCATTCGGCTTTATCGCTTCACGGATATTTGTCAGAGCCGTATACAACGAACCCATACATGTCAGTGCAATGATAGCGATCAGGATAATAAAACGCCAGCTTCTCACATAATCGGAGATTTCTTTATTGACAATAACCCAAAAAGGATGATTCGTATTACTCATGGCCGCGTCCTCCCCCGAAATATTGATTATAGATATGGTCAAGCCCATGCTCAGTCTTATGCAAATCTGTCAGTTCGACCTCCGCCAGCAACTTTCCCCCTCCAAACAATCCTACCCGGTCGCAAACTTGCTGGACCTGGTTCAGATGATGGGAAGAAAACAGGACGGTCAATCCCTCTTCCCGGCTCAACTGCCGGATCAGATCCATAAATTCCTGCACACCGGCCGGATCTATCCCGGAAGTCGGTTCATCCAGAATAATTACTTCAGGGCTTTTTATCAGCACATCAGCCAATCCGAGGCGTTGACGCATCCCTTTGGAATATTTACCGGCCTTTTTATCCGCTTCCTTCACCAATCCTATCCGATCAAGCAACCGCTCTGCTTTCGCACGCGCTTCTTTCCTCCGGATACCATTAAGGGCGGCTGTATAAACAAGGTTCTCGATTCCTGTCATATCCTCGTAGAAACCCACATCCTCCGGCAGATATCCTACTTTGCGCTTCACTTCTATCGGATGAGTGGTGGAGTCGATATCACATACCTTTACGGAACCAGTTGTCGGTTCGGTCAGGCCCAGCATCATCAGTATGGTCGTCGATTTCCCTGCCCCGTTCGGCCCCAGCAACCCGAATATCTCACCTTTGCGAATCTGCAAGTTCAAGTCGTTCACGGCAGTAAAGTCTCCATACTTTTTCGTCAAACCGGTAAGTTCGATCACATACTGGCACATGATTTACCTCCTTCCATATTTACGGAACAGATAATACACACCGCCCAACACGAGCATAATAATCAAAATCCCCAACCAACCGTAAACCATGGGAGTATGAACGGATATGCGGAACTCCGCAGTCGTATTGACTTCAGGCGTCTTGGCCGTCATCTTCGTCACATAATCGCCCGGAAGGGCCTTTCCGGATGCTTTTATCGTCGCAGTAACATTCGTCGTGCCACCGGCCGTCAGTTTCTCTATTTTAGAAGGTTCAAAGGTAACTTCCCAGTCAACCGGCTTAGAGGCTGTCAACTGGACATCTTTCAGTTCGGCAGACCCATTGTTGCGTACGAGCAGATCAATGCGTTTCATATCTCCTGCCGTAATCTCCGCGCTCAACAATCCCCTCGGAGTCGTCAGCTCGATATCATAGGAACCAGTGACAACCACCTCCAACTCGATATCGGCAGAGGTCGAACTAGTTGTCGCACGGACCGGAATCTTATAAGTGCCCGCCTGCACATTAGCCGCCGGATTAATATCGATACTGATATTTTCCGTCGCATTGGCTTCCACTTGTGCAGAAGTGGCTTGCTTGCCCGCTACCCGGAAAGTGACATTCCATCCTCTCGGAACGTCTGCCATCAATGCATATAGCTGCTGGTCTGCTGTATGATTTTTCAACGTCGTGTTAAAATTGAAGGTTGATTTCGAATTGCCTTGCATATTGGGTTGCTTTGTCACAAATTCAGTTTGATAAGTTCCCTGTTCGGAGACAGTCACAGTCAACGGCAATTCCGCCACGCCAGGCAGTCAGCGTAAAATGGTACGTTCCTTTATTTACTTTAAACGGGACATCCACCTTGAAAGAGAAATTCTTCTTTTCACCCGGCAGAACGGATGCCTGATCGACTGTCCAACCTCCGGCTTTCATCTCATACTTCCAACCTCGCGGCATTCCTAAGACGGAAATAGAGGCATTCTTCACTTCGTCACAATTATTAATGACGTCAACACTGTAATTGATAGACTCTCCCGGCGGAACCGCAATCTTAGTGTAGGGAGTATACAACATCACACATTCATCAGCGCCATATGCGCGTGTACTCATCGGAAATAATACAAGTACGAGTACAAGTAATAGATTAAGATGATTCGTTCGCATTACTATAAAAAATTTTAGTACAAAATTGTTTATCAATAGCTGGCGACAAATATAGAAGTCTTCTTTATTACTGTCTATTAAAAGTATTAAAAAAAAAATTACACCCCTGCTCCCCCACTTCCCCATATGTTTTGACCGAAGCGTAAGGAAGTTTTACATTCAAGCCAATAATTATAGAATATGAAACAACGAAATAAAATATTTTTATGTAAGTTTGCGTCCGCTAAGCGTGATATTTTAATACAGAACTTAAATATAAGAGTTATGCAATCAATTGACAATTTCAATTTTGCCGGCAAAAAGGCATTTGTAAGAGTTGACTTCAACGTTCCTCTGGACGAAAACTTCAACATCACAGACGACACTCGTATCCGTGCCGCCCTTCCTACTTTGAAAAAGATTTTGGCAGACGGCGGCAGTGTAATTATCGGTTCTCACCTAGGACGTCCGAAAGGCGTTACTGACAAATATTCACTGAAACACATCCTGAAACACGTTTCCGAACTGTTGGGTGTTGATGTTCAGTTTGCTAACGATTGTATCGGCGAAGAAGCCGGCGCCAAGGCTGCCGCCCTGCAACCGGGCGAAGCATTGTTGCTTGAAAACCTTCGTTTCTATGCAGAAGAAGAAGGCAAGCCGAGAGGTTTGGCTGAAGATGCTACGGACGAAGAAAAGAAAGCTGCCAAGAAAGCCGTTAAGGAAAGCCAGAAAGAATTTACAAAGAGATTGGCATCTTATGCCGACTGCTATGTAAATGACGCATTCGGTACAGCTCATCGCGCTCACGCTTCTACGGCATTGATCGCCGATTACTTCGACACTGACCACAAGATGTTCGGCTACCTGATGGAAAAAGAAGTAAAAGCTGTTGAAAAGGTATTGAACGACATCACTCGTCCGTTTACTGCAATCATGGGTGGTTCCAAAGTTTCTTCCAAGATCGAAATCATCGAGAACCTGTTAAACAAGGTAGACAACCTGATCATCACCGGCGGTATGACTTACACTTTCACGAAGGCTATGGGTGGCAAGATCGGTAAATCAATCTGCGAAGATGATAAGTTGGATCTGGCGCTCGACCTTATGAAGAAAGCAAAAGAAAAAGGTGTAAACTTGGTATTGGCCATCGACGCTAAGATCGCTGACGATTTCAGCAACGATGCCAAGACTGCTTATGCTGACGTAAACGAAATTCCCGACGGATGGGAAGGCCTTGATATCGGTCCGAAGACAATCGCTCTTTATGCCGAGGTTATCAAGAACTCCAAGACGATCCTGTGGAACGGTCCTACCGGCGTATTCGAATTCGAAAACTTTACAGACGGTTCCCGCGCAGTTGGCGAAGCTATCGTTGAAGCAACCAAGAACGGTGCATTCTCATTAGTTGGTGGCGGCGACTCTGTAGCTTGTGTCAACAAGTTCGGCCTGGCAAGTGGCGTTTCTTACGTTTCTACAGGTGGTGGCGCTCTGCTGGAAGCCATCGAAGGCAAAGTTCTTCCGGGCATCGCTGCCGTTAAGGGCGAAGCATACAAATAAGAATAATCCTTATCCATAAATAAAAGGCTACTTCTCACGGAGTGGCCTTTTTTTTGCTTTTTATCAAAACGACGTATTGAATTGCATGAATTGTCAATTGTCAATTATCAATTGTCAATCCAATTTTGTACCTTTGCGCGTTATATTTTGGAATTAATAGAAAAACATATAGAATTATAAGGAAATGGCAAAAGAGCTGAAAGAACTGACTCGAGAAGTGTGAACTACTCGCAGTGAGTATAAGGATCTGGTAATCAAAGCGGATCTGGCAGAGAATTCTGCAGTACGCGGCTGTATGGTGATCAAGCCTTACGGATATGCAATTTGGGAAAAGATGCAACGTATCCTCGACGATATGTTCAAGGAAACAGGCCACGTAAACGCTTACTTCCCCTTGCTGATCCCGAAATCATTCCTGAGCAAGGAAGCCGAACATGTAGAAGGCTTCGCCAAAGAATGTGCCGTTGTAACACATTATCGTCTAAAAACAAATCATGACGGTACAGGTGTCGTGGTCGACCCGGCCGCCAAGCTGGAAGAAGAACTGATTATCCGTCCGACATCCGAGACAATTATCTGGAACACCTATCGTAATTGGATCCAGTCTTACCGCGACCTGCCTATCCTGTGCAACCAATGGGCAAACGTGATGCGTTGGGAAATGCGTACCCGCCTCTTCCTCCGTACCGCAGAATTCCTGTGGCAGGAAGGACATACTGCTCACGCGACACGCGAAGAAGCCGAAATCGAAGCAAAGAAGATGCAGGGAGTCTATGCCGACTTTGCCGAAAACTATATGGCGATGCCGGTCATCAAAGGTGTCAAATCTGCAAGCGAACGTTTCGCAGGTGCATTGGACACCTACACGATCGAAGCGATGATGCAGGACGGAAAAGCGCTGCAAGCTGGAACTTCCCACTTCTTGGGACAGAATTTCGGCAAGGCGTTCGACGTTACCTTTATCGACAAGAACGGAAAGAGCGACTACGCCTGGGCGACTTCATGGGGGTTTCAACCCGTCTGATCGGCGCCCTGATCATGTCCCACTCCGACGATAACGGTCTGGTATTGCCGCCTCACCTCGCTCCTATCCAGGTGGTAATCATCCCGATCTACCGCAGCGAATAGCAGTTGGCGCAGATCAGCGAAAAGGTAAACGGCATCGTTGCCAAGCTGAAAGCGTTAGGCATCTCGGTCAAATTCGACAATGCCGACAACAAGAAGCCGGGATGGAAGTTTGCCGAATACGAACTGAAAGGCGTTCCCGTACGTCTGGCTATGGGCGGACGCGACTTGGAAAACAATACGATCGAAGTGATGCGTCGTGATACACTGGAGAAAGAAACCGTAACTTGCGACAACATCGAAACATATGTTCAGAACCTGTTGGAAGAAATCCAGAAGAACATCTTCCAAAAAGCACTCGACCACCGCACGGAAAAGACTATTACAGTCGACACCTACGAAGAGTTCAAGGAAAAGATCGAAGAGGGCTACTTCATCATGGCTCACTGGGACGGAACGCCCGAAACGGAAGAGCAGGTGAAGAACGAAACGAAAGCCACGATCCGCTGTATTCCACTGGAAGGCGACAAGACTCCGGGCAAATGCATGGTGACCGGCAGACCTTCCGCACAGCGCGTATTGTTCGCACGGGCTTACTAAACCGTCCGTACATACAAAAGAAAATAAAGTTCCATAAGCACGAAACTCTTGTTCCATGCTTATGGAATTTTTGTTTCCTACCAATGAAATTTTTATTTACCTTTGGGGAAACTAATTAGAAACCTGTTATGGATTTAATTCTTCCTACCAATCAAAATACTTCAGCCCCCGTTACCCTTGACACGAAAGTGCTGGTCGTAATCGGGGCTAACGGAGCCGGTAAAAGCTCCTTCGGCAGAAACTTACACCAACGCTACGCCGGGCAAAGCGTATGGATATCCGGAATGCATTCCCTCTTCCTTAGCAGCGAAGAGAACAAGACTCCTGTCAACGGCAACGAGCTGACACGGCTTCAGTCCATGATTGCGGAGCGACTTTTCATACCACGTATGTCAGAATATGAAAAGTTGATCCTGCACCTGCAAACAGAAGAATTTGAAGCTGCCGTCCAGTATAAGGAAGAAAGCAAGCTGACACCCGATCTATTACCGCCGGTTACCAAGATAGACCGTATCCAGACGATTTGGGAGAAGATGTTCCCGCATAACCGCCTGGTACGCAAATCGGGTTTTATTGAACTGGCCTCCACCAGCATCGACGGAGACTCTTATACGGCCGGCCGGATGAGCGACGGTGAAAAGCTGGTGTTCTATCTGATAGGCGCCGTGCTCTGTGCTCCCGACAATGCGTTGTTAATCATTGAAGAGCCGGAAGTCCTGCTCCACGACTCCATCAAAAATCCTTTGTGGGACGAGATAGAAGCCATGCGCCCGGACTGCACATACGTGTATCTGACGCACGACATCGACTTCGCCGCCTCCCGCGACAACAGCAAGCGCCTCTGGATACGTTCTTACAATGGAGACGCCCGGATATGGGACTACGAACTGATCGAAAACAATGACAGCTTCCCGGAAGAGGTCTATATGGAGATCTTAGGCAGCCGCAAACCGATCTTATTCATCGAAGGGACCGACTCCAACAGCATAGACAGCCGCCTCTACCCGCTTATCTTTCCCGACTACAAGGTAAAACCGATGGGAGGTTGCCAGAAAGTAATCGAAACAACAAAGGCATTCGCCCAGTTGAAAGATTTCCATACGCTGGATTCCAAAGGGATCGTTGACCGTGACCGTCGCACGGAAGGAGAAATAGCTTACCTGCGCGAACAGCATATCTATGTTCCTAACGTTGCCGAAGTGGAAAACCTGCTGATGCTGGAGCCTGTTATCAAGACCGTTGCCGCCCGTCTGATGAAAGATCCGGAACAGGTCTTCAGCCAGGTCAAAGAAAACGTCATCAAGCTTTTCCTAAAAGATCTCGAAAGCCAGGTTTTGCTTCATGCCCGCCATCGCGTACAGAAAAAGCTGGAAACGGCTCTGAACCGGAAGATGAGTACGGTGGATGAACTGACCGAACATGTGGAAAGCATCCACAACACCGTACATGTAGACGAAATATATGCGGGAATCAAGGAGAAATTCATTCGGTTTGCCGAAACCGGAGATTACAAAAACATCCTTCGCGTTTACAATCAGAAAGGGATGTTGCCTCAGTCCCAACTCTGCAAATATTGTGGTATCAGCAATAAGGAGAGTTATTTAAACCTCGTCCTTTCCATTCTGAAAGAGAATAAAGAAGATGCGATTGTCATCCGGACTTCCATCAAAGAATGTTTAGGGACATAAAAAAGTTTCCCGAAATGAACAAAAAGTCCGTAAAAAGTCGTTCTTTTGTAACTTAGAAAAATATATGCAACGGGGCGGAAGCTCCTTACCGATTTAAACTATGCGCACACCTACTCTTCAATATCTTTATCTGCAAAAGCCGATAACGATGGTTATTGTCATTTGCATAATCTCAGTCCTTCCCTGGATCGGGCTGGGAGATTTTTCGACTAAGGGAGAACCTCGCGAAGCGGCGGTTGCCGTTTCCATGCTCGAAACCGGCAACTGGGTTTTGCCACAGGTCTATGCGAACGAATTTGCCTACAAACCACCGTTGGCGCATTGGCTGATGGCAGCCGCTTCCCTGCCGCAGGGATATGTTTCAGAGTTCACCTCCCGCCTGCCGTCTGCGTTGGCTTTTATTATACTGATCGGTTTCACACTGGTTTTCTTTGGCAAGCGGTTGCGGTTCCAGCAGGCATTCATCGCCACGCTATTGCTCATCACCTGTATCGAGATACACCGGGCTGCTATGACCACGCGTGTGGACATGCTGCTGACAACCTTTATAGTGATCGGGCTTTATCAGCTATACAGGTGGGAAGACAAACTGGAGTTAAAAGGGGTGCCGATCGCTATTCCGGCCTTATTGGGATGTGCCGTACTGACAAAAGGACCTGTAGGTATTATTCTGCCGCTATTTGTTTTCGGTGTCTATTTGCTGATGCTTCGTAAATACTCTTATTTAGTGATATTCAAAGCACTTCTTTATGCTGGTATTTCTTCGATATTCCTGCCTCTATTGTGGTATGTCGCTGCCTGGAAACAGGGAGGCGATACGTTCCTGAATGTAATGTTAGCAGAGAATTTCGGTCGTTTCTTCCACCTCAGCACGCCTGATATCCATTACAATTTAGGGCATGAAAACGGAGTCTGGTATAATTTCATGACACTGGCTGCGGGATTTGTTCCCTGGACGATCTTCTTCTTTTTCTCTTTATTCGGATTAAAACTGCACAAACCAGAAAAGTCGGTGAAAGAGATACTGGCTAGCACTTGGAATAATATTCGATCGATGGAAAAAGAGAAACTGTTCAGCTTAGTTGCATTGGTTTGTATAATTTTCTTCTATTCGATACCTTCCAGCAAACGAAGCGTATACTTGATGCCGGCATATCCGTTTATTGCTATTTTCTTGGCTCAATATACATTATACATTACGGAATACCGGACGAAGGTAACCCGAGTATTTGCCGCTTTCATGGCCTCCATTACTGCCGTCGTCATGATTGCTGTCGCTCTGACAATGGCCGGAGCAATCGATCCTGTCAAGATTGCGAGTCAGTACACAAGCCACCAATCGACACTGGAAATGGTCGAGTTGGTATCGAATATGTTCGCATATCCCTGCGGACTGACAATTTGCATCCTGATAGTCCTTTTGGCTATTCTGGCGACTGTCTATTATCAGATGTTCAAGAAGATCAACATCAAGATCCTGTATGCCACGATTGCATTGGCCTTTGCCATTAACTTATTGATCGACGGGGTTGTCATGCGCGGCATACGCCATGGGAAGCTCCGCCCGTCCGTTTGCCAAGCAGGTTCAGAAAGAATATCCGTTGGATGACATGAATATGTATGTAATGAATGATCTGAAGACATATGCTAATCTTTACGGGCTGAATTTCTATTTGGGCAACAAGTTCCATAATTTCGGGCAGGAACAGCCGGTAAGCGGCTTCTTTTTTCTGTACCGTGAAAGACTTGGAAACTGTACAAAAAATTATGGAGATAAGTACACATTCAGTCTACTTACCTCCACAAAGAATGTTATTGCCGACGTACGTCAAAGAATCGTACTATGCAGCTTCTTACGAAACGAATAATCAATATTTAAAGACTTTGCCACCGGCAAGCACTTCCTGTCTTGCTTCATCGAATGTAGCTTTTTCTCCTGTCCGAAGAGAAGCCGTACACATGATGTTGGCAATAGAATGATTATAGCCGGCATCTACCGGAGCATTCGGTTGCTTGCGGCTTTTCACGCATTCCATCCAATTACGCATATGCAGGTTTGTCATTGGATCGGCTCCTGTATTGGAACCCGTTTCCACCTTGATAGAAGGCAATTTGAATTCTTCCAACAGGTTCGGTTGCATTCCCATTTCATCCGCGAAACGTTTGGTCAAACCACCTTCCGATGTCACTTTATTTGTATCCAGGTTCAACGTACCGCCATTGGAGAAGTACAATTCTTTTGTTCCGCCTGCCGAGTTATGCATACGGGAAGAATATACGACCTGGAAATTCTCGCCTGCTTTTCCATAATCGAACACAGCCGTCATCGTATCATAACTGCGGCGCCCGTCATTCCATTGATAGATTCCACCATTGGCTGCGACACTATTCGGGTGGTTGCAACCAGTAAACCAGTGTACCGTATCGATCTGATGTGACATCCACTGGCCGGGAATGCCGGAAGAATACGGCCAGAACAGGCGATATTCCAAATACTTACGCGGGTCCCATTCTTCGTACGGGCGATTCAGCAGGAAACGCTTCCAATCAGTATCCCTCTCAAAACATTGTGCGACCAAAGCCGGACGACGCCAGCGTCCGGGCTGGTTAACGTTCCAACACATTTCCACCATCGTGATCTTGCCAAACTTACCAGAACGGATAAAGTCGTTGGCAGCATGATAGTTTGGGGCCGAGCGGCGTTGGGAACCAATCTGCACGATCTTTCCACTTTCCAACACAGCTTTGCGGGCAGCACGAGCATCTTCCATCGTTTCAGCAAAAGGTTTCTCTACATAGGCATCGCATCCGGCTTTAACCGCTTCGATACAGTGCAAAGCATGCTGGAAATCGGATGTGGCAACGATCACGGCATCACACATTTTTGCGTCATACAGTTCTTCGTTGTTACGGAATGCTTTCACTTTCTTTCCATATTTCTCCTGGAAGAAAGCAACACCTTCTTCTCTACGCCGTTTCCAAATGTCGGAAATAGCGACGATTTCAAAGCCTAACTCATCGGCACAGGCCATAAAAGCAGGAATCAAAGAATGGCGGGCACGGTCTGAAAAGCCGACGATACCCACACGAATCTTCTCGTTTGCGCCCATTATGTTAGCGAAACTCTCTGTACTGAATCCCAGTCCGCCAATAGTCAGACCTGCTGCACCTAAGGCGCTGTGTTTAAGGAAATCTCTACGTGTTGTCATGGTTCCTATTTTTTAGTTAACTATTTAAGTTCTCTAATCTTGATATTCCGGAAAGAAACTTCGTCCCAGTGATCCTGCAAAAGGATATGACCTTTTTCAGCAGTACCGAAAGGTCCAAATTCGGCATATTCCTTCTTCGCGAATTTGCTTCCCTTCACGACTTCCAAGAATGCATCCGAAGCCCAATCATACTCAACGGTCTTAAAGCCGTTCATCCAATGTTCGACATGTTTGTTAGGGAATACTTTGATAACTCCCTTATTCCACTGTCCGACACCATTGAAGCGTTTGTTTTTCGCAGGGATAATATCGTACAAGCTGGAAACCGTACGGCTACCAGGATAAGTCGTGTACAGTTTGGCATCCGGATGTTGCTTGTCATCCAGAACCTGGTATTCCGGACCGATCACAAAGCCTTTATTCTTCTTGCTTTCCTGAATCAGATATTTCATACCGCTATTTGCACCTTCCGTCAACTTGAACTCAAAGCTCAGCTCGAAGGCGCCAAACTCATCGACTGTCAGGATATCACCACCTCTTTTACCTTCCGGACCGCCATTCTTCATAACAGTCAATTCACCATTTTCAATCTTCCATCCGTTTTCAGGGAATGTTTCCTGTCCGGCACCCCGCCATCCGTTAGAAGTCTTACCGTCAAACAACAGTTTCCAACCAGCCGCTTTTTCTGCTTCTGTCAGCGTATTCGGAATACAGTTCACTTCCGGAGCTAACGGGCCTTGCATACGCTCTGCCTCCAGATTTTCCGTCTTAATACGGATATTACGCCACCAAATTTCCTTGCCGACATTCTCCATTTTCCCGAAAATGCCATGTACCTTGGAAAGCGATAAAACCTTCCGGTGTCATATCATCTACTACATTCGAAGTGTTCACACCATTCAGCCAGATGCGGATACTGTTGCCGATAGCTTCAATTCGATACTTGTTCCAATCATCTTTCTTATAGGCGGCTCGTCCAGCTTCGTTATTCGTTAAAGGAGCCAGCCAACCGCGTCGCGCCTCATCATAAAGCCCACCACTCCAAGCACGGTCGGACGGGTCAATTTCGCACTGATAGCCATGCACACGTCCATTATTGTAATCCGGCTTACTTTCGCTTCGAAACTGCACCCCGGAATTCAAGTCTGGATGACATTTCACTTCAAACTCCAGAATAAAATCACCATACGTTTGTTCTGTTGCCATAAAACTGTTCGGTTCTTTATCCACAGTCTGGCCGACCATACATCCATTCTCTACACGATAGGGAGCCTTACCATTCAACTGCTTGAAGCCAGTAAAATCCTTACCATTAAACAATTGCTGCCATCCGTCGTTAGGTTGGCAGGCACCACACAGCAAAGTCAGAGACAAAGCTGCTAATTTCAAATACGCTTTCATTTGCTTTCTGATACTATAATTAGTTAGACAATTAATTTCCTTTAGTTAACAAACATGTGTACGTGCACAAAGATATAAGTTTTTGCACTATCATTGCATTAAATCTCAAAAAAGTTAGAATAACTACACTAAAATAGCTCTTTACAAGCCGTCTATTTCCCACTCTCCCTGCTATTATTTTAAAATCAGAGTCGGCGATTATATAATCACTGCAGCCAATTACATAGTCGCTGCCATTGATTTAAGAATAATATGGCAGTAAGGCCATTTTTATTACGCAATAAAAGAATAAAGTAAATAAGATTTACAAATTTGTTCTCCTGTATCCCAATAAGAAGTATATTTGCAGACAAATGACCTTATTATAAACGAATTGATTTTTATGAAACAACAGTTTATGAAGACTGCCTTTTTTGATTTCGACGGTGTGGTTGTAGACACAGAACCTATTTACGATATTTACTGGAATGAAGCAGGAAAACGCTATCAGACGGGAATCCCCAATTTCGCATCCCACATCAAAGGGACGACATTACCTTATATATTGGAGAAGTATTTTTCCGACCGATCTGAAGAATTTAAGGAAAAGGTAATCCGCGAATCAATGGAATTCGAACAGCAGATGCCTTTTCCACCGGTTCCGGGTGCGATGGAGTTTATCCATCTTCTGAAAAGTAAAGATGTAAAAGTCGGTTTGGTCACCAGCTCCGATGATGCCAAGCTAAAACGGGCTTTCCGCCTTTTGAAACTCGACAATCTGTTCGATACGGTCGTGAGTGCCGACCGGATCACAAAAGGGAAACCCGATCCAATGTGTTATTTGCTTGCCGCCTCCGACCTGCATGTATCACCTTCCGACAGTCTGGTATTTGAAGACTCTTTTGCCGGAATACAGGCCGGGACCAATGCGGGTATGCGGGTTATCGGACTTAGCACGACCAATTCCGAAGAGTCTTTAAAAGACAAAGTTTATCAGGTCATACCCGACTTCCAAAACATTACGTTCGAAGAATACAAACAGTGGTAGAACGGACATAAAAATAAAAAGGGGATGTGCCGCCACTCCCCTTCTTATTGTACAAAAATCCGATTACTTAAAAATTATATCCGACACGGACAGCCAACGCTGCGGCATCCAAATCCTTTATGATATTATACTTGGCTTCCAAGCCGACAGAAATCCGATCTGTCGCATACACTTCACCTCCTAAGCCGATATTGGCTCCAAAACGAGTTGCATCCCAAGGACCTGCTTTCCAAAACGAAAGGCTTAAGCCTGCCAACGGATAAAAACCGAACATCTCACTCAATTTAAATACATAATGAGCATTCATATCAATTGCCCATGCACTTAACCCATCATTCTTTACTAAATGAGTAATAGACGGGGTCAAACGAAACGCATCCGTTACACAATAACGATAATCGATGCCGATAGTAGCATTGCCGACATCATTAAAATTATAACCCAAGTTGAAGCCAAACGAGGATTGACCTTGCTGCGTCTGTGCATATGCACCTATACTAAACAGCGTCAACATCAACATAACAATTAATTTTTTCATACTTTTCTTATTTAGTACAACAATATCTATCGCCAAATATAGTATTTTTCCTTAACAAAAGTATATTACTTTACTTTTAATTTATCACCTGCACTTTTTACAATGCTACGATAATAGTCTTCATCATAGCCAGGGAAATCCGGATATTCGGATAATCCGTAACCATTCTGCTTAAAATGTCCGTTTTCTTCCTTCTTCACGTTACCATCCATATATTTGACTAACAAGTATTCTCCTAATTTCTTCCAACGGGCTGTTGCCTGGTCGGCAGTAGTAGAACTAAACCAGGTCAGGAACTTGACCGCTTCCGCCGGATTCTTGGCATACAGTTCCGATGCAGCCTTATCGACAGCCGGAATTGTCTGTTGATAGCTGTTCTCCAACTCCTGCTGAACAAGACGGATATCCTGAATCATATAACTATATTTGCCATACGCCATATTAGCCACCCAGTTATGAATCCAGAAAGCGGATGTCCAAGAAAAATTCATCATATCACCGTTTCCGACACGATAACATTCGGGAGAAGCTGTCACCGAACAATAGATCGGCGTAAAGACAGCCATGTCTGCATCATCCACACCGAACCAAAGAATACCACCGACGGCATCCGGTAGCCAATTACGCATCTGAGGAACAATCACAAAACCGGTCTGCTGCGTAGCAATCGCACGCTCGTTCGTATATTCCTGACCGTCCACTTCGAAAGTCATCGGACGCCAACGATACGGAACTTTGTAAGGACCTGCACCGGCATCCTTCGTCATATCTAAATCAGTTCCTTCGAAATGGTCGCGCATACCGTTCTGCACATCCCGAACGGATAACAAACGATCAGGCTTTACATACAAAAGGCATAGGCTTCTTCATTGCATCACCCTTAATCAGATCCATATATTGATCCATCGATTTATCATATTTGCGAAAGAAAGACCACACACGGGCTTCACAACCACGCAGAGCACTGAAATCATACGGGCAATAGGCTTTCTGGAAACTAAAATCCTTATCCCTGCCACTGAAATATCCCTTTTCACGAGCAGAAGAGACAACATCCGGTGAATAAATGCAGTTCTCCTTATCATCAAACGGGATCTGCTGAATACGAGATTGATTGGCATGAGCCGAAATACAATCGTCCGGAATGCGAATAGCAACCCAGACTGCTCCTTTATTACCCGGACCTTTACCGATCATTTCCATCACCCAAGCTTCGTTCTTATCAGCAATAGAGAACGTTTCCCCACTGCTATAGTAGCCATAATCCTTCACCAGGTCAGTCATAATCCGAATAGCCTCCCGCGCCGTCTTGGAACGTTGCAAAGTGACATAAATCAGACTGCCGTAATCCATGATACCGGTCGTGTCAACTAGTTCGGGACGCCCCCGAAAGTGCTTTCCGTAATCGCAACTTGATGTTCATTCATATTACCAACTACAGAATAGGTCTGTTCAACCTGCGGAATCTGTCCTAACGGTTTATGGGTGTCCCACTCGATGATATCCAGCATCGCCCCTTTCGGCCAAGTCGCAGCCGGCCAGCGATACAGTTCACCATATAACGTATGCGAATCTGCCGCATAACTGATCATAACAGAGCCGTCAACCGAGGCTTTCTTTCCCACCAGTAGACCTGTACATGCAAAGGCTTCCATTCCGGAAAGCATAATAGCACAGGTTACCATCAAAATCCATGTTTTTCCCATATAAATAAAGTTTATGCAAATAATAACATATATACGCCGGCACCGCAGCAATAGCCGATCAACGCCAAAATTGAAAATCGTTTGGTATAATACATAAAATCAATCTTTTCCAATCCCATTACCGTTACACCTGTTGCAGAACCGATAATCAAGATACTACCGCCAGTCACGGCACAGTAGGCAAGGAATGTCCAGAAACCTCCGTCCGATACAAAGAACTGAGCATAAGGAGTCAGATTGGCCGCATCCGGTACAATCGGATACATACCCATTGTTGCCGCAACCAAAGCTACGTTGTCCACACAGGAAGACAAAACACCGATCACAAAGCTGATCAGATAAGGTTCATGTACATGCTTATCCAGAAAAGCAGACATCAACCCTAACTGGCCGGAGGTTTCCAAAGCCCCTACCGCCATCAGGATACCCAAAAGAAAAAGATCGTCGCTAGGTCGATGTTCGGAAGTAACTGAGAAATACGTAACTTATTAGATTCGTGCATATGCAGTTTGCTATACATGATATCCGTATAAAACCACAGGACCACCAAGCCCAACAAAACACCTAAGAAAGGTGGAAGGTCTGTCACCATCTGAAAGACCGGAACCAAAGCCAACGAAAGTACACCAATCACAAAGATCACCCGACGCGAATGATTCGGTATTTCCGGTGCATATTCGTCTGCCATTTCTTCCTCGCTCATCACACGTAAAGTCGCATCTTTCTTAAACAACCAAAAATTAGCAATCGTCAGAGGCACAAGCAAGTTTATCAATGCCGGAAAGAATACATGCGAAATCTGGTGCATAGCCGTGACGTTCTTGCCCACCCAAAGCAAAATGGTCGTCACGTCACCAATCGGAGACCATGAACCACCTGCATTCGCAGCAATAATCACCATACAAGCATATTTCAAACGATCTGTCCGGTCCGGAACCAGTTTCCGTAACACGGCCATAATCACGATAGCAGCAGCCAAGTTATCCAACAAAGCAGAAAAGAAAAAAGCGGCAAAACTTATATACCACAATAATTTCCTTTTATTGGCAGTACGGATATATCCGGTAACAGCCCGGAAACCACCATGCTTATCCACGATATCGACAATCAGCATGGAGCACATGACAAAGAAAAGCGTTTCGGATACATTCCCTAAATGATAAACAATCGAACGGTTTGTAATAAATGTAATAAACTGATCTTTCAGAGGAGCATTTGCCATTTCCGGGTTTTGGGTCAGAAACTCCTGAAACAAAGGACTGGAGCGTTCGACAAAAATATCATAGGCGTCAAACATCAATATCATCCATAGTGATATTGCCATAAACAAAGCTATCGCAGCTTTATTTATCTTTATCTTATCTTCCAGCGCGATTGCAAGAATCCCTAAAACAAAGATGACAGGCATTAAAATAAACATAGTACAATATATTTAAATTTATTATCAAATCACAAAAGAAAGAATTTTTCATTCCAAGCTCTTGCATACCAAAAGCATTATAAATTTTAGTTAAACAAAAGAATAGTCTGAAAAGCCCCCTCCTTTCGTTTTTATTATATAGAATACAGATATTCTATTTCTTCCGACCAAATAGACTCATCCGGTGTTTCCAGAATTAAAGGAATGTTATCAAACCGGGGATCATCCATCAGCATCTTAAATGTAGTCAATCCCATCACTCCTTTCCCAATACTATCATGGCGATCCACACGGGTAGCCAGATCTTTTTTGGAATCGTTTATATGCATGCCACGCAAATAAGAAAAACCTATTACCTCGTCAAAATGTCGGAATGTCTCCGTAAAACCTTCGACAGTCTTGATATCATAACCTGCAGCCAATGTATGAGCAGTATCTATACAAACTCCGACACGGGATTTATCTTCCACTTTATCGATAATGTAAGCAAGTTGCTCAAAAGTATATCCCAGATTGGTTCCCTGTCCGGCTGTATTTTCTAATACGGCACATACACCCGAAGTCTGATCCAATGCCCAGTTAACCGAATTAGCTATGCGCGTCAGACAGTCCTCCACCTCCATCTGGTTCAAATGACTTAGGATGGAAATTCAAACGATTCAATCCCAGTTGCTCACAACGTTGCATTTCATCCAAGAAAGCATCCCGTGACTTCTGCAAACCTTCTGCTTCCGGATGTCCCAGATTGATCAGATAACTGTCATGCGGCAGAATATATTCTGCCGCATAACCAAATTCCTCACAACGCTCTCTGAAAAGAGAAATACTCTTTTTTGTCAGCGGAGAAGATTTCCATTGACGCTGATTACGGGTAAACAAAGCAAATGCCTTCGCCCCAATCGCATTCGCATTCACTGGAGCATTCTCAACTCCACCCGATGCCGACACATGTGCTCCAATATACTTCATTATGTTATTTATGTTTTATTGTTTATTCACCTTCTGCTTTGCATCCTGCAAAATGAAATTTTTCTGTCGCCTGTTCTTGTGTAACTATAAAATAGACCAAGTCGGCACGCGTACATAACTCATCTTGTGAATTATAGATCTCCGTTTCAATAAAGATTGCATTTCGTTTACGGTCTTTGATACGCCCCCTGATTGTCAGCCTGGGCTCACAAGTAGAAAGACTTTTCAGAAAGCGGGCATCCAAGCGTGAGGTCATTCCTGAAGTCTGTAACTTCCTAAGCACTACCCAACCTGCCAATTCGTCCATCAATGTTGTCAGGATTCCACCATGCAACGTATTCAACCACCCCTGATAATGAGCTTCCGGCTCCCAATAAGCTACAATATCGTCGCCATCCTCATAAAACTCCATATGAAGTCCCATCGGATTGCTCGGGGCACAGCCAAAACACATATATCCATCCAATCCTTCAGGGATTAATAATCTTTTTCATATTTGATAATTTTTGCCACAGCCCTATTAATTTACAAAGGTAACAAAAAAGCAGAAATAAGGTTTATTAAAATAGCGCCGCAACAAAGCTGTAAATAAAATAGCCGCAAACCGACACTTTCACCACCACACTGAACAGAAAACCGACAAAAGCCCCTAACCCGGCTTTAAAAGCCTCGGCAGACTTCTTCCCTCCAAACAACTCGCCAATTACGGCTCCTGCAAACGGACCGATCAACACACCCCAGGGTGGAAAGACGAAAAGACCGGCGATCGTCCCGATCATACATCCCCGATTCCCCCATTTACCGCCTCCACTGTATTTTGTGCCCAACATGGGCGTCACATAATCCATCACCTGGACAATAATGACCAAAAAGCCCATAAAATCAAATGTGTAGTACTGAAATGGATTTTGTCCGTAAAGTGCAAAAGCAACAAACCCACATAAGAAACAGGCGGACCGGGTAATACAGGCAAAAACAACCTGCCAACCCGGCCAGCAAACAAAGTACCCCCAAAATAATAAGAAAGATATCCATATAGTTATATTTTAGCTGTATAAGTATTCATATGCAATAATACGAAAAAACACGAAAACAGTAAAATATAAATCCAAATCGTTTTCCTCTCAGTGCTGCCTCACCCACCATAAACAGGAACAGGTTGGCGGTGAACACTTCATCCTTTTAACGGTCGCATTATCCGTATCTAACGAAAGAGAAGATTTTCTTTTGCATCAGGGGCATGCAGGAAAACGGCACCAACTATCGGGCAACTATTCAACTCTTTACAGTCGCCACAAGTATTCAATCCTTTTTTATTTACGCATTTACGGATTTCGCAATAATCGCTACAATAGGCAAATTTAGCACCGTCTGCCCGACATCCCATACAATTTATGGTTGCAGCCGTAATCTCGGGTGCGTTGTTCATCTCACTCCACTTCCGGGCAGTCTTTTCTCTTAATTCATTGTCATTTCCGACTGTGGCTATGCGAGCATCACAACCTTCACAATCCAACCCGCAACATGCAATTAATTGTTTCATCGTCTGTTATAATCCTTTAACCATTCCAAAAACACTACTATAATAAAGGAGGTGTGACAAAATTCATAATATGGCACACCTCCTTTTCAATATTTCTTTTATCAGAGTAAGTCAGAAGCTAATTCGGACAATTGACTACGTTCTCCTTTGATCAGATTGATGTGAGCAAACAATTCTTGCCCTTTCATTTTATCAACCATATAAGCGAGACCATTACTCTGTGCATCCAGATAAGGAGAGTCTATCTGCTGGATATCCCCGGTAAATACCATTTTCGTTCCCTCTCCTGCACGGGTGATAATCGTTTTAATCTCATGCGGAGTCAGGTTCTGCGCCTCATCGATAATACAGAACGTTTCCGAAAGACTTCGACCGCGGATGAAAGCCAATGCTTCAATCACAAGTTGCCCGTTCTTTTGCAAATCATCTATTTTACGAGCATCTGATCCACCGGGTGCAAACTGTCCCTTAATAACATTCAGATTATCAAACAAGGGCTGCATATAAGGAGCCACCTTCTGCTTCTCATCGCCTAAGGCAAGAATCCTAAATCCTTATTTGCCAAAGCAACAATAGGACGTGCCAGCAGAATCTGTTTATAAACATTCGCCTGTTTTAATGCAGAAGCCAAAGCCAGCAAGGTTTTACCGGTTCCGGCCTTTCCTGTCAACCCGATAAGTTTTACATCCGGATCATTCAGCACCTCAAAAGCAAAACTCTGCTCCGCATTGCGGGGCTGAATACCATAATTGCTGGCTTTTTTCCACTTTTTTGAATTTATTGGTGAACGGATTATAACGGGCCAGGACAGAATTACGCACACTCTTTAAAATAAAACATTCGTTCGGCTCCAGCTTCGACTTTATATCGAACAGATCAGCATCGATGCCATCAGGAGATGCATACATCTTATCAATCAAATCCGGATCTATATTCTCGTAAATGTCTTGTGCACGTTTGAAAATATCGACATTAATGACCTTGTCGGTTATATAATCTTCCACTTCGATACCCAACGAACGCGCCTTCATACGCAGGTTCACATCCTTTGTCACCAGAATGGTTTTCACCTTCCGGTCTTTTTCAGACTCAGCAACCGACAGCGTACACGACAGAATACGATGATCTGCGGTTTTTTCCGGAAACGACTGGTAAATTTTCTCCTGATACTTGTCCCCGGTCACCACATGCAAAGTGCCTTTGCTTACAGGTCCCAGTGAAGCTCCTTTCAAAAAAGAGGTCATTGCTGGTCAACGTATCTAACTCGCGTACAAACTCACGGGCATTGTAGTTGATCTGGTCGCTCCCCTTTTTAAACTTATCCAACTCTTCCAACACGACAATCGGAAGATAAATATCATTCTCCTGAAAGTTCTCAATACACTTGTAGTCGTGCAATATGACATTCGTGTCAAGCACAAAATTCTTCTTTGCTCCCATGATCTTTCGATTTAATGATTATGCCTCTAAGATAGAAATATTTCCGAGATATTATCCCTCGAAAGCCAAGAATATATCAAATAGACCAATTAATTCCACTTTTTTACAAAAACCAAAGATCACGCCCCGCTTTATTTACGTATTTTTGCAGGTGAAATGTCAAAATTAAATTCATGAAAAAATACAAACTTATCACATACATGTTGCTGTTTGCCGGATACTTGTCGGCGCAAGATAATTTGTCAGCATTGCTTCCTATGCCGAACCAAGTCAAACAAATCGAAAGTAAGAAAGATTTCATCATAAGCGGAAAGACGACCATACAAACGAATCTGCCGGAGGATGCTTTTTTGCATTGCAGAGTTAAAAGACATCTTGCGACAAAGAACAGGGAAAACACCCACTCTATCCTCTTCCGGATCCGGCAGTTCCGTCATTCGCCTCATACTGGATCCTTCAGCCAAAGGAGATGGACATTACCTGTTATCCGTATCCGAGAAAACAGTTTCCATAAAAGGGGCAACACAGGGTTCCATTCTGTACGGACTTATGACCTTAGATCAGATTCTGTTAGGAGATGTATGCCGGACTCTATCGGGAAAGATTGCACCAATCGAAATCGACGATCAACCCCTGTTTCAGTTACCGTTCATTGATGAGTGAGGAAAAGATTCTTGTTTCTGGAACAAATTTCTTCACCCAGGCGGATAATTTCCGAAATCGGCTCAACAAACTGATGCTTACTTTTGAAAACTTAATGAATATTCCTACTTTTACAACCGGATTTTGAGAAACCAATATCAACAAATACATTAAAATTAAACACATAACAAATTTATGAAAAAGATTTTCAGCTTATTGTTAGCGGCCTCCGCGTTTGCGTGCACGCAAGAGAAGGTGGTCGAGATAACCATCAGTAATCCGTCTACCACAGACCGCACAAACGAAATCACCGAAATCACTTCGGACGCCATCACCAAACTGAAGGGTGAGACATTCATCATTTCTGACAATACAGGCTCGCAAGTTCCCTATCAGATAACGTATGACAACAAGATTATTTTTCCTGTTTCCGTCAAGGGGGGTGAAAACGTGACCTACAAGATCACCCCAGGAACACCTGAAGCGTTCAAAACAATTGCCTGCGGTAAACAATATCCCGAACGAGTGGACGATATTGCCTGGGAAAACGACCGTATCGCCTTCCGTACCTACGGTCCGGCCTTGCAAGCTACCGGCGAGAAAGCTTATGGTTGCGATATTTGGGTAAAATGTGTATCCGAACCGATTGTCGACATGCGTTACAAAACCGAACTAGATCCGGAAACAAGAGCTAAGATTGCAGAACTGCGCAAGACCGACCCGAAAGCAGCACAGCAATTGTCCGAATCTGTTTCCTATCATATCGATCATGGTAACGGATTGGATTACTATAAGGTAGGCCCAACATTGGGAGCCGGAACTTCCGCTCTATTAGCAAACGACTCTATCGTCTATCCGTATTGCTACAAAGACTACCAAATTTTAGACAACGGTCCGTTACGTTTCACTGTAAAGCTGGTTTACAATCCTCTGACTGTGAAAGGGAACAATAATGTGATCGAAAACCGCATAATTTCTCTCGATGCAGGTTCCCAAATGAATAAGTTCACAATCACTTACGATAATCTGACCGAAGCGACCCCGGTTGTAACCGGTATCGTTTTGCACGAGCCGAGCAAAGACTATCAGGCCGATACAGCAAAAGGTTACATTGCCTATGCCGATCCTGCTGATCCCGTAAACGGACAAATTTATGTAGCAGCCGTATTCCCGGAGAAGGTTAACGAAGCTAAAGCTATCACATTCTCCGACAAAGAAAAGGCTGAACGAGGCGCAGACGGCCATGTTTTGGCTTACAGCACCTACACCCCTTGGTTGTAGCTATACATATTATAGTGGTGCCGGTTGGAGCAAATGGGGATTTGAAAACTCCAGCAAATGGTTCGATTATGTACAGAAATTCGCGCAAAATCTGAAAGAGCCACTGACTGTAACAATAAAATAAATTCAAATCCAAATAAAAAAGTAAAAGGGGACATCAAAATTGAAGTGCCCCCTTTTCTTTTATTTCGCCTATATTTTCTTAAGCCAGATCAGCTATTTCGGGATCAATATAAATGAAATATCCGCTCCATCATCCGCCATTTCTCGGCAGATGTTGCACCCGGGCGGGCAACCTGAAAGATGGACATATACGTTTCCCACTCCTCCATGGCGAGGCAAAGTAGCCAACCGTGCAAAAGCCTCGTCCCAATCAAAATCGAACGGAGTCTCCACGATCATAAAAAGACGGTTATCCAAGATATAAATCTCCATTTCTAAAATACCGACACTCCGTATACCTTGCAGAATCTCCGGCCATGCTTCGTTCTCCGTATGCCGTTTCCGATATTCAGAGATCAGTTCGGGATCATCTTTCAGATCCAATGTCTGGCAATACCGCTTTGTTGGTATACCATATTCTTTCATCTTATATCCTGTCTGTTTCATCTTCTAATATCTGATTATAAGATTATTTAAGACCTCTGTTCTTCAATAAAGGCTCCGTGTCCGGTTCCTTACCTCGAAAATTTTTGTACATATCCATACCTTCATCAATACCGCCCGGAGACAAAACGTATGTACGAAATTTGGCGGCCACTTCGGGACTGAAGATGTCCCCCGTTTCTTTAAACGCCTCGAAAGCATCACAATCCAGCACTTCCGCCCAAATGTAGCTGTAGTAGCCAGCTGTATAACCACCTTCCATCGTATGACCGAAATATGTGCCCCAATAACGAGGAGCAATCTGCTTCAACAAACCTCGACCATACATAGCATCTAATTCAAACTTTTCTATATTCAAATCCACCGGAACCTCTTTCAGAACATGATAGTCCATATCCAACAAAGAAGAAGCCACATATTCAGTTGTTGCAAAACCTTGTCCATATCTACCACTCTTCACTATTTTATCGACAATAGCCTGCGGGATCACTTCGCCTGTTTCATGATGCTTGGCATAAACTTTCAAGACTTCCGGTTCGAACACCCAATGCTCCATTACCTGCGAAGGAAGTTCAACGAAATCACGGGGAACACCAGCCACTCCATTATAATGGACATCAGCAAAAGTCCATTCAAAGCATGTCCGAACTCGTGGAAAACAGTTTCAGCCTCGTCAACACTCAACAAGGCAGGCTGTCCATCTGCCGGTTTACAGAAATTAAACACAGTCGTCACTACCGGAGTTATGCGCTTACCATCCTTATACGTTTGGTCGCGATAACCACCACACCATGCTCCACCACTCTTTCCCGGACGAGTAAAGAAGTCCATATAAAGTACACCTAAAGATGTACCATCCTTGTCCTTACATTCGAAAACCTGGGCATCCGGATCGGGAAGCGGCATGTCCTGCAACGAAGTAAAAGTGATGCCATACAGTTTGTTCGCCACATAGAAAGCACCTTCCCGGACATTGTTAAGCTCCAAGTATGGACGAACTTCGTTTTCGTCCAAGTCAAATTTCGCTTTCTTGGCTTTTTCGAAATAATAACGCCAATCCCAGGCTTCCGCTTCGAAGTTACCACCTTCTTTCTTAATCTCGGCATTGATATCCGCCAGCTCTTCCTTCGCTTTTACAAGAGCGGGAATCCAGATCTTGTTCAACAAATCGTATACATTCTTTTCATTCTTCGCCATGTTTTCTTCCAACACGTATGCGGCAAAGTCTTCATAGCCCAATAATTTGGCTTTTTCCAAACGGGCGACAACCAACTTCTTGATTACATCCTTGTTATCGTTTGCATTATTGTTATTGCCACGACAAACATAGGCTTTATAGATTTTCTCACGCAAAGCACGATTGTCGGCATATTGCAGGAAAGGCATCACACTCGGATTATGCAATGTGAAAACCCACTTTCCATCCAGTCCGGCCTCTTTAGCTGTAGTAGCGGCGGCGGCAATCAATGTTTCAGGCAGACCGGACAAGTCTTCTTTCTTATCGACCACGAGCTGGAAAGCATTCGTCTCCTTTAACGAATTTTGTCCGAAAGTCAGTTCTAACATAGAAATCTGTTCGTTCAGTTTACGAAGCTCCGCCTGTTCGTCGGCATCTAAGTTAGCACCGCCCCGGACAAACCCTTTATAAGTTTCTTCAAGCAGTTTCTTCTGCTCCTTATCCAAGTTCAACTTCGCCTGATTCTCATATACAGACTTCACACGGGCAAAAAGTTTCGGATTCAGGCTGATATCGTCACTATGTTTGGAGAGCAATGGTGAAAGTTCCTGTTCAAGAGCCTGAATCTCGTCGTTTGTGTTGACACTCGCCTGACCGCTGAAGGCATAAGCGACCTTCATAAGCAATTCTCCACTACGGTCCAGTGCAACAATCGTATTCTCAAAAGTAGCTTTGTCCGGATTGTTTACGATCGCCTCTACTTCTGCTGTTTGTTCCTCCATTCCTTTTAGGAAAGCAGGTTTGTAATGTTCAACTTTGATTTGTTCAAAAGGAGGAACGCCGAACGGTGTCGTGTACTCGGTAAAGAATGGATTCACGGCGGAAGTATCAACTCCATCACTCTTCTTTGATGAGTTGCATGCCCCTAAAACAACTGCAAGTCCAGCAGCCATAAGTGTTTTATTCATATTTGTAATTATTATTTGTTCTTGGTGTAAAGGTATGAATTAAACTAAGAGCCTGTTTAAATTTCCCCTGAAATAAATTTTGCATAGCCTTCATCAGCCAGCTTTATTTGAAAAACACCTATTACTAGGATTATCAATTGAATATTTTGAGAAAAACAACTGTCATACTATCACTAATTTCCGATTTTATCAATTGAATATAACAATAGACACAAGATATCATTGATAGTAGGTATGATGGATGCCTGTTTCCATCTATTTCATAGACGGTATACAGATTAACATCCTGTTTTTTACTTTTTTCTTCTATAGATGATGACTACATATTTTATTTTCAATAACTAAATAAAAATAAAAGAATATAATTTGCCAACTTTTCCAATTGTTATTCAAGGCGGAATGGTTTGGTGCAGCGGATGGCGGCTGGCCTATCAGCAACGCAGGTGGTTATGTGAACAAGCCGGTGTCGATGCTATCGTTGCTGAAGGTTTTGAAGCTGGCGGGCATAACGGGCGAGAAGAGACAACGACTCTTTGCCTGATACCTGCTGTACGCCGTGCCACGACTCTCCCATTAATTGCTGCCGGCGGTATCGGAACAGGTAACGCCATGCTGGCAACTTTCGCTCTCGGAGCCGAAGGGGTTCAGATCGGTACCCGTTTTGCCCTGACAGAAGAAAGTTCCGCACATGAAAACTTTAAACAATTGTGTCTCAACCTGAACGAAGGTGACACGAAGCTCTTGTTGAAAAAACTTTCCCCCACCCGTTTGGTGAAAGGAGAATTCACTACAGCTGTCGAAGAAGCCGAAGCCCGTGGGGCTTCCGCCGAGGAAATGAAAGAACTGTTAGGAAAAGGCCGTTCCAAGAAAGGTATTTTCGAAGGAAATCTTCAAGAAGGCGAACTGGAAATCGGACAAGTCGCATCCTTATTCCGTGAAATGCAGACCGTGTCCGAAGTCATGAAAGAAATCATGGAAGACTTCCGCAAAGGAATGGAAAAGATACAACTGGCGTTATAGGTCAGGACACAAAAGTTTTTTCAACGTCACTTCTGCTCTATCATCTGCAGAAGTGACTGTTCCATTTGTCATTGATTTCTCGCTCATGTTCGGTTACAATCGGTTCATTCGGTAACCACTATTCAAGTACCAGCACCTCGTTGTCCTTATAGCTTTCATAGCTGGAAACTATTACCTTTTCACCCGCTTCAAGGCCATCGATGACTTCGTAATATTGCGGGTTCTGGCGACCAATCTTGATCTTGCGGCGATATGCTTTCTTGCCGTCTTTGTCAAGAACGAATATCCAGCTACCTCCTGTGCTCTGAAAAAAGGTTCCACGCGGGATGATGATACTTTCTGTCGGCTGTCCAAGTTCCAGATTAATGTAATAGGTCTGTCCGCTACGGATATTATCTGGGCGTTCACCGGTAAAGACGAAATCCGTACGGAACTTACCGTCTCGCACTTCCGGATAGACTTTGCGTACGTTCAATTCAAAATCCGACCCCTGACGTTCGAATGTTGCGGACAATCCCTTTTTCACGCGGTCGATATAATGTTCATCGATCAAAGCTTCGATCTTGTAGTCCGACAAATCGTTTATTTGTCCGATCTTCTGTCCGGCCGAAACATTTTGGCCCAACACGACATCCAACAATCCCAATTCACCGTCAATCTGCGAGCGGACATTCAAATGTTCCTTGCGTTCATGAACCAAAGCAATATTTTTACGCATATTAGACAAACTAGTTTCCATTTCGTCCATCTGGATCGTACGAGAGATCGAATCCTGACGCAAACGTTCCACAACCAAGTCATATTTCTTACTTGCCAACTCAAAATCTTCTTTTGCTTTCAGGAATTCTTCCTTTGCAATCAAGTTTTCTTCATACAACTTTTTCTGCTGGTTATAAGCACGACGGTAGCGTGTCATGTCGACATCCAGCTGTGCTTTTTCCAATTGATTGTTCAATTTGTCCTGTTCCATCGTCACCTGTGTATTACGAAGAAAGTTCTGCTTTTCCGCCAACTGTGCCTCAGCATCCAAGATCTGCAGGTCGAGATTTGAATTGGAAAGACGAATAATCACATCCCCTTTCTTCACCTGTGCCCCTTCTTCCACTACTTTTTCCTGCACGATACCACCTTCTTCCGGGCTGAGCTGCACAACCGTAATGGGCTGTACCTGACCGTTCACACGAACGAAATCGTTAAATTGCTCTTTCGTTACATTCCCTATATTGACACCGCGGGCATCCACTTTCAATGTCGAAGCGTGATCACCGAAAACAATCCATCCCACCAAAATCAAGAAAAAAGCACCACCTGCTACATAAGGAATATGCTTCTTTTGAAAACCTTTTCTTTTTTTCTAATTGTATATCCATGACTGTATGTTTTTTTATTTTTTAATTCTTGATTTTTAATTCCCAATCAACGGTTGTCCTTTATAGTAATCAACCTGACGGCACTTCATTATGTACAGCAAACGCCTCTGTAAAAGATCAGCCTTTGAGTTCAACAAAATCGTCGCATTTGTCTGCACATCGAGTGGACTCATCAGTCCTTCCTCAAATTTACGCAGGGTTATCTGATAAGCCAAAGCATCGGCCTTTACTTTCTTCTCCATTTGGATTGTTTCTTTAGCATAGCCCTCCCGATCGAGAACGGCTTGCTCTACATCTTTCTGCAACTGACGAAGTGTTTCGGTTTGCTTTTCATAAGCAATCCGGACATTGTTGCGGGCACGGCGCATATTGGTAATCCGAGACAAGCCGTCAAAAAAAGGAAAACTAAAACTAAAATAAATATATTCCCCACGGTTATTTTTAAACTGGTTTTTAAAAGCAACGGGAGCGTTTTCCGATTTCAGATTTTCAAAATAACTGGTACTGATTCCAGCTTCGACGGAAAGAGTCGGAAGTAATTTTCCTTTTGTTATCAAGTAATTCATTTTACTAGCTTTCAATTGAAAAGCGGCCTGCAAAGCAGTCGGATTATTTGCCATAGCATAATCTTGAATGGCACTGACAGATTCCTCGGTCAACATATCCTGTACGGGAGGAACAACCGTATCGACATCAAGTGCCAAATCCGACGGATAGTTCATCGCGTTCTTCAAGGTCATCATCGCCGTATTATAAAGGTTCTGCTGATGCGTCAGATTGTAATCGTCACCAGCTACCTGCGATTCGATCTGGGCAACGTCTGCCTTCCCTTTCAAACCCAATTCTTCTTCTGGCGACGCGTTTTGTATAAAAGACGCTGGCTGTCTTCCAACTTTTCAGAACACATTTTCACCAATCCCTGATAATAGACAACCGTAATAAACGCATCCATAATGCTGATTGCCAAATCATCTTTCTGCTTCTGCAAATCATTTCTCCCCATATAGCGATTCACATTTGCCAACCGCCATTGGTTAATCAACTGCCCACCTCTGAAAAGCGGCAAAGAAGCGTATACCCCATAACCGTTATTAAAGGTGGAAGTGTTTACATAGGTATTCGTTTCCGGGTCTACAGAGCGTCCGAATCGGTACTGAGCGTCTACTTGTGTACTTATCGAAGGCAAAAAAGAGGCTATGGCGGACTGATGTTCAGCCTTGTATGTATTATTGGTATAAAGCTGCTGCTTTACCTTCGGACTGTTCTCCACTGCATAGCGCATGCAATCGTCCAAACTCCATATTTTATTCTGCGCCATTATCGAGGCTGCCAGAGCAAAAGAAAGTACTGTTGTAAATATAATTCTTTTCATTGCTATATTATTTTCTACCTGATAAAATGCAAAGAGCGTGCCAAAACAGTCAAAACATTATATCACAACATGTTAACAAATTCAGTACTTTTACCAAGTGTCAAAAAATTAGACAATACTGTAAAAGAATTAGACAATGACCGTCATCCGAGCAGGGTTCTATTCTGCTCGGATAAGTTCGATAATGGCATAAAGATAGTTGGGCATATGCCCTAATTAATAATTAGTGGCAGACAAAAACAAGACTACCAGTAAAACAACAAAATTTCTTTTAAATTATCAGTTACTCAGCAGAACAAATTATCTTTGCAGCAGACATACAAGAAAAACAGATGACAAAACAAGGCACTATACTGGTAGTTGACGACAACAAAGGAATCCTTACCGCAGTACAGATGCTGTTAGGCACTTACTTCGAGAAGGTGATCACGATCTCTACTCCCAATAAAATAAAAGCCACACTGCATGATGAAAATATTGATGTGGTTTTACTAGATATGAATTTCAGTGCCGGTATCAATACCGGCAACGAAGGGTTGTTCTGGCTTTCGGAAATAAAAAAGGAAGATGCTTCGATACAGGTCGTTCTTTTCACGGCCTATGCCGACATAGACCTTGCCGTACGGGGAATCAAGGAAGGAGCGGCCGATTTCGTGGTCAAGCCCTGGGATAACGCCAAACTGCTGGAAACATTGAAAACGGCCTATAATATCCGGACGGCAAACCGTAAAGGCATTTCGATCGCCACAGACAAACTCGTCGTTTCCAAAGAAAGCGGAATGTTTTGGGGGAAAGTAACGCCATGCAGCAACTTCGTTCCCTAATTGAAAAAGTAGCCCGGACGGATGCCAACATATTGGTGACTGGGGAAAACGGGACAGGTAAGGAGATGCTTGCCCGCGAGATCCATCTACTTTCCAACCGGAAAAAGGAGACATTGGTCCCAGTCGATATGGGGGCCATCACGGAAACTCTTTTCGAAAGCGAACTGTTTGGACATGTCAAAGGTGCATTTACCGATGCTCGGGCAGACCGTCCGGGGAAATTCGAGGTTGCCAACAAAGGTACACTGTTTCTTGACGAGATAGGAAACCTCTCCTACCATTTGCAAGCCAAATTATTGACTGCTTTGCAACGCCGTAGCATCGTCCGTGTAGGAAGCAATACGCCTATCCCGGTCAATATTCGCCTGATTTGTGCCACCAACCGTGACTTACAGGAAATGGTACAGAAAGGAGATTTTCGCGAGGATCTGCTCTATCGTATCAATACGATTCATGTGGAGATACCGCCACTCAGAGAACGACCGGAAGACATCGTACCCCTTACCGAAATATTCCTTTCCAAATATACCAAGATATATGGAAAAACAGCCATGTGTCTCAGCCTGGATGCCAAAGAGAAGCTGAAAGCGCAACCTTGGTTCGGGAATATCCGGGAACTCGAACACACAATCGAAAAAGCCGTCATCATTGCCGAAAGGAGTGTGTTGGACGGCAACGATTTCGAATTTCCACGGGCGAAAAAAAGCCGGTGACAAAAGAGGCGACAACCTTGGAAGAGATGGAATATAACATGATTAAAAACGCGATGGACAAGTATAGTGGAAATTTGTCACTTGTTGCAAGCCAGTTAGGTATTTCCCGCCAGACTTTATACAACAAGATTAAACGATACGAACTATAATGTTGTTGAAAGGACTTTACCATAATTTCTATCTCCGTATTGCTGTTTTCATACTTCTGACAATAGCCGGTACTTATTTAGTTCTCCAGCAGGAATGGGTGTGGTTTGTCCCGATCTTATCCGTGTGGTCCTTCTTCCTCAGGTTAGTCCTGCTGTCCGACAAGCGAAACGCCCAAAAGGTAGCTTTCAGGTTCGATGCGATAGACAACAGTGACTATGCTTTCCGATATGCGACACGTGGACGCTCGTCGAACGACAAACTGGTTAGCGAATCGCTTAACCGCATCACGCAGATTCTTTTCCAGGCCAAAGCGGATGCCGCCCAGAAAGAAAAATATTACGAACTGATTATGAACTGCGTCAATACTGGTATTATAGTGCTCGATGACAACGGTGTGATTTATCAGACGAACAACGAGGCTTTGCGCTTGCTCGGACTAGCCGTCTTTACGAATGTACGCCAGCTTGCTCGTATAGACGAGAACCTGAAAACCGTCATACAAAACATCCAACCTGGCGACAAACATCAGATATCTTTTTACCAATGAACGTGGCAACGTTCACCTGTCTATCCGTGTTTCGGAAATGACACTACAGGACAAACATGTACGCATTTTAGCAATTAACGACATTAATAGTGAGCTGGACGATAAGGAAATCGATTCATGGATTCGCCTGACACGCGTCTTAACGCATGAAATCATGAATTCAGTCACTCCTATCACATCTCTAAGCGACACACTTCTCTCTTTGCACCAAAACGCGGATGACGAGATACGCAACGGGTTGGAAGTAATCAGCACAACAGGGAAGAGCCTAATTTCTTTTGTGGAGTCATACCGTAAATTCACGCATATTCCGACGCCGGAGCCCACTCTATTTTATGTCCAGAAATTTGCGGAACGCATGGTAAAGCTGGCTCGACATCATACTAATTTTCCCAACATTACGATCAACGTCAGTGTAGAGCCTTCCGACCTGATCGTCTATGCAGACGAGAATTTGATCTCGCAAGTTGTCTTGAATCTGCTGAAAAACGCCATGCAGGCAATCGGTTGCGAGCAAGCGGATGGTCTAATCGAAGTAAAAGCCTATTGTAACGAAGAAGAAGCCGTCCTGATTGAAGTCAGCAATAACGGGCCTGTTATTCCGCAAGAAGAGGCCGAACACATTTTCGTTCCATTCTTTACCACCAAAGAGGGCGGCAGTGGCATCGGACTATCCATCTCCCGTCAGATCATGCGCCTTTCGGGAGGCAGCATCGCCCTGAAGAGCGCACCGGCCGCCAAACGGACAACATTCGTACTGACATTCCCCTAAAAGGGAAATAATCAGCCGATAAAAATTATCAATTATCATAAACATTTCCACCATTAAATATTTTATATCTTTGGATGGTAAATGAGAATTTATCGGTGTATAATATCGTAGGCTTGCCTTATTTGTTAGTTCACTGATGAATCATCATGCACAACAATAACATAAACTATTAATATGAACATATTAGACAAACTCAAAATCAACCACCGTCCGAGTGCCGGCGCTTTGGACCTGTTAAAGTATATCGGGCCAGGATTACTTGTTACCGTAGGTTTTATCGATCCGGGGAACTGGGCTACCAATCTGGCTGCGGGCTCCGAATTCGGTTATGCCTTGCTCTGGGTTGTCACATTTTCTTCCATCATGCTGATCATCATCCAGCATAATGTCGCCCACTTGGGGATCGTGACTGGACTTTGCCTTTCGGAGGCAACCAACAAATATATGCCACGCGTACTGAGCCGTCCCATCCTGATCTCCGCCATGCTGGCCAGCATTTCGACCTCGCTTGCCGAGGTGTTGGGAGGTGCCATTGCTCTGCGGATGCTATTCGGAATGCCAATCAAAGTAGGCGCAGTCATCGTGACGGTTGTCTGCCTCGGAATGTTACTTACCAATACGTACAGCAAAATAGAACGCTGGATTATCATGTTCGTCTCAATCATCGGACTTTCGTTTCTCTATGAGCTGGCATTAGTAGACGTACAATGGGAAGCAGCCATCGAAGGATGGATAAAACCGACTTTCCCGGAGAACTCCATGCTAATCATCATGAGTGTACTGGGAGCCGTTGTCATGCCCCACAATTTGTTTCTTCACTCGGAAGTCATACAGAGCCGCGAATGGAACCTTGAGGACGAATCGGTGATCAAAAAACAATTGAAATATGAGTTCTACGATACACTGTTATCGATGGTTATCGGCTGGGCGATCAACTCTGCCATGATTATACTGGCAGCAGCAACCTTCTTCAAACAGAATATTGCGGTAGACGAACTGGACCAGGCACAACAGCTATTAGTACCATTGGTCGGAAATAATGCAGGTATCATATTCGCCGGAGCACTCCTGCTGGCAGGTATTTCCTCCACAATCACCTCTGGAATAGCCGGAGCATCCATCTTTGCAGGGTTATATGGTGAAGCTTATAACCACAAAGACCTCCATTCCAAATTAGGAGTCTTGTTGTCGTTCATCCCAGCCCTGCTTATCATATTTGTCGTGGGTGATCCGTTCAAAGGCTTGATCTATTCGCAGATGCTGCTAAGTATACAGTTACCAATCACAGTTTTTACACAAGTTTACCTGACATCCAGTAAAAAGTGATGGGCAAATTTGTGAATTCACGATCCACAACGATCATTTTAGTCACTTTAGGAGCACTTGTAACCTTCTTAAACATTGCGCTTCTAATAAGCCTGATTTAATACAATAACCCTAACCTAAAGACAGCGAGGAAATCCATACAAGTGCATTTGTAATTCCATGCAAGTGTAATTACTGTTCCATGCAAGTGTATTCAGATATCAATACAGACAAAAACAAGTGCTTTTTCAACCATCAAAAACAACAATAAGTCAAATAATAAATTTCTCCAAAACTCGGGTTTTGTCGGAAAAAACTCCCCCAAAACGGCATTTAAGTACACAAAGAAAAGAAAAGTAAAGTAAAGAAAAGTAAATCTCTCTCACTTCGTTCGAAAAGAGAAATGCGTGCGAGAGCTCTTCCCTTCTGAAAAAACAGGACAAAAGAAAAGTTGCAAAACAGTTGCATTCCGGCCTTTATTTCACTATCTTTGCAAACTTTGAATAGACAAATTAACTACAAAGATGAGCGATATCAAAACAAACGAAGAAGAAGGTAAAAAAGAGCTTGAACTTCATTGAAGCAATGGTGGAAAAAGATTTGGCGGAAGGCAAAAACAAGGGACGTGTGCAAACACGCTTCCCGCCCGAACCAAACGGATACCTGCATATCGGACATGCCAAAGCCATCTGTCTGGATTTCGGCATTGCACAAAAATATGGAGGTGTTTGCAACCTACGCTTCGACGATACCAATCCGGTAAAAGAAGATCTGGAATATGTGGACGCCATCAAAGAAGACATCGAATGGTTGGGTTACCACTGGAATAACATATATTACGCATCCGACTACTTCCAGCAACTCTGGGACTTCGCTATCCAGTTGATCAAGGAGGGAAAAGCATACATCGACGAGCAGACTTCCGAACAGATCGCCTCCCAGAAGGGGACACCGACACAACCGGGAACAAACAGTCCCTACCGTGACCGCCCGATCGAAGAGAACCTGGAGCTGTTCCACAAGATGAACAGCGGCGAGTTGGAAGAAGGTTCGATGGTATTGCGTGCCAAGATCGACATGGCAAATCCAAACATGCACTTCCGCGACCCGATCATCTACCGTATCGTCAAGACTCCGCACCACCGTACGGGCGACAAGTGGAAAGCATACCCGATGTACGACTTTGCACACGGACAGAGCGACTTCTTCGAAGGTGTCACTCACTCGTTGTGTACACTTGAATTTGTCGTGCATCGTCCGTTGTACGATCTGTTCATCGACTGGTTGAAAGAGGGCAAGGATCTGAACGACAACCGTCCGCGTCAGACGGAGTTCAATAAACTGAACCTAAGTTACACGCTGATGAGTAAACGCAACCTGCTGATCCTGGTGAAGGAAGGCCTGGTAAACGACTGGGACGATCCCCGTATGCCGACTCTCTGCGGTTTCCGCCGTCGCGGTTATTCACCGGAAGCAATTCATAAGTTCATCGACAAGATCGGCTATACCACTTATGATGCACTGAATGAATTTGCGCTACTGGAAAGTGCCGTCCGCGAAGACCTCAATACTCGTGCAACCCGTGTATCGGCCGTGTTGAACCCGGTTAAACTCATTATCACCAATTATCCGGAAGGGCAAGTGGAAGAGATGGAGGCGATCAACAATCCGGAAGATCTGTCGGCAGGTAGCCATACGATCGAATTCAGCCGCGAGCTGTGGATCGAACGGGAAGACTTTATGGAAGATGCTCCGAAGAAATTTTTCCGTATGACTCCCGGCCAGGAAGTTCGCTTGAAAAACGCTTATATCGTAAAATGTACAGGCTGCAAGAAAGACGAGAACGGCGAGATTACGGAAATCTATTGCGAATACGACCCGAACACCAAGAGCGGAATGCCGGACAGCAACCGGAAAGTAAAAAGGTACGCTCCATTGGTTGAGTTGTGCACACTGTCTGCCGGCAGAGGTGCGTCTGTACGACCGTCTCTGGAAAGTGGAAAACCCGCGCGACGAAATGGCGGCTATCCGCGAAGCAAAAAACTGCTCGCCTTTAGAAGCAATGAAAGAGATCATCAACCCGGACTCCTTGAAAGTATTGACAAATTGTTATGTCGAAAAGTTCTGGCAGACTCCAAACCGCTCGACTACCTACAGTTCCAGCGTATCGGTTATTTCAATGTAGATAAAGATTCTACAGTCGATAAATTAGTCTTCAACCGCACAGTATCCTTGAAAGATACATGGAGCAAGGTAAAAGATAAATAATATCCCAATGGGATAATGTGCCAATGGAAGAATGCAATTGCATTGGCATATTGGCACATTGATTAACAATTATATAGTATGAAGAAAAAAGATATTTCACGCCTGTTACAACGTTATCTGACCGGCCACCAGGAAGGTAAGGACGCCTATTTTGATGCCGATGAAATCCATGAACTGTTGGACAGTTTTGAAGAATCTGATGATTATACTTACTATGATGAAGTCCTGGCTCTAGGGCTACGGCTTCATCCCGGTAATCCCGATTTGCAGATCAGGCAATGCAAGTCGTATGTCTACAACGAGGACTATGACAGTGCGCTCGCTCTGATCGAATCAATAGCTGAAACCGACAATCAAGATCTCGACATGCTGCGTCTCGAATGTTACGTCATGCAAGATTCGTATGACAAGGTAATCGGACATGTAGAAAAACTCATCGCCAACAAATGCGAGTATTTAGAAACGCTATTCGAATATATCGCACCAATCTTAGGGGATGTGGAAATGACTAAGGAAGCACACGATTTCATCAATCGCGGACTTATGCTTTTCCCGGACAACCTGATCCTGAAAGACGAGCTTTGCTATAATTTAGAAATAGAGGGCGATATAAAAAGAGCGATCGAGGTCTGTAACGAACTGATCGACAAGAACCCCTACTCCAACGACTACTGGTTCACTTTGGGTCGCCTCTATTCCATCAGCGGAGACTATGAGAAAGCGATCGAAGCATTCGACTTTGCCCTCACATGCGACGATTCGAACGAAGAGTTGAAGATTCTGAAGGCCTATTGCCTGTACATGAACGAAAATTACGAGAAGGCAATCGAGGTATATAATGATATTGCAACGACCGACGATATCCACATTCGCATCACTCCCCTGCTTGCCGAATGCTACATTAAGCTGGAGAACTACGAAAAGGCTTATGTTTTGCTGAAAGAGCTACTAAGACAGAACCGTCAGCTGAAAGATTCAAGCATTTATATCAATTATATCCGATGTTGTGTCGAAACAGGACGTGACAAAGAAGCCTCTGATGCCCTGATGCAAGCGTCCAGGCTATTCCCGAAGAATATCCGCATCCTTTCCTTACTGGCCCTTACATATCTGGAAAACGGAGACGAACACAAGGCTATGGAAGCAACTGAACGCCTTTTCACCGCCCTCGACCAAGTGGAAGACAAGCAGCAAGAAGACTTCGAGAGCTTATACCGTGCCGGCCAATATTTGTTTATGAAAGGAGATATTGACAAAGCCTTACAATACTATAAGAAAGTGTTGGAAGGCAGTCCGGAAATGCCTTATATGCATCTTCATATGGCAATGGCATATCTGGCAAAAGGAGATATGAAACATTTCGGTGAGCACTACAGGCAGACATCTCCCGAAGAATTGCTCGATTATCTAAAAAAATGCCGGGCTCAGTTATGAAGGGATAATCGAGCGTATCGGCAGCAAACATATTCCACCGGAAGACCTGGTGAAAGAATTCCTCAAGAATAAGGATAATAATAATTAAACATGAAAAGAAATCTAAAAGACTACGGCCTCTTAGTTCTAAAAGGCATGGGTATGGGTGCGGCAGACGTCGTGCCTTGGCGTATCAGGCGGGACCATCGCCTTCATTGTCGGAATCTATGAAGAGTTGATCGACTCGATCAAAAGCATTAACGGAGCCAGTCTCAAACTGCTTTTTACCGGAAAAATCGCGGCATTCTGGAAAGCAATCAATGCCAACTTCCTGCTATCCATCATTGCAGGGATCGGGATCAGTATCTTCTCATTGGCAAAAATCATTACCTGGCTGTTGACAGACCACCCTATTCTGGTCTGGTCCTTCTTCTTCGGATTGGTACTTGCTTCCACCTGGTTCGTTTCCAAAGATATCAAGAAATGGGATTGGAAAACGATCCTGAGTTATATCATCGGGATCGTTATTGCATTCTACATAACGGTTGCGACACCAGCCGAGACACCTTCCAACCTGTTCTTTATCTTCCTTTGCGGAGCGATAGCCATCTGTGCCATGATCCTGCCGGGTATATCGGGTAGTTTCATTTTAGTGCTGTTAGGCAAATATTTTTATATCATGGAGGCGGTAAAGACATTCAATATTCCCGTAATGTTAGTGTTTATCTGCGGTGCGGCAATCGGTATCACCAGTTTCTCCCGTGTGCTTTCGTTCGCTCTCCGCCGGTTCCACGACATTACGATCTCCGTATTGGCCGGTTTTATGCTCGGTTCGCTAAACAAGGTTTGGCCCTGGAAGGAAACGATCGAGACTTATACGGACAGCCACGGCATTGTAAAGCCTTTAGTCGAAGCCAACATCATGCCGAATCAACTTGTTTGGGAAGCTGTCGGCCTGATGGTTTTAGGCTACGCCATCGTTTACTTCTTGGAAAAGCTCTCGATGAAAACATCGAAATAATAAATTACAACAAAAAAAGAGGTTCAGCAGCATCATTTTTTGCAGTTGAACCTCTTTTTTATTCTCACTCCACCCCACCTTATCATAAAGTCGTGTATACAAACGCCTCTACCGCATGAGTAAGGATATAGGCGGCAGGCGTAGGATGGGTTGCCGAATAGCCTTTTTCAGCTCTTCGAGCATCTCTTTCTTTCCCGTCCCCAAGACCGGGACCAGCAACGGCGAATCGTTCAGGATCAGCGGGCCGGTCATCGTGATACGGAACTGATGGGATTCGGGATGTTGGGAAACGGCGTAATTACGGCTGTCCGTCAACAGCGGCAAGGTATCCGGAAAAATGGACGCAGTATGCGCATCACCTCCGATACCCAAGATGATGCAATCAAAATAGGGCAATTGCCCGTGCCGGGGCAGATACTCTTTCACGACACGCGAATAACGCATCGCTTCCGTACCAGGTTCCACTTCTCCATGAATGCGGTGCACATGACCGACGGGTATATGCAGCGGCTTGAACAAAAGCTCGTTTGCATGTCCATAATTACTGTCCGGGTCAGTTGGCGGAACACATCGTTCATCGACCCAAAAGAAACGGATCGCATCCCAGTCGATCTTATCCTTATATTCATCCACCCAAAGAGCGAACATCTTCTGTGCCGTCCCTCCTCCCGACAAAGCGAGGTTGAAAGGCAGGCCGTCATCTTTCCGGTCCATATACCGGACAAGCTCTCCGGTCATTGCCCGGAGGGCCTCTTTATCATCTTTAAAATTCTCTATGATCATAATCATCCTTTTTTATCATTGACAACTTTGGCAAGGGCAATCCTTCGGTGTCATCCCCAACTTGGCCTTTTCGATCGGGCCGTCTTCACCGGGGGCGTAGAAGAACAGGTTCTTCGCACCCTCCTCCTTCCAATGATGAAGGATCGGGTCGATCAGCCGCCAGCTTGCCTCCAAAGCGTCGCTACGGGCATACAAAGTCGAATCGCCCAACATGGCATCGAGCAACAGGCGTTCATAGGCATCGGGCAGATAGTTCTTCGAAAGCGAATCATAGCGAAAATCCATACCCACCTGCTTCACCGTGAAACCGGCTCCCGGCATTTTCAGACCAAACTTCAGCGTGATGCTCTCGTCCGGTTGGATACGGATAATCAGTTTGTTGCAGGAACCTCCCGAACATTGTCCGACGAAAAGCTGGTGAGGAGTAGACTTGAAGTTCACGACGATCTCCGAACTCTTTTCCGGTAATTTCTTCCCAGTAAAGATATAGAACGGGACATAGCTCCAGCGCCAGTTATCGATAAACATTTTCATAGCGACGTACGTCTCCGTAGTGGAGTCAGGCGCCACATTCTTCTCTTCCCGATAGCCGTCGTACTGGCCACGCACAATCAGGTTGTCCATATCATGCGTCTTATACGGACGCAAAGCGCGGAACACCTTCACGATCTCGTCACGGATCGGCTCCGGGTCAAACACCGAAGGCGACTCCATCGCCGTAAATGCCATCAGTTGCATCAGATGGTTCTGGATCATGTCGCGCAAAGCCCCCGCCCCGTCATAATATTTCCCGCGATTCTCCACGCCAAGTGTTTCCGAGGCACTGATCTCGATCGAGTCGATGTAATTACGGTTCCACAACGGTTCGAATATGCCGTTGGAGAAACGGAGAAACCAGGATGTTCTGCACCGTCTCTTTCCCCAGATAATGGTCTATACGGTAAATTTCCTTCTCATCGAAGATATGGATGAGATGCTTGTTCAGACGTTCGGCCGATTCGAGGCTCGTTCCGAAAGGCTTCTCCACGATCACGCGGCGCCAACCGTCCTCGCTTCCGGCAACATTCATCCCGTTTTCTTTCAGGCAGGTCGGGATCAACTCGTACATCACCGGCGGCGTGGCAAGATAATAGATGATCTTGTCCGGCAACTGCTGCTCTTGCCGTAACTGATGGATACGATCTTTCAGTTTATGGTATCCGGCGGAATTAGTCGAATCGAACGCAAGGTAAAAAACACGGCGGAGGAAACTGTCCAGTTCGACATCGTCCACCTCCTTGTTCTTCAGGGATTCCCGGATATGCACCTTTTCGAAAGCGCGGTACTCGTCATCCGTATATTCCGTACGGGCCGCCCCCAAGATGCAGAAACGTTCCGGCAATAAGCCCCGAACGTGCAATTCGTAGAGCGAGGGCAAGAGCTTCCGCCCCGTCAGGTCGCCGGAAGCTCCGAATATGACTAATAATTGATTGCTTGCTGTTTTCATTTGCTTTTTTAATTTAATGATGTCAGAACTTTCCGAAAACCTCAAAAATCATTTTTTAAAGCAGCGGAACTCCCGAAAGCCCCAAAAATCATTTTCGAGGGTGGCAGAACTCTACGAAAGCTTCAAAAACTATTTTTGAGGTTTTCGGAAAGTTCCAAAACAGTAGAATCAGACGCTATACGTGCCCGAAACCGTATTGCCTCCTTCCCCAGTCCAATTGGTGTGGAAGAAATGACCACGTTCGCGATCGGTACGTTCATAAGTATGGGCTCCAAAATAGTCGCGTTGAGCCTGAATCATATTCGCTGCCGAATACAGCGTGCGCAACCCATCAAAATAGTTTAGAGCTGAACTCATGGCAGGCAGGGCGACACCGCTCAGCGCACCTTCGGCGACAACCCGGCGCCAGGCAGGAAGAGCCTCCTGTATCTTAGTGTGGAAAAAGTCATCGAAGAGCAGGTTTTCCAAGTCCGGGTCCTTCCGGTATGCCTCCGTGATCTTTTGCAGGAAGACGGAACGGATGATACACCCCTTACGCCAGATGCGGGCAATCGTCCCGTAATCCAAATCCCAACCATAATGCTCGGAAGCGTGGCGAAGCAAGGAGAATCCCTGTGCATAGGAAATCAGCTTGGCTGCGTATAGTGCCTGACGGACGTCTTCAATTGAAAGTTGAGCGTTGTCTGATAACTTTCCACTTTCCACTTTCAACTTTCCACTATAAAGGCTTGCCGCCTTTATTCGTTCGGGATACAAGGCCGAGAGCAAGCGGGCGTAAACCGCTTCGGTGATCAACGTCAGCGGATCATTCTCGTCCATCGCCGCGATCGCGCTCCATTTGCCGGTTCCCTTCTGTCCGGCGACATCCAATATCTTGTCGAGCAACGGTTTTCCGTCTTCGTCACGAAAACGCAGAATATTGGCGGTTATCTCGATCAGGAAACTATCCAATTCTCCTCCGTTCCATTCGTCAAAGACGACGGCCATCGCATCGTTGTCCAATCCTTTCCGGTTTTTCAACAGCGAATAGGCTTCGGAAATAAGCTGCATATCCCCATATTCGATGCCGTTGTGCACCATCTTCACAAAATGGCCGGCTCCCCCCGCTCCGATCCACTCGCAGCAAGGCGAACCATCGTCCAACTTGGCGGAAATTCCCTGCAAGATGTCTTTCACCAGCGGCCAAGCTTCCACCGAACCTCCGGGCATCACAGACGGGCCGTGCAAGGCTCCTTCCTCGCCTCCCGAAATTCCGGTTCCGACGAAATAGATCCCTTTCTTTTCCAACTCCTTCACACGACGTTCCGTGTAGTCGAAGTCAGAATTGCCTCCGTCGATAATTACATCGCCAGACGAAAGGAAAGGGAGCAATTGCGAGATCAGCTCGTCTACAGGACGCCCCGCTTTGACCATCATCATGATGATATGAGGACTTTTCACCGAGTCGACCAATTGTTCGATCGAATGCGTTCCGATAAAACGTTTGCTTTTGCCCCGGCCATTGATAAAACGGTCTACGACTCCCTCTTCGCCGGGTACGCTCCGGTTATATACGGCAACCGTGAAACCTTTGCTCTCCATATTGAGCGCCAGGTTCTCGCCCATCACGGCAAGCCCGATCAATCCTATATTTGCTTTCATATTTCAGTTGTTTTTATGTTGAATTCTATTTAAGGAACATTCTTTTTAACCTAATTGTTCCCAATGAGCATCTATTTATTGCTTTGTTTTCTCTCTGGAAATCCGTCATTTCTCATAAACTTTAGATACATTTGAACTCACAAACCATCTGAAGCATTATAAGACGGATAAAATGAATAAAGCAATAATAGCCATCGACTCTTTTAAAGGCTGCCTGACCTCGGAAGAAGCCGGAAGTGCAGTAATGGAAGGTATCAAAACGATCTTTCCCGATTGCGAGACCTTGCTGTTTCCGATCGCCGACGGAGGCGAAGGAATGTTAGACATACTCACCTCCGCAACAAAGGGAAATACCGGACCCTGCCGGCACACGGTCCTTTGATGGAGCTCGTGCAGGGACGGTACGGTATTTCGGGCGACGGGCAAACAGCTCTGATCGAGATGGCAGCCGTCAGCGGCTTGCCTTTGGTTCCCGAAGACAAAAGGAATCCGATGCTGACGACTACTTACGGGACGGGAGAACTGATTCTCGACGCCCTCGAACAAGGTTGCCGCCATTTTATCGTGGGCATAGGCGGCAGTGCCACCAACGATGCAGGGTTAGGTATGCTGCAAGCCTTAGGGTTCCGTTTCTGGACAAGCGGGGAAATCTGTTGGGGACAGGAGGCAGGATCATGTCGCAGGTAGCCTCCATCGATACATCTGCCGTACATCCGGCTTTAAAGGAGGCCCGCTTCACGATTGCCTGCGATGTACGCAATCCCTTCTGCGGGTCTGACGGGGCGGCTTACGTCTTCGCTTCGCAAAAGGGAGCCGATGCCAAGATGGTCAAAGAACTGGATACCGGTATGCAGGCACTTTCACGGGTTATCCTGTCGACTACTGGCAAAGACATTTCGGATATCCCCGGAGCCGGGGCAGCCGGAGGAATGGGCGGAGGTTTCCTTGCGTTCCTGAATGCCGAGTTGAAACCGGGTATCCGCCTGATGCTCGACGTGCTGGACTTCGGTAAGAGAATAACGGGAGCCGACCTGATCTTTACCGGTGAAGGACGGGCTGATCGGCAAACAGTGATGGGGAAAGTGCCTTCCGGTATCTTGGAAGAGGCCCGGAAACAAAATATTCCCGTCATAGTACTTGCAGGAAGCATAGAAGATGCAGCTCAAATGAACCGGGCCGGCTTCCAGGGGAATATTCTCGATCACACCCGGTCCAGTCACAATGGAGAAAGCGATGGAACCGGAATTTGCGAGAGAAAATATCCGCAGGCTGGTGACTCAGATTTGTTCGGTAATCCACCCGTTCGCCACGCGCTAAAACAAGAAAAATATGTACACGGAATATCAACCTTGCGGACTATTGTCGGCCTACATTGATAAATATTGGGTATTCAAAGGAAAAACCGAACTCGGCACGTACTTCAAAATATTGCCGGACGGTTGCTGCGACTTTATCTTTTCCATTGGAGACACTGCACAATGTGTCGGCACGAACCAGCCGGTCATGCAACCCTATCGTTGCTTCTTCGTCGGTCCGATGACTACTTTCTCGGAATTGGTCACGAACACGCCGAGCGTTCACATGCTGGGAGTCCGTTTCCATCCTTGCGGGTTAACCGCTTTCTGCAAACCGCCTCTCTCTGAATTTACGAACCAGAGGATAAGCTGCAACGACTTGACGCTTCTCTTTACAGACTCGTTTGCCGAATCATTATGTGAAGCACAGACTTTACAGCAGCAGATTTGCCTGATCGAACGGTTCCTTATCCACCGCCTGAAAGACAACTATGAGATTGATCCTCAGATCCCGTTCGCCGTGCAGCAGATTAATCGCTCGAAAGGGCGTCTCCCGATCCTGCAATTGATGGATGAAATCTGCATTTGCCAACGTCATTTCGAACGCAAATTCAAAGCATATACCGGCTATACTCCAAAAGAATACAGCTGGATCATGAAATTCAGAAACACCATCGACCTGCTGAAAAATTGCATACCGGACAACCTGCTTACGATTGCCGTTGAAGCGGGCTATTACGACCTCTCCCACTTCAATAAGGAAATCCGGCAGTTATCCGGCAATACACCGGCTTCTTTCCTCTCGATCCCTATCCCCGAAGATGTCTTGCTGACTTACCTGGAATGAAAAAGTCGTTTTTTACAATAGAGCAGGGCAGTTCCACCCCTACATTTGCACGTAACTAATAAAACATTGAAATATGAAACTTATGAAAGAAAAAGCAGAACAGTTATTGCAACGTTGCGAGGTTGTGGTTATTACTTCCGTCAACGAAGAAGGGTATCCCCGCCCTGTCCCCATGAGCAAAATCAAATCGGAAGGATATTCCGTGGTCTGGATGGCAACCGGCAACGACTCTCTGAAAACGAAAGATTTCCGTCTGAATCCCAAAGCAGGCTTATGCTATAGCGAAAATGGCAATAGCGTGGCATTAACCGGAGAGGTAGAGGTAATTACCGATGCTGAAATAAAAAAGGAGCTCTGGCAGGAATGGTTTATCGCACACTTCCCGTTAGGACCGGCTGATCCGAATTATGTCCTGCTCAAATTCAAAGGACAAAAGGCTACGATCTGGATCGATGGGGTATTTATTCACGAATAGCCAGATTCAGATTAGAAATTCTTCTTCTCATCGATAATATATTCCGGACGTGCTTTGATCTCGTCAAACAAGATGCCGATATATTGCCCTAACACACCGACTGTCAGCAATTGAACGCCGCCAAAGAAAATAACGGAGGTCATGATGGAAGTCCAACCTGTTTCAGCATTGCTGAAGCCGTATATCTTGCCTAAAGTAAACCAGACGGCCAGCACGATGCCGACCAATACGGCGATAAAGCCCAAGCTTGTCGCCAGGCGCAACGGTTTCTTGGAGAAATAAAGCATAGCGGTGGTGGCAAACTTCCACATTTTGCTGAACGGGTATTTCGTTTCTCCGGCAATACGTGCCTCTCGTTCATAATAGAAAGGAACCTGCTTGAAGCCTACCCAGCTGATCAGTCCGCGAATATATTTTCCACGCTCCTGAAAACGGTCGAACTGATCCATCACCTTGCGGTCTATCAAGCGGAAATCGCCTGTATCTAACGGGAAATTCACATCACTCATGTAGTTCAGCATACGGTAAAAAGCCTTCGCCGTCACTTTCTTGAAAAGCCCTTCCCCTTCGCGGGACTTGCGGACGCAATAAACCACGTTCGCCTGCTCCTTTTCCTGCAATTCGAGAATGGATGGGATAAGTTCGGGAGGGTCCTGCATATCGGCATCCAGAATGACAGCCAAGTCGGCATCGCAATTGTTGATACCTGCCGTGACAGCCGGCTGATGTCCGAAGTTACGGGAGAAATGGATCACCTTCACCTGCGGATCGGAAGCCGCGATCTCGTCCAGCATCAGACGCGTCCGGTCTCTACTGCCGTCGTTGATATAGATAATTTCCGTTAAAACAGGGAGCTTATGCAACGCCTCCCGTGTACGCCGGTATGATTCGGCAATGACCAACTCCTCGTTATAACAAGGGACTATGACCGCAAGTTTCTTCATCTGCATTTAAGCTTTAAACGTATAAAACTTATTCATGATAAAATTAATCACCGTGTAAAAAGCCATTGCTATCAATTGGTTATAATATGGGTCGATCGACAGGTATGGATTCAGGACATACACTAAAAGCCCCAATTGCAACAGATAACACACTCCGAACACGACACCGAAACGGACGGCACTGCCGATCCATCCAGCCGAACTTCGGAATGTCCATTGCTTATTCCATATAAAACTATTCAATACGCCTGCTACATAACCGACCATATTCGAAACAACATCCGAACATCCGAACAACTTCATCATGATCCAGATGACAACGGCGGTTATCACCGTATTACTCACTCCCACTATACCATATTTAATGGCTTGCTTGACTGTTTCCTCCATTCTTTTTTTATAATCTCTTCCACTTCCTCGGCCGACAACTCCTTCACATTCGTGATCGTGAAGACCTGCGAAAGAAAGTTTCCATACTGGTTACATTCGTTGATCACCTTGTCCAGCGCCTGCTTGATATCTGCCCGGACAGGGATCAGGAAAACCAGCTCCATATATTTTTCACCTATTGTCAACCGCTCGATTTCGCAACCCGCCTTTTCCAAGGAATAGGGGAATTCACGTTCAATCACTTTCTTCTGATACTCCAAGAACGGTTTCAGCTCATTCGCCAGGATCAGCACATAAAAACGCAACTTCTCCCCTTTTCCTCCCAAACCGGTAGAGATATAAATCTGCTTCTCGTCCGACAGTTCGGATTCCAGAGCGATACGGCTTTCCATCAAAGCCATATATGCCCAGTCTGCCACATCCGGATCCGGAGCCTGGGCATATTCTTCCAATATCCTGTATGCTTTTACCTGTCGTGAGGTCGCGAGCATAGACAATACATACTTCTTATGTTCCACAGTCGATTCGGGATCATCCAGACTATCCTCGAAAACCGAAAATCCATTTTCGAGATATCCGGCTTATCCTGATCTTTCCTGATCTTTTCCGAGTATTTAAAATATTCCATCTGCCGTTCTACGGGTACACGCTGTTCTAATATATGGAAATGTCCGTCAATCTTACTAAAAGAGTCCCGGAACTTCTTGAAAATATCATTATCCTCTTTCATAAAGCCTGCTTTTTAGTTTTGTACATATCCAATAAACAAGAAACTAAGACAAATGTAAGGCTTTTTCGCGATAAATAACTTATAGCTGAGATAAAACGCACCAAAATTATTGCAACTTCCCCAGAACCGTTCTTGTTTTAGACTCCGACTCACGCCCCTGCATAAATAAGGAAGCCCAGGCCAATCACAAACAGGACGAACATTCCGGCATTCAGAAAATCCGAAGAACGTGGAGCTCTTCTGAATTCATGCCATATCAGAATCCCCCAAAGTGCGGATACAAGCGTCGCCCCCTGCCCCAAACCGTACGAAATGGCAGCTCCGGCCTTTTCAGAAGCGATCATACTAAAAAGACTGCCCGATACACCAGATAACGCCTCCTAATATACCCACCAAGTGTGTCTTGGTATTCCCCTTGAAATAACCGGAGATAGAAACTGGTTCACCTTCCACCGGACGTTTCATAGCGATCGTATTAAACAGGAAATTACTAACAAACACGCCTAAAGAGAAGATAAACACAGCGGTATAAGGTGTCAGCTTGCCCAATGCGGGCTCTGCAAAATTATCCAGATCCATCGAAGCCGCAACAAAACGGTAGAAGAAAGCCATGATCACGCCTGCTGCGACAGAAATAAAAAGACCTTTTCCCGACACTTTTTCGAACCGACCAATGCTTTCTTATAGGCCAGACCGTTCAGCAGGATAGCAACTGCGATCAGAGCTACGCCAATAAAGATATACAAAGGTTCTCCTTTAGCCGCTCCGAAATAATTGACTAATACGCCTAATACCAACGCCAGCCCGATTCCGACCGGAAAAGCTACCGACAGGCCGCAAATTGCAATAGCTGCCGATAATAGGATATTGGCTGCATTAAAATAATGCCCCCAGGAAAGCGCTCCCTAACGATCTCATATCAGCTTGTGGCAAATTAAGCAGAAACCCCTGCCCCTCAGAGCCAAAGCTGCCCAACGTAAAAGCGGAAAAAACGGAAAAGAGCAACACTCCAATCACATAATCCCAATAAAAGAACTCATACCGCCAAGTCTTCGAGGCCAGCTTCTGTGTATTTCCCCACGATCCCCAACAAAGCATTGTGACAACACAAAATAGGATCGCCAACGAATAATCTTGTACTATAAACATAACTTCCTTACTTTGAAACAGGTTGATGCATCATATAATTTTCAATAAGAACCGCCATCTCCACCGCCGGCACTTTCTCGATCAGACGAAGGTCCTTACCTTTCCCATCCGGTGTCCAGCTATTGGCTCCTTCATCATTCACGACACGGAACGTTCCGCGCTCCACATTATAATAAGGTTCATACCCTTTGACTGCCACCAGCACAGCCGTAAGATCCCAACTCATCCGGCCATTTGGATCGCCTTCGGCAAAACAGAGCGAATAGGCATCTTTCACAGGACTGTCTTCCACATCCATCTGGACCAGCTTCTTCCCGGTAAAAATCATATTTCCGATTTCAAAACCACTAAATATGATTTCCGTAGGCCATCGCTCTGCCACCACACGGGATGCTGGGGTATCACAATAGACATTAAATTCCTTCCCTTCGGGAAACAAACCTGCCATCGAAACCACCCGTTTCACCTTCTTCGCGACTAAATCACAGCCGGAAAGCGGACTATATTCGTCACCACCGGAAAGCAATAGGTCCTTCAGGTTGGTGAAAAAACCGATCGTACAAACCACAACGCTGCTATCCGGCTGCGTACTCAAAATCCGGCGATAGACCTTCACCGCATCCGAAGCATCCGAGGTTTTTGCCGTTTTATGTGGATAACGCGCCGGAAGCTCTTCCGTCCATTTAGTCTTATGCCAGGTGGTCAGCGAAACGCCACCCTCGCTTTTCGGGGCACCGACAGGAATGTCCGGTCGGTTGAAATAGGTGTTCAGCACTTCTATGCAGGGTACGACATGCTCGTCCTTATTAGACGAAACAGCCGCTAAAATGTTCACTTGCCCACTATCAGCCAACGCGTGCATCAGAGCCATCGCACCGACATCATCATAATCCGGTCCCAGATCCGTATCCAATATCAGGTTGACAGGCTGCACCGTCGTTTCTTCCGGAGCAGTTACAGCCGATTTTTCCGGAACAGGCCGCCAGCAAAGCGGTCAAACAGGTAAAAAGAATCGTTTTTTCATGTTATTGAATTTATACAAGATTTGATTAATCGAATATATCCACTTCGTTCCGATAAGGAGCTGACGACTGCGCCCCTACACGTGTCACCGAGATAGCCGAAGCCTTACAGGCAAACCGGACGGATTCTTTCAAATTTCGCCCTTCGGACAAAGCGACAGTCAGGGCTCCATTAAATACATCGCCGGCGGCAGTCGTGTCGACAGCTTCTACTTTCAAAGCGGGAACTATCTCGGCTTCTCCGTCGCTACAAATAAGTGCCCCTTTTGATCCCAGCGTAATAATAACATGCTGCACTCCCATTCCCGAAAGGACACGGGCAGCCTCCACCGCTGAAATATCGTCCGTTATCTTCACACCGGTAATCATCTCCGCTTCCGTCTCGTTCGGCGTGATCAAATATAAATGATGGAGCAGATCGGCCGGTAATGGATGTGCCGGAGCCGGATTCAGAATCACTTTCTTCCCCTTTTGCCAGGCGATATCCGCAACAAAGCACACGGTCTCCATCGGGACCTCCAGCTGCATCAGGATCAAGTCAGCCAACTCAATAGCCTCCTCTGCCTTCGCTAGATCGGACGGCAGAAGGTTAGCATTCGCTCCCGAAGCGACGACAATGCAGTTTTCCGCTTTTTCGTCCACCGTGATCAGGGCTACGCCGGAAGGATTCCCAGAATCTGAAAAGACATAAGAGGTATTGATTCCCTCCTCCTCGAAAAGTTGTTGTGACTGGTGACCGAATATATCACTTCCGGTCTTGCATATAAAAGTGACGGAACCACCCAAACGCGCTATCGCCACTGCTTGGTTCGCCCCTTTTCCACCGGGATTCATAAAGAATGTTCCACCCAAAATCGTTTCACCCGGACGAGGCAGATGAGCGGCTTTTATAACCATATCGGTATTGCAACTCCCAACCACCAGGATTTGTCGTCTGGATATTTGTGTTGTGTCCATATTTTATTTCGTATTAAATTATGAATCATTTGCAATGAAGCGTTACAAATATAATATGTATATCGTTTCTTTTTTCCACATAATTCTTTGGAAAAGATAAACCCAAATCTTATTTTTGTAAATAACATATACAAAATATATCTTATAGACAAACAGATAAATTTATGAAACAGGCCACAAAACTCAATCAGGTCATGCTATTGATCAAGTCGCTTTCCAAAGCGGAAAAACGATACATCAGACTCTATACCAACCTGCAAAACGGGGATAAACATTATATGGTTCTATACGACCCTGGCATGCGAAGGCTTCTCCGCCGAACAAATATATGAGAAGTTTTGCGGCAAAGTGAACGAAAAAAGCTTTGAGATAGCAGCCAAGCATCTTTATCGGGTATTGTTGGATTGCCTCGTCCAATTGAGGGAGAAACAAGACATACAGACGACTATCTTCAATTATATCACAAAGGCTGGCATTCTTTTCGAACGGGAACTTTTCGACAATGCACTTGCCGAATTGGAAAAAGCAAAGAAGCTGGCCGTCACATACGAAAACGATCCACTCCTCCTTCTGATTTACCGTACGGAATTGAAATATCTAAGCACACTCGGTTTTGAAGGCATCAGCGAGAAAGAACTGGTAAGCAAACAAATGCAGATTAACGACGTAATGAAATATGCTCGCAACACGAACCTCCACCTGCAACTATATGATATTCTGAAATACCGCATTACCTATAAAGGGTATGCCCGTTCGAACAAACAGAAAGAGAACCTGAACGATCTTGTTTTAAGCGAACTGAACTTGATCGCCAACCATTCCTACCAGGGATTCGAGGCACACAAACTTCACCTGTTGTTCCAAGCGACCTACTACCTGAATGCCGGAAACTATAAATCGGCGATCCGCTTCTATCAGGAACTGATCGCGCTTTTCGAAGCGAACCGGCATCTAATCCTCAACCCACCGATCTACTACCTGAGTGCCATAGAGGGAGTACTGAACAGCCTGCACGTTGCCGGATTATACCGGGAAATGCCTTTCTTTTTTTGTCCAAACTGAAAGAAATCAGCACGGGCAACTACCCAACAGAGTTCCTGATGGAAGTACAAGGACGCCACTACCTGTACGAACTCTCGGGATTGCTCAACACCGGACAATTTGACGCAGCAGTGCATCTTACAGAGACCTATACCGATTTTTTTGCTAAGAAAGCAACCATGACCAGACCGGAAACCCAACTAAAACTATCCCTCTATTCTTCCATCCTTTATCTTTGCCTGGGAGAACCGATGAAAGCCCGTAAAAGCATGAAAAACATACTCGGTTCCGGCAAATTCTTCCACACATTGCCGTCCTACAAAACAGCCCGCCTCATCAATCTCCTTATCCAGGCAGAACTAGGGAACTATTGCTTTTTCGCGAACGAAATAAGCTCCATCAAGCGAATGATCGGTTACGAGAAGCAAGTGTATATCACCGAAAAACTACTATTCCGCTTCCTAATGGCCCATCCATTGCCCATCTATAAAAAGACCAAGAGAAGCTGTGGTCACAATACCAAAAGGATATAATGCGTATCCGGCAAGACAAATACGAAAAACAACTCCTTAAAACTTTCGATTTTACAGCTTGGATCGAGAGCAAACTAACAAACATCCCTCTCCGGGAGATTTTGTCGCGAACAGATTGGTATATATCGGCAAAACAGTAATTTAGGGCATAATATCCGTAATTTATCTACAAAGAGAAAAAGAATACATGCCGACCTTTGTAAAAAAATCAATGCAATAGATTCAAAAATGTGCCGGCTAATACCATTGTTGGTTGCGCATCGGCCAAATCAATACAAAAGATATGAAAAAAATAATAGCATTAGCATTGTTGATGGCTGGAGTCACGGCAATGGAGGCAGGAAACAGGATAATTGAAGAGAATATAATTCAAACTGATAAAAAGAATATAGAAATGGAAGACTTAGAATTGACAAAAGAATGGGACAAGATTTTCCCGAAGAGCTATAAAGTGAATCACAGTAAGGTAACATTTCGCAACCGCTACGGCATCACGCTTGCAGCCGATATGTATACACCAAAGAATATAAACGGGAAAATGGCGGCTATCGCTATATCCGGTCCTTTCGGGGCCGTGAAGGAACAAGCATCAGGCCTCTACGCACAAACAATGGCAGAACGCGGTTTCCTGACCATCGCTTTCGATCCTTCATACACTGGAGAGAGTGGTGGAACACCCCGCTATGTAGCCTCTCCCGACATCAACACCGAGGACTTTTGCGCAGCTGTGGATTTCCTCTCTACACACGATGACGTCGATCCCGAACGCATCGGCATCATCGGTATTTGCGGATGGGGAGGTATGGCACTCAACGCTGCCACGATCGATACCCGCATCAAGGCCACAGTCACTTCCACGATGTACGACATGAGCCGGGTAAACGCAAACGGCTATTTCGACTCCATGAATGCCGACCAGCGCCATGAACTCCGCCGCCAACTCAACGAACAACGTACAATAGACACGAAGAACGGCTCATACGCGCTCACCGGCGGAGTGGTCGATCCACTCCCCGACGATGTCCCCTGGTTTGTAAAAAGACTATCACAACTATTATAAGACCGACCGTGGTGATCACAAACGGTCACTCAACTCCAACGGAGGATGGAACAAGACATCGGCTCTTTCGTTCATCAACATGCCTTTACTCACTTACAGCGACGAAATCCGTAGTGCCGTATTCATGATACACGGCGAGAAAGCCCATTCCCGTTATTTCAGCGAAGACGCATTCAAGAAACTAACGGGTGATAACAAAGAGTTGCTGATCCTCCCCGGTGCCAACCATGTCGACCTTTACGACAACCTGTCAGTAATCCCGTTCGACAAAATCGAACATTTTTTCCATAAATATTTGAAATAACAAAAAGTTTGGAACGATTCAGGAATTTCATCTAAAATAGACCAAGTAAAAGGTAATGTACAATAAGGCCAAGGACTACTACAAGGCATGGTTCATCCTTGACCTTTGTTGGGAAAGGAAGTAAGGTCAAGTCCTGGCAAGTCTCCGGCGTTCGAAACAAACTCCAAAATACAGGTCCGGCCTGTCACCGAAAGCTCCTATACCGGTTGCACGAAAACGATCAATGGCAGGACCTACTATTATTCATAATTTGATACGATAGACGGAGAAACTAAGCGGTCTCAAGTTCACTTCTCCTGCGGAGCCTCCACCTCAATATCAGAAACGAGCGGGACTACTGTCGAAGGATTTCACAACGTGTTTTTAGCTTCAGGTCGGAAGAATGGAGCAACGTAAGCGTCCTTTATGCTTACCGGCCGAAAGACCGTTCAAGTTCAACTTAATCCGCTTGTTACGGATTCCGGTATTGGCGACTTTGATGATAAGCTCGTCTGAATGCTTATCGACCGCTGCAGTGGCATACAAATCCAACTGTCCGGTGACCGGTTCGCCCTGCATGGTCAGCGGAACGACGTTCGTACCAGCATTATGACCATATAGCTGCTGCACATAATAGTTAGGAGTCTTTACCAATGAAAGGTTGTCGAACCAGATCAGATCCGGACGCCACTGCCAAGCATCCACATGAGCAAAAAGCGGGGCATACGTGCATAAGCACACCACATCCGCGTTTCGCTCGAAACCTGTCATAAAAGCGGCTTCACACAAGGCGGTCAGAAAACTGTTCTCGCGGTTGACAGAATGGCAGGCATATTCGCCGGCAAACACTTTCGGTCCTTGGCGGTCGTACGAATCATAGCGTTTGGCTCCGTTCAGGAACCATTCAGGAGAGCGGTAGAAATGTTCGTCCACTAAATCCACTTTCAAGCGCCTCATTTCCGGCCAGAGGTAATCAAAATCCTCCCCTTCCGATTGCGGACCGGAACTACCGATGATCTTTATCTCCGGATATTTAGCCCGAATCGCTTTGACAAACAGTTCGAGACGTTCGGGATAAAGCGGTCCCCACTGTTCGTTGCCGATGGCAATAAGTTTAAGGTTAAAAGGAGCCGGATGTCCCATATCGGCACGTATCTTTCCCCATTCGCTGGTTGCCGAACCGTTAGCAAACTCAATTAGGTCGAGGGCGTCGTCTATATAAGGTTGTAGCTTATCCACCGGACAATTCTCGTTCGGGTCCTGGTTTTCATACTGGCAGGAAAGACCGCAGTTCAACACGGGAAGCGGTTCAGCCCCAATATCTTCACTCAATAGGAAATATTCGAAAAAGCCCAAGCCGCAGGACTGATAATAATCCGGAAACTTTTTGTGCGAGAATGTATAGTTCCATCGATTGATATTGATCGGACGGTTCTCGACCGGACCGACCGTGTTTTTCCACTGGTAGCGGGTAGCCTTGTTCGTTCCCTCCACAATGCAACCGCCGGGAAAGCGGAAGACACCAGGTTTCAGTTCCTTCAAAGCCTGTGCCAAATCAGCACGCATGCCGTTCGGACGGTTGTTGAATGTCTTTTGTGGAAACAATGAAATATGTTCGAGATCGACAATTCCTTTTGTCACCATCGTGATACGCAGACGGGAACGGGCTTCTGTCGCTCCCGGCGTCAGAACAACCGTATATTTCTTCCATTCCTTGCCGCTCACCTCGATCTCTTTTTGCTCGTACAGGTCATTCCGGCTGTCCACTAGGTTTATACGCAGCTTGACCGGCGCATCGCCGGACCGAGTGCGGGCATATAAAGAGAAGTCGTACTTCTCCCCTTCCCTGATGCCGATCCCATTGAAGCCTTCATTGTCAAGGCCGGTTCCGGTCAGCTCCTTTTCATAAGAAAGGCGGACATAATGCGGATTACGGTCGAAACAGGGCTTCTGGGTCTGCACACTGACATTCCCGAAGGGCGTCCAGCCCCAAACGGATTTTCAAACTCGAAAGAACGGTTCTTGACAAGTTCGGCATACAGGCCGCCATCGGCTCCGTAATTGATATCTTCAAAAAGATCCCGTACATGGTCGACTGGATAGGCGCACCTGTTTTCTGCACATCTATCTTAAATTCATTACTTTGTGCCATTAAACCGACAACACCCATGCTAAACAGACACAGGGCAATGGCTTTTTTCATACTTTTTGTCATAGGTATGTGTTTTTCCGTGAATACAAAGATTATTTAGTTACAAATGTACACTAATAAATCCGATTGAAAGAAGACGTATCGTCCGTTTTAGCAGACAAAAAGCCGTTTTATGCTATAAAACATCTTCAAAGTAGCGCATGAATACAAAGAAGAGAGTAATTTTACACACAATTTTGAAACTATATTTACATGAAGAACGAAAGCACGCTGTCTGGCTTAACTGTAGCTAATTTCAGCAAGCAAATAGACGGCAAGGAGACGATGCTATGCATCCTTACAAATAACAAAGGAGCAGAACTTACCATTACCAACTACGGTGCAAAGATTGTATCGCTTATGGTACCGGATCGGTCCGGAAAGTTAACCGATGTAGTAACAGGACACAATTCTATAGACGAATACCTGGTTTCCGAAGAACCTTATTTCGGAGCTATCTGCGGACGATACGGCAACCGTATCGCGAGCGGAAAATTCACATTGGATGGCATTGTGTACGATAAATTGGCTATCAATAATGGGCCGAACAGCCTGCATGGTGGTTTGAAAGGCTTCAATTCCGTAGTCTGGGACCTAAACAAGATCGACGGCCAGACGGTGGAATTGAAATACACGTCTGCCGACGGTGAAGAAGGCTTCCCCGGAAAACTGGATACAACAGTGACTTATCATCTTTCCGATGACAATGAGGTCATAATCACGTATCATGCGGTAACAAACAAACCGACCGTCTTGAACCTGACCAATCACTCCTACTTCAACCTATCCGGCCAAGGTGATCCTTCCGTATATGATCATAAACTGACAATCAATGCAGACTACTATCTGCCGACCGACGAAACGGCTATACCTTATGGTCCGAAAGAAAAAGTAGAAGGAACTCCGATGGACTTCCGTACTCCACACGAAGTGGGCGAACGTATCGATGAAGATTTCGAAGCACTGAATTTCGGAAAAGGATATGACCATACATATATATTAAATAAAAAAGAAGAGAACGAGCTGTCACTCTGCGCCCGTTGCACATCGCCCAAAACCGGCATCGTAATGCAATGCTACACGACACAACCGGGTGTGCAATTATACACAGGTAATTGGATGACAGGCAATTTCGTCGGCAAGAACGGACAACGCTATCCGGCACGTGCCGCCCTTTGTCTGGAAACACAGCACTATCCCGACAGCCCGAACAAACCGGAGTACACGTCCACCGTCCTACGCCCGGGTGAAACGTTCCAGAGCAAGACAATTTATAAATTTTCTGTCGAATAACAAGTAACAAATTAATAATAACAAAAAAAACATCAATCAATGACTCAACAAAAAAACAATGGAGTGCCATCATCATCATGATTGCATCTTTTTGCTATGATCGCATTCGTGACAAATCTTTGTTCACCAATGGCTATTATTGTAAAGAACGACTTCGGAGCAAGCAATGTCCTTGCCCAAATCGGAAACTATGGTAACTTCATCGCCTATTTGGTAATGGGAATCCCCGCAGGTATGCTGATTGCCAAATATGGCTAAAAAAAACGGCTCTTATCGGCCTAGCCATAGGTATCATCGGTATTTTAATCCAATGGTTGAGCGGTCACGTAGGCAAAGAAAGCGCTTTCTTGGTTTATCTGATCGGAGCGTTTACCAGCGGTTTCACCATGTGTATTTTGAACTGCGTAGTCAACCCGATGCTTAACTTGTTGGGAGGTGGCGGAAACAAGGGTAACCAGCTGATTCAGCTCGGAGGTGTATTCAACAGTACCGCAGCCGTTGCTTGCTACATCTTGATGGGAGCTCTTATCGGTGATGCAGCAAAGGCACATATTGCCGATGCCACCCCTGCCCTGATGATCGCTTTGGCTATTTTTGTCATCGCATTTGTAGTGATCATGTTCACTAAAATCGAAGAGCCCGAACAGGCTCCGGTCGACACAAGTCTAATCAAAGGAGCTTTAAGCCATCGTCATTTTGCTTTGGGCGCCCTGGCTATCTTCTTATATATGAGTGTAGAAGTAGGAACTCCTACCTATATCCTACAATATCTGACATCTAAAGGCATACCGGCCAGCACCGTCGGCCTTATCGTAGCTGTTTACTGGCTGATGATGCTTATCGGACGTTTTGTAGGAGCAAGTATCGGTGCCAAAATTTCCAGCCGCGCGATGATCACGACTGTCGCAAGCGCCACTTTGCTGTTAGTGAGCTTCGGAATGTTTTCACCTGAAACGAGTACGGTTGAAGTTCCCGGTATAGATTGGGCTTCATTAAGCGTTATCTGGCAGGAAGTTCCCGTCGGTATTCTGGCATTCCTCCTCGTTGGTCTCTGCACCAGTGTAATGTGGGGTGGTATCTTCAACATGGCGGTTGAAGGATTAGGTAAATACACGGCCATTGCCAGCGGTATCTTTATGACAATGGTGTTCGGTTGCGCCGTAATGGTTGCTATCCAGGGTTGGGTTGCCGATATGACCGACTACATGACCAGCTATTGGGTTGTGCTTTTCAGTGCTGCTTACATTTTATTCTACGCAGCTATCGGTTCCAAACCGTCAAAAAAATCAGAATAAGACTATAAATATGCCAATTCATGAAATTATCCGGTTACCAATAAAGCCGGATAATTTCTTTATTTATAACACATCTAAAAAATTAATATCATGCAACAAAAGATCAGAAATAAATTTCAGGAGTTATTCTCAACAAAAGGTAGCGTATATGCATCTCCGGGCCGTATTAACCTGATTGGCGAACATACCGATTATAACGGTGGTTTCGTATTTCCGGGGGCTATCGACAAAGGCATGATTGCCGAAATCAAACCAAACGGCACAGGTAAAGTTCGTGCTTTCTCTGTCGACCTGAACGACTACGCCGAATTTGGTCTGAACGAAGAAGACGCTCCAAAAGCAAGCTGGGCAAGATATATTTTCGGTGTTTGCCGCGAAACCATCAAACGTGGCGGACAGATCCAGGGATTCGATACCGTGTTTGCAGGCGATGTACCTCTGGGTGCAGGCATGTCCTCTTCCGCCGCATTGGAAAGTACCTATGCATTTGCTTTAAACGACTTGTTCTCCCTGAACATCGACAAATTTGAATTAGCTAAGATCGGTCAATCAACAGAGCATAACTATTGCGGCGTAAACTGCGGTATTATGGACCAGTTCGCTTCTGTATTCGGAAAAGAAGGCAGTTTGATCCGTCTGGATTGCCGTTCACTCGAATATAAATATTTCCCGTTCCATCCGGTCGGTTACAAATTGGTTTTACTGGATTCAGTCGGTAAGCACGAACTGGCATCTTCGGCTTACAACAAACGTCGCCAATCTTGCGAAAACGCCGCCGCCGCAATCCGTCGCAATCATCCGGAAGTCGAATTCCTACGCGATGCGACAATGGATATGCTGAACGAAGTCAAAGGCGACATCAGCGCTGAAGATTATATGCGTGCCGAATATGTGATCGAAGAAGTACAGCGCGTACTCGATGTTTGCGACGCTTTGGAAAGAGGTGACTACGAAACCGTAGGAAAGAAGATGTACGAAACACATCATGGCATGAGCAAATTGTACGAAGTCAGCTGCGAAGAATTGGACTTCCTGAACGATGTTGCCAAGAAATGCGGTGTAACCGGCTCACGCGTAATGGGTGGCGGTTTCGGTGGTTGTACAATCAACTTGGTGAAAGAAGAAAAATACGATGCATTCATCAAAGAAGCATTCGAATCCTACACTGCTAAATTCGGCCACGAACCTAAGTTATATAATGTAGTAATCAGCGACGGCGCACGCAAGCTCGCATAATAATTAATTATAATTCCATAAAAAAAATCATGACAGCCGCTTTTTATCAGAACGAAACCAAATTTTACGTTGCAGTAGATTGTATTATACTCGGATTCGATCAAAAAGAGCTTAATGTATTACTTTATAAACGTAAGTTTGAACCCATGATGGGACAATGGTCTCTGATGGGCGGTTTTATCAAAGCAGGAGAAAGTATAGAGGAGGCCGCCTCACGCGTGCTTACCGACTGTACTGGCATTGATAATCTTTTTATGGAACAGGTAGGTGCTTACGGAGACATTACCCGCGATCTCGGAGAGCGGGTTATCTCCGTAGCATACTATTCACTCGTCAATATGAACGATTTCAGTAGCGAAACACTGGAAGAGTATAATGCGGTCTGGGCCAAGGTCAGCGAAGTTCCACAACTTATTTTCGACCATAACCAAATGATCACCGACACATTAGCCCGTCTGCGCAGAAAAGCCGCTACCCGTCCGGTCGGATTCAACCTGCTTCCCGAAAAATTCACGTTACCGCAATTGCAGAACCTGTATGAAGCCATCTACCAGACTCAACTGGACAAGCGTAATTTCCGCAAAAAACTAAATGCGATGGATATTCTGGAGAAGTTGGATGAAAAAAGACAAGAAAGGTTCCAAAAGAGGGGCTTTCTATTATATGTTCAACAAAGAAAAATACGACCATCTGCTGGAACAAGGGTTCTATTTCTCCCTATAATAAAAAACATCATTCAACATGCTGACTTTGGCAGATGTGCCGGATATTCCGATCACAAAGTAGCCCAAGCGGAACAGACTTGCGCATTCGATGTTTCCATATTCGCAGCCGTAGCACCGTGCATATATGCCAAAATCGAAGACACACAGCGGACTATAAGATAAGGTTTTGCAAAAGAATACCAGTCAAATCATAAAAATCATCTGGCGTATCTTGCTCTCTATGAGAAATATCGGAAATTAGGAAACTTTACAGAAAATGAATTGTTTCATCGATAGGATGGTCATTACGAAGAGATTGACTATCTTTGCAAAAAATAAAAATAACTCATCACAATGAACGATATTAAATTAATGAACAAAGCAGCGGACAACATCCGTATCCTGGCTGCGTCAATGGTAGAAAAAGCGAAATCCGGTCACCCCGGTGGTGCAATGGGTGGTGCAGACTTTGTGAACGTACTGTTTTCAGAGTTCCTCGTGTATGATCCCAAGAATCCCGCATGGGAAGGCAGAGACCGCTATTTCCAGGACCCGGGGCATATGTCGCCGATGCTTTATTCAGTACTCGCCCTCGCAGGCAAATTCACGATCGACGAACTGAAAGAGTTCCGCCAGTGGGGTAGTGTGACTCCGGGACATCCCGAAGTCAACGTGATGCGTGGTATAGAAAACACATCCGGTCCGTTGGGACAAGGCCACACTTACGCCGTAGGTGCTGCTATCGCCGCCAAGTTCCTGAAAGCACGCCTGGGTGACGTCATGAATCAGACGATCTACACATATATATCCGATGGTGGCATCCAGGAAGAGATTTCTCAGGGAGCCGGACGTATTGCCGGTACGCTGGGACTGGACAACCTGATTATGTTTTACGATGCCAACAACATCCAGCTTTCCACAACCGTAGGCGAAGTGACGACAGAAAACGTAGCCATGAAATACGAAGCATGGGGTTGGAAAGTCATCACAATCAACGGAAACGATGTAACGGAAATCCGCCGGGCACTGACCGAGGCGAAAGCCGAAACATCCCGTCCTACCCTGATTATCGGTAACACGATCATGGGTAAGGGTGCTGTGGGTGCTGACAAGAGCAGCTACGAAAACAAGGTGTCTACACACGGACAACCTCTTTCGGCAGCCGGCGTCTCTATCGCAGACACCATCCGGAACTTAGGAGGAAACCCGGACGATCCGTTCCAGATCTTCCCCGAAGTTGCGGAACTATATGCCAAACGTGCCAAAGAATTGGAAGCAATCGTTGCGGAACGCTATGCGGCCAAAGCAGAATGGGCGAAAGCTAATCCGGAACTGGCCGCCAAGATGGATTTGTGGTTCTCAGGCAAAGCACCTGTCATCGATTGGAAAGCCATCGAACAGAAACCGAACCAGGCGACCCGTGCGGCCTCGGCAACCGTCTTAGGCGTGCTGGCAACCCAGGTAGAAAATATGATCGTTTCTTCAGCCGACCTTTCCAATTCGGACAAGACCGACGGCTTCCTGAAGAAAACACATGCATTCGTAAAAGGCGATTTCAGTGGTGCATTCCTTCAAGCCGGTGTTGCCGAACTGACGATGGCTTGCGTATGTATCGGTATGTCGCTCCACGGAGGTGTAATCGTAGCCTGCGGTACGTTCTTCGTATTCTCCGACTACATGAAACCCGCTATCCGAATGGCTGCCCTGATGGAACAGCCGGTTAAGTTCGTCTGGTCTCACGATGCCTTCCGCGTAGGCGAAGACGGACCGACACACGAACCGGTTGAACAGGAAGTGCAGATTCGTCTGATGGAAAAGCTGAAGAACCACAAGGGACACAACTCAATGTTGGTATTGCGCCCGGCAGACGTGACCGAAACAACAATTGCCTGGAAGATGGCTATGGAAAACACAGCCACTCCGACAGCTTTGATTTTCTCCCGTCAGAACATCACAGACCTGCCCGCAAAAGGAAACCGCTACGACGAAGCCTTGCAGGCTGAAAAGGGAGCTTATATTGTAGAAAGTGACGAAAACCCTGATGTAATCATGGTCGCTTCCGGTTCAGAAGTCTCCACACTGGAAGAAGGAGCAGCATTGCTTCGCGCCGATGGCATCAAGGTCCGCATCGTATCTGTTCCGTCTGAAGGCTTATTCCGCAGCCAGAGCAAAGAATACCAAGAATCTGTCATTCCAACAGGAAGCAAGGTATTCGGGCTTACTGCCGGTCTGCCGGTCAACCTGGAAGGATTGGTGGGTGCCAACGGTAAGGTGTGGGGACTCGAATCATTCGGTTTCTCCGCTCCATACAAGGTATTGGACGAAAAACTCGGCTTCACGGGTCAGAACGTATACAATCAGGTAAAAGAATTATTGAATTAATTTTCAGATTTATGATTTATAATTTCAGATTTATGAATAGTTGGTAAATCATAAATCTGAAATTATAAATCATAAATCTCCAAACTCCTCTAACAGATAAATATGAAAACATTAGGTTTATGTAGTGACCACGCAGGGTACGAACTGAAAGAATTCGTAAAACAAATACTCGACTCGAAAGGGTTGGCCTATAAAGATTTCGGAACCGACTCGACTGAAAGTTGTGATTATCCCGATTACGCCCATCCGCTTGCCAAAGCTGTAGAAGCCGGCGAAGTATATCCCGGAATAGCCATCTGCGGATCCGGAAACGGAATAGCCATGACACTCAATAAACATCAGGGAATACGGGCCGCTCTGTGTTGGCAAGAAGAGATAGCACGTCTCGCACGCGAGCACAATAATGCCAACATACTCGTAATGCCCGGCAGATTTATCAGTCAAGAGGAAGCCACTCATACGGTCGAAGCCTTTCTGAGCACCCCGTTCGAAGGCGGTCGGCATCAGCGCAGGATTGACAAAATTCCTTTGTGAAAGCCAATTCCTATTGCCAACGATATGGGATAACCCCACAAAAGTTAAAAAGAGAAACAACTATCATACTATCATTGAGGTTCGTATATTGTTTAAAAACAAGACATTATAGTATGATAGTTGTTGTTTTCAACTATCATTCATCTATCATTCAACGATCTTTTTTGCGCGCGAACAAGGCTGGATTCACCCAATAATCATCGGAGATTAACACAAAGACAAAACCAATTGTACGGATCAAATCCAAAGCCGATAGAGTGATAACCGCTATACTTCTATCATTAAACTATCATATCATAGAGCTTTTGACCTAAGTCGAAAACCTTTTCGACCTTGGGCAAAAAGGCTTTTGACAAGGGGCAAAAGGTTTTCGCCCCATAGGCCGATAACAGAAAGAACTATAAGATTAGATTTAATTCACTTTAAATTCTTGTTTTATTGAAAGTTGTAGATATTTATGTATATTCGAGCCGCAGTTCTTGCAGGATTATGGTTAAGCCACCCATACCGACATGAAGATCTTTTTAAACCTTAAGGAAACCGCATCATCATTCGTCGCAAACGAATTGCTTTCCACCATTGCTTTTGGGAATCGATAGAGAAAAGAACAAAATCGAACTTTCCAATGATTGCCTCTTCCGAAATAAAACCAAACGACCGGCTATCATGCGAGTTCATCCTGTTATCCCCCTCCATATAATAAAAGCGTTGCTTGGGTATATACTGCGAGCTGCTCTTTCCATCGATATATATTTTCCCATCTTTCTCCATCACTTTCCCTCCGTCACGCAAAATCAACGAACGATAAAGAAGAAGCGTTCGCCGGTCGATCCGAAGAGGCTCTCCTTTTTTACCACCCGGGTAATTCGCTTGACCAACAACAATTGCGGATCTACCGGGCTGTTGAACACCGCAATATCCCCCTGTTTAGGTTCGCTGTAACCCGGCAAACGACGATACTCCCAATGATTCTCTTCATCAGCAAGACGCAGAGGGCGTATCCAAGTAAAGACATTCAGCAACGGGATATCCGCCCAACGAGAGGGGAATCGTCCACCATAAGCCAGCTTGTTAATCCAAAGCCGATCTCCGCAAAGCAACGTCGGCTCCATGCTCCCCGAAGGCACAGTACATGGCTCCCCGATCACCATACGGATAAAACAGCATAGCAGCAAAATACCAATAATGAATTTCCCCGTTCTCATTCAACAACAATAGATTTTATGCTTTTCTTTGTACATAGCGCAAATAAAAATCAGTCCCTTTCATCCTTAATTTTAAACGATACTTTTTCATTTTTTCACTTCTTAAATAACGTAAGCAATGTCACATCATCAATATTCTCAGCAGGACGCCGATTCAAATAAAACAAACCGGCAGTAACTGATAAAACAAATGCCGAAACTATTATATTGATCATGCTGATTTTCATAGATCCTTTATTTTAAAGAATACCAAAACCAAGTTATCATCCTCTTTCAAGTTTTCAAACACGACCTTATTATCCTCGCGGATCGAATAATGAGTTGTCTGATCTATGTGCATTTTTAATCCCCTCAACGTTGATGGCGAGACCAAAGCCATAAAATAATCTTTATAACTATAAAGCCCACTTCCAAAATCCATTACAAAATCCGTATCGTTATAAAAGCCAGCAAGATTAATCAACTTTTTACTCCGCTTATCATAAAAAGAGACAAAACGGTAATCGTCTTTATCACTGGTCACAAACATCAAGTGCGTATCATTCTCTGCATATTGGTGAACATAAGTATGACTCAACCGATAATCACGAAAATCTTCATAACTTTCGAAAGCTCCCATTTTTTCTTTTTCAAAAGGATTAAAATCACTGTAATCAAATTTGTACTTAAGGGTCAATGCTGTGTCTGTAACTGTATAAACCTCATTCAAATATATCGGAACATAAAAACATCCTCCTCATTTCTCCCTACCGGGTCATAAACCAATGCGGAGTGTTCGGTTTCTGCAATATCATATGCTGCCTTTCGAAGAACACCGGTACTGTCTGTATATAAAATCCGATAATCTGCATATTGCCCCAAATGAGTATTCATCCGGGTTTTATGAGTGGCTGTTACATACTCCCCACTAGGCAGGATCTGAAAATTGCATATCGTAGTAAAGGGGACATCTATCGATGCGATGAACTTTCCATCCAAAGTAAATCGCATCCATTTCTGCTTCATATTGTCATATATCACCAATTGATCCTTTTCGCGGTCTATTGCGAATGATCCCGGTTTGAAAAACTCAAAAGGAGCTTCTCCTTTTTCCCCTAATGATTTCAAAAACTTCCCCTTATCACTAAATATGAAAAGTTTTTCTGTCCCATGTCTATCAAACACAAAGATTCTGTGCCCATAGAGTTCTATTTGATTACAATAAGCAAATAAAGAAGCCTCTGTCGTTTCTAACGGAACATAGTAGAAATCCTCAATCAATTGTGATACCGGAGTAGGCTCTTTGATTTCATGGGTAACAGTTATTATTTCAACCTGTTGTTCCTGCATAGGAACGACCATGACACTATCCAAATTCACAGAAGGAAAGGGACGCCCTTTCTGAAAAACATGTTGACATCCGGAACAAAACAACGATGTTCCTATTATTACGATAAGGAAAATATAAGAAAATTTCATACTTGCATAATTTTTAAGTTAAAGGAACCCAAACTTCTACTCACCATAATCCTTCTCTTCAAATTTAAAATAGCAGAATAGTAAATTCAGGACCTTCCATTCTATTACTTCGCTGCTCTACAATCCTTAGTGCAGAAGGGATTCCAACCATCTTTGCAGTCCCACAAAACACCTTTAAAAGTTATAACATCTCCTCCACTTATAGAACCACTAACACTACTTCCGTCAGGTAAAGTAATTGACATACTTCTCGAAATAGGACTTGAGGAATAAGTACATTCTGTTTCCGTTTCTTTTAATGTCCAAAACCATCCACTCCCCGATGAACTGGATCCGGATCCGGAAGAAGAACTGGTCTGTGCCAAGGCAAATGTACTTAGACTATTAGTACCCATACCGTAATCATTCAGCGAATGCCGAAGATTCATTCCCACACCCAGCAACAGAGCGACTGCTCCACAAACTGATAAGATTTTTTTACCATTTAACATAACCTTAAAATTTTAATTGTCTATAAATGATTACTTCCATTCAACCTTTTTTCTAATACTTCTTTTGTGTATTTCTTCACCATCGTTGTGTTTTCCCACTTTTTTGTATAATGAAAAGTATATACTGACAAAAAGAAACAATAGAAGAAAAAAGAAAGACCAAAGCAGCTTTAAAATAAGATAATCGTTTTCTCAACCACCAAATTCCATTTGCTATAAGGAAAGCAATGCCAACATAACTCAAATACATATATCTATCGGCCACAATGGCATGACGAGACATATTAAAAAGATGTATTGAGAACAATAAGTTGACAAGAAACAGCAATACACCGAATACCAAATATCGATTATTCCGATAAGCTATGATCCACCCCATAAGAAACAATAGCACTACCGGATAAAGGTAATAGTGTAAGGGCGGTTCCTCCCCAATACTATAGGAAATGGATAAAAGAAATTCAAATTAACGGGCAGCAAACTTTTAGTAATATATTCTACTAAGGCAAAACATCCAAAAAGTAAACGCTGATATAATGGGAAAATCATTTCATAAGGCCCTTTCCCTTGAGAAAGAACAGTAATAATTCAAAAAAGAATGCCATAATGAGAAACGACATTTTCTCACTCCAGACCTCAAGATTTTTCATATTCCGGTTCGTAAACCAATCGACGATCAACAATGCCAGTGGAAAAGTAACAGCCTGTTCCTTTCCCCAAAAAGAACAAAGAAAGCACCCTATCGTTAATACATAATAAAAAATCTTTGATGTTCGTATATAACGTAAATAACAAAGTAGCCCCAAGAGATAGAAAAAAAGCATATAACAACACTTTCAACGCACTGATCCAGGCAACAGCCTCCACGTTAATCGGATGGACTGCAAAAAGAAGCGTTGTAATAAAGTTTACATAAAATCTCTGGAAAAGACGAATAAAAAGGGACAAATGTCTTCGTAATGCCTGTCAATAAGGCGTTTGCGAAGACAAATGAGGACAGGCGAAAAATCGAGGTAACGTAAAGGAAAGCGGATTTATGAAGAAGAACGGTCTCCAAATCATTACCCGCCGAATGGTGATTTTTAACACACCGTGTTGTATTTGGCAGCTTGTGGCACAGGTTGGCATATCAAGGTCTAACTCGTTGAGTAATAACTTTGCAAACAAAAAACGAGTATGGCAAGAAGCACATTCAAAGGTTCTGTTCTACGTGAACGGCAGCAAGGAGAAAACGGTATTGTCCCCATCATGGGACGAGTGACAATCAACGGGACTGTGGCGCAGTTCAGTTGCTAAGCAGAACATCCCGAAAACGCTTTGGGACGTGAAAGGAAACAAGGCGAAAGGCAAGAGCCGCGAGGCACGAGACATCAACCTTGCCCTTGACAACATCAAGGCGCAAATCATCAAACATTACCAGCGCATTTCAGACCGCGAGGCATTTGTTACGGCTGAGATGGTGCGCAACGCCTATCAGGGAATCGGCAGCGAGTATGAGACGCTGCTAAAAGCATTCGACCGTGAGAACGAAGTGTTCAAGAAACGGGTAGGCAAAGACAGGGTAATGGCTACCTATCGGGCACGTGTACGGGCAAGAAACCATGTAGCCGCCTTTATCAAGTCGTTTTACAGACGCAGCGATATGTCCATGTTGGAACTTACTCCCGATTTCATCAAGGAGTTCGCCGCATACCTCTCGACTGAAGCCGGATTGCGGAACGGTTCGATATGGGCAAACTGTATGTGGCTGAAAGGAGTGGTGATGCTGGCGCATTATAACGGGTTGATACCGCGCAATCCTTTCATCCAGTTTCATATCAGCCCAATGTGAAAGAACGGGAATATCTGACGGAGGATGAACTGAAAGCGGTCATGACACATGAGTTTGCAGACAGCAAGCTCGCATACATCCGTGACATTTTCATCTTTGCCAGTTTCACCGCCTTGTCATTCGTGGACATTCAGGAACTGACGAATGACAACATCGTGGAGGTGAACGGCGAGAAGTGGATATTGTCCAAACGCCACAAGACAAAAGTCGCCTTCCAAGTGAAGCTGCTGGATATACCCTTGCAGATAGTCGAACGCTACCGACCGATGCAGAAAGACAATCGTATATTCCCCGACTTGAACTATTGGTCTATCTGCAAACCGTTGAAACGGATGATAAGGGAATGTGGCATAACCAAGTCAATATCATTTCATTGCAGTCGTCATGGCTTCGCAACATTAGCTTTGAGCAAGGGGATGCCCATTGAAAGCGTAAGCCGTGTGTTGGGACATACGAATATAGTCACGACCCAACTCTACGCAAAGATAACCACGCAGAAGCTCGACAACGACCTGACCATGTTCGGCGACAAACTGAGTAAGACGTTTAACGGAATAACGATGTCATGAGTATGAGAAGAAACAGCATAACAGTGAATGAATCCGGCAATATCATCATGCCGGAGAATGTCTCAAACATTTGGATGAGCGAGCCGGAATTGGTGGAACTGTTCGGAGTAATTGCTCCGACACTTCGTTCTGCCATCAGAAACATCTATAACAGTGGAGCATTAAAAGAATACGAGGTACAGAAGTATGTTCGGCAGGAGAACGGGTATCATGCCGATGTGTTCAGCTTTCCGATGATAGTCGCACTTGCTTTCCGCATTGACAGCTTCGGTGCGGAACAGGTGCGCAATGCCATATTTAAAAGGCTGTACTTGCGAAAAGAGAAAACAAATATCTTCTTTTCGCTGGGTATAAATGGTTGGGATATGTCTAATTATCAGGCATAAGTTCTAATGATATGACGACATGAAGTAGTGAGACCTATGCGTATTCCCATTGCCAACAATGTATTTATACGAGTATGTGAATAGGTGTATTGCCATTCATACGTACGATTACGACAAACCCGAAGAAAAATCCATTAGAATGGCATTTCTTCGGGCTTTTGTAGTATGTCATAAAGCCAAATCCAAGAAAATCTTACGTGAGGTATGCGTGAGTTGTTAATCCGTCTTATCTGAATTGCCGAGCTTTGCATTGATTAAAAAAAAAAAGAAGTGCTAATGAAACAAGGCAACTTTGAAAATGAGGAGTTTATCCGTGTGGGTACTACCCTCTACAAGTTAGTGAACCAGCCCCGTCTGAACGGAGGCTATGTGAAGAAGCGCATCGTGTGGAACAACGAAACACTGCGGCAGGACTACGGCAAGGACTATCTCGCCACCGTGCCGAAGTACGACGGCTTCTGCACCGTCCCCGACCATGTGGACTACCGTCCCGTGGTGGACAAGTTCCTGAACCTCTACGAGCCGATAGGACACCGTCCGCAACAAGGCGAGTTTCCCTGTATCCGGTCATTGGTGCGCCATATCTTCGGTGAACAGTATGAATTGGGCATGGACTATCTTCAATTGCTCTACCTGCAACCCGTGCAGAAACTGCCTATCCTGCTGTTGGTATCAGAAGAACGCAACACGGGCAAGAGTACATTCCTGAACTTCCTGAAAGCTGTGTTTCAAAACAATGTCACTTTCAATACCAACGAGGACTTCCGCAGCCAGTTCAATTCCGACTGGGCAGGAAAACTGCTCATCGTGGTGGACGAGGTATTGCTCAACCGCAGGGAGGACAGCGAGCGGTTGAAGAACCTCAGCACCACACTTTCCTACAAGGTGGAAGCCAAAGGCAAAGACCGTGACGAGATAGCGTTCTTTGCCAAGTTCGTGCTATGCTCCAACAACGAGTATCTGCCTGTTATCATTGATGCAGGTGAAACACGCTATTGGGTGCGCAAGATAGACCGTCTGCAATCCGATGACACAGACTTCCTGCAAAAGCTGAAAGCTGAGATACCTGCCTTTCTGTATTACCTGCAATACAGACAACTTTCCACCGAAAAGGAAAGCCGTATGTGGTTTGCGCCCTCTTTGCTGCATACCGAAGCCTTGCAGAAGATTATCCGCAGCAACCGCAACCGATTGGAGATAGAGATGTGCGAACTTATCCTTGACATTATGGAAAGTGTCGGCACGGACACATTCTCGTTCTGCCACAACGACATTCTTCTTTTGCTGGTACATTCGCAGGTAAAGGTGGAGAAGCACCAAGTCAGAAAGGTATTGCAGGAATGTTGGAAACTTACTCCTGCCTCTAACGGGCTTACATATACCACTTACCAATTCAATTACAATCGGGAGTGCCGATATGAGCTGATAAAAAGAGTCGGTCGTTTCTACACCGTCACAAGGGAACAACTTGAATCCCTGTAATACTATTCTTTTTTTGTTGAATTGATGAATAATGATATAACCATACTGATAATAAACAGCATACACTCTCAACAAATTCTCAACAATCGAAAAGAAAAGTTGAGAGGGAAACAGCATCAGTTTGTTGGATTCTCTATTTGTGAGTGGTTTGTTGAGAAGATGTTGAGAATATAAAGCATTAACGTATAGGACAATACATATCTCATTCATCAAATCAACGTTTTTACAGTCATCATCAAATCCATAGAAATTATATCATGAACATCCAAGAAGCAAAACAAATCAAAATTGCGGACTATCTGCAAAGTTTGGGTTATTCGCCCGTAAAGCAACAGGGAAACTGCCTGTGGTATAAATCCCCGTTCCGTCAGGAAACGGAAGCCTCGTTCAAGGTGAACACCGACCGCAACCTGTGGTTCGATTATGGACTGGGAAGAGGTGGTAACATCATCGCACTTGCAGGGGTACTGTACGCATCCGACCATGTGCCTTATCTGCTTGGCAAGATAGCGGAACAGGCACCACACATCCGTCCCATATCTTTCTCTTTTCGCCAGCAGGCATCCGAACCGAGTTTCCAACATTTGGAGGTGGGCGAACTCACCCATCCGGCATTGCTCCGATACTTGCAGGAACGGGGCATAAACATCGCTTTGGCAAAGGCGCAATGTAAAGAGCTCCACTTCACCCATAACGGCAAGCCCTATTTCGCCATCGGTTTTCCGAATGTGGCGGGAGGATTTGAAGTGCGTAACCGTTTTTTCAAAGGCTGTGTCGCACCCAAAGACATCAGCCATATTCGGCAACAGGGAGAAGCGAGAGAGAAATGCCTTGTATTCGAGGGCATGATGGACTATCTTTCATTCCTCACGTTGCGGAAGAGGAACTGCTCGAACTTGCCCGACCTTGACAGGCAGGATTACGTCATCCTCAATTCGACCGCCAATGTTTCCAAAGCTATAGATGTGCTGCACGGGTATGGACGTATCCACTGCATGCTCGACAATGACGAGGCGGGAAGAAAGGCGTATCGGGAATTGGAAAGGAAGTTCGCCGGACGCATCCGCGACTTCTCCGACAACTACAAAGGGCATAAAGACCTGAACGATTACCTGCGTGGAATCCGGCAGAAATTAGCCGTTAGTCCACCGCTAAGAACTATCGTAAAACCCAAGAAGAAAGGGTTGGGATTATGACATCCCGAATGAGAAAAACGGGAGATGCCCGAAACTCATTCCTTAAGGATTGGGAGGTAGCAAGTTTGTGTTTCGGGTGTACCGAAACCGCTTGCCACCCACCATCCAAATTGCAGGAGGTGGCATCCCGTCGGTC